>Ga0194115_10005916_pt1 | contig 12551 bp, 11 predicted proteins | sample TA2MahsurfametaG_3_FD_148656 | JGI IMG/M metagenome (GOLD analysis project Ga0194115, IMG submission 148656) | Freshwater microbial communities from Lake Tanganyika, Tanzania - TA2015002 Mahale S4 surface | ecosystem: Environmental > Aquatic > Freshwater > Lake | place: Tanzania: Lake... | reverse complement strand
GGCGGCCCGGCCCCAAGCGGCCCGCCCGGCCGAACCGCCGCCCAACTGCCTGATCACCGAATTCCGCGCCCTGGCGCTCAATACCCACGACCTGAAGGAGCGCGCCGCCAAGGCCAGCGAGTGGCTGCGCCGACACGGGGGCAGTTGCACCGAAGACCAGTTGCGCATTCTTTATGCCAACCGCAGCAACTGGCTGGGCAACGCCGATTCGCTGCAACTGAGCTCGCAGATTGAGGGCGCTCTGGAGAGCCGCCTGAAGAACAAGCCCGAACAACTGGCCCAGCTTTTTGGCGCACCGCCTCGGCCGGCGGCCACCAACGAGACGATACGCGCCGGCGATCTGGCACCGCGACCGGCGCCGGTGGTGGCCCCGGGCACCCCGGCCGTGGTGCAGGCTGCGCCAGTGGTGGCCGTGCCGGTGGCCGTTGCGGCCGGCAGCAGCCCGCCGGCGGGCGCGGCCAAGCCGCCCGAACCGGGCAAATACTTCGACCCCGCCCTGCGCAAAGCCGTACAAGACTACTTCACCGCCAACCGGGGCAGTGCCGCCTGCCCGGCCGATCTGGTCCTCAGAAACGGCCGCTGCGAATCACCCACCGCGACCCGAGCCTGGAAGATCGGGCAGCCGCTGCCGGTCAACCTGAGCACCAAGACCCTGCCGCCGCGGCTGCTGGAGGCCCTGGGTGCTGCCCCCAAAGGACACAGCTATGTCCAGGTCGAGGGCGACCTGCTGCTCATTGCCGACGACAGCAAGACGGTGGTCGACTCGGTGCTCGACCTCGGTCAGGTCGCCCCCCGCAGCTAGGCTCGCAGTCCGGGCTTTATCACCGTCCGTATCAGGTCCAGAGCCGTAAATCAGGGGAATCCCCGAATAAGACGGCCTTGCGCGCGGGTGCATACTGGGGGTCTATCCATGACTTTCTGATGGACCTCCCATGAAACTGCGTTTGCTTACCCTTTGCGCCGCGCTCGCCTTGGTCGCTGCCGGCCTGCAGGCCAAGACCTTCAAGTGGACCAGCGCCAGCGACATCCCGACCCTGGACATTCATTCCCAGAACAATGCGCTGGGTAATGGCGTGCATGCGTCCATCTATGACGCGCTGGTGTACTACAACAGCAGAACCTTCAAGGCCGAGCCGCAACTGGCCACCGCCTGGCGCGAACTTTCGCCCCGGCAAATGCGCTTTACCTTGCGTCAGGGCGTCAAATTCAGCGATGGCTCGCTGTTGAGCGCCGACGATGTGGTGTTCTCCATCACCCGGGCCATGGCCCGTACCTCCAACTACCAGATCTACACCCAAGGCATAGACCGGGTGGTCAAGGTCGACAACAGCACCATAGACATCCTTCTGAAGGACCCCAACCCGGTGCTGATCAACCAGCTCACCGAGCTGCGCATCATGAGCAAGGCCTGGGCCGAGAAAAACCGATCCACCGAACCCAAGGACATCCGCACCAAGGATGAGACCTTCGCCCACCGCAACGCCATGGGCACCGGCCCCTTCATGGTCAAGGAGTGGCAACCCGATCAGCGTATGGTGCTGGTGCGTAACCCCAACTACTGGGGCAGCATCCCCACCAATGTCACCGAAATCGTTTACACCCCGGTCCGGGCCGAGGCCACCCGCATCGCGGCCTTGCTCTCCGGCGAGGTCGACTTTGTCCTCGACCCCAGCCCGCAAGATCTGCCACGACTGCGCGGCAACGCCAACCTCAAGGTGCTCGACGGCGTGGAGAACCGCACCATCTTCCTGGGCATGGACCAGTTCCGCGATGAGTTGCCCGGCTCTAACATCAAGGGTAAAAATCCGCTGAAGGACCTGCGCGTACGCAAGGCCCTCTATCAGGCCATCGACAGTGCCAACCTCAACAAGGTCACGATGCGCGGCCTGAGCCAGCCCACCGGCACCCTGGTGGCCCCTCAGGTTGCAGGCTGGACAAAAAAGGTGCACCAGCGTCTGCCTTTCGATCAGGATGCGGCTAAAAAGCTGCTGGCCGAGGCCGGCTATCCCAACGGCTTTGAGGTCGACTTTGCCTGTCCGAACAACCGCTACATCAACGACGAGGAAATCTGCCAGGCCATCACCGCCATGTGGGCGCGGGTGGGCGTGAGGGCCAAACTTCGCACGCTGCCGCTGGTGACCTATTTCCCGATGATCCAACGCTACGAGGCCAGCATTTACATGCTGGGCTGGGGCGTGCCGACCTTTGATGCGCTCTACAGCCTGCAGTCACTGACCCGCAGTGTCGGAACCGGTGGGGACGGCAACTACAACGTGGGCCGCTACAGCAACGCGCGCATGGACTATGTCGTCGACCGGATCAAGGTCGAGACCGACCTGCCGGTGCGCAACCGCCTGCTGACTGAGGGCTTGCAGTTGTCCAACGAGACCGTCTCGCACATCCCCTTGCACAACCAAATCATTCCCTGGGCGATGAAGAAAAATGTCGATGTGGTGCACCGCGCCGACAACCGGCTAGACTGGCGCCTGATTCAGGTCAACTGATCCATCGCCAAGCCCCGCCTGGCGTTCTCTCGGGGACGACGGGTTTTTTCTGCGCTTGGGCGCAGCCATCGCCTCATGCTCGCTTTCATTGTTCAACGCCTGCTGCAGGCCATCGTGGTCATGGCCTCGGTGGCTTTCATCGCCTTCTTGCTGTTTCAGTATGTGGGCGATCCGGTGGTCTTCCTGCTTGGCCAGGACGCCACGCCAGAGCAGATCAAACAAATGCGGGCCGACCTGGGTCTGGATCAGCCCTTCTTCGTGCAGTATGTGCATTTCCTGTTGAATGCGGTTCAAGGCGAATTTGGCTTGAGTCTGCGTCAGGGCACCAAGGTGTCGACCCTTATCGTCGAGCGCTTTCCCGCCACGCTCGAACTGGCTCTGGCCGCCGCCCTTCTGGCATTGGCCATAGGCATCCCTATGGGGGTGTATGCCGCGCTGCGACGCGGCACCTTCACCAGCCAGGTCTTCATGACGATATCGCTGTTGGGTGTGTCGCTGCCCACCTTCCTGATCGGAATTTTGCTGATTCTGATCTTCGCAGTGATGCTGGGCTGGCTGCCCAGCTTTGGTCGCGGCGAGGTGGTCAAGTTTGGCACCTGGACCACCGGGCTGCTCACCGCCAAAGGCTGGCAGCACATCGTCCTGCCAGCGGTGACACTGGCCATCTTCCAATTGACCTTGATCATGCGCTTGGTGCGCGCCGAGATGCTGGAGGTGCTGCGCACCGACTACATCAAGTTCGCGCGCGCGCGCGGACTGTCCAACCGAGCCATCCATTTTGGCCACGCCCTCAAAAACACCCTTGTGCCCGTGATGACGATCACCGGCTTGCAATTGGGGGGGCTGATTGCCTTTGCCATCATCACTGAAACGGTGTTCCAGTGGCCCGGCATGGGCCTGCTGTTCATACAGGCAGTGACCTTCGCCGATATCCCGGTCATGGCCGCCTACCTGTGCTTGATCGCTCTGATCTTCGTGGTCATCAATCTGATTGTCGACCTGCTGTATTTCGCAGTCGATCCGCGTCTTCGTGTGGACAAATCCCAGTCGCACTGAGGCCAAACATGAACCTTTTCTACGCCTATTGATAACGGCTTCACGATTGCGACCATGACTGCATTTCTGCGCCGCTGGCTCGACAGCGATGTCGGCCACAGCTTCAAATCCTCGCCGACGGCGATGGTGGCCGCCTGCATTGCGCTGGTCTGTGTCATCAGCGCGCTTTTTGCTAATTGGGTCGCCCCGCACAACCCCTTTGATCTGGCCACCCTTGAGCTCAGCGATGCCCGGCTGCCGCCGGCGTGGATCGAAGGGGGGAGCACCAAGTTTCTGCTGGGCACCGACGACCAGGGGCGCGACATTCTCTCGGCCCTGATCTATGGCTCGCGTATCTCGCTGGTGGTGGGCCTGGCCTCGGTCATCCTGTCGGTGCTGGTCGGGGTGAGTCTGGGTTTGCTGGCCGGATTTCGGGGCGGATGGCTCGATGCCTTCCTGATGCGCCTGTGCGATGTCATGCTGTCGTTCCCGGCCATCCTGGTGGCCCTGCTGATTGCGGGCGTCGGGCGCGCGCTCTTCCCCAATGCCCATGAGTCCCTGGCGTTCGGGGTGCTCATTTTGTCCATCACACTGACTGGCTGGGTACAGTACGCGCGCACCGTGCGCGGCTCAACCTTGGTCGAACGCAACAAAGAATATGTGCAGGCAGCCCGGGTGACGGGCGTGGCGCCGATGCGCATCATGGGCCGGCATGTGCTGCCCAATGTGATGGGGCCGGTGCTGGTGCTGGCCACAATTCAGGTGGCCACCGCCATCATCACCGAGGCCACCTTGTCCTTCCTGGGCGTGGGCGTTCCGCCGACATCGCCCTCGCTGGGCACCTTGATTCGGGTCGGCAACGACTACCTGTTCTCTGGCGAATGGTGGATCACGATCTTCCCCGGCGTGATGCTCGTGCTCATTGCGCTGTCGGTCAATCTGCTGGGCGACTGGCTCCGCGATGCACTCAATCCGAGGTTGCGATGAGTCTGCTGCAAGTGAAAAATCTGGTGGTGGAGTTTGCCCACCGCCGCGGCACGCTCAGGGCCCTGGACGATATCTCCTTTGACATCGCCCCAGGTGAAATCCTGGGTGTGGTGGGCGAATCAGGCGCAGGCAAGTCGCTCACCGGCGCTTCCATCATCGGGCTGCTCGAACCCCCCGGGCGGGTGGCCAGCGGCCAGATCCTGCTTGAAGGCCAGCGTATCGACCACCTGAGCACCGATGAGATGCGCCATATCCGAGGCCGCAAGATCGGGGCTATCTTTCAGGACCCCCTGACATCGTTGAACCCCCTCTACACCGTGGGCCGGCAATTGACCGAAACCATTGAGGCCCACCTGCCTGTCAGCCGGGCCCAAGCGCGCCAGCGCGCGATCGAGTTGCTGCAGGACACGGGCATACCTGCGGCCGAACAGCGCATCGACCACTATCCGCACCAGTTCTCTGGCGGTATGCGCCAGCGGGTTGTAATCGCCCTGGCCCTGGCCGCAGAGCCGCAGCTGATCGTGGCCGATGAACCCACCACGGCGCTGGATGTCTCCATCCAGGCGCAGATCATCAGCCTGCTCAAAAAGGTGTGCAAGGACCGAGGCGCTGCGGTCATGCTGATCACCCATGACATGGGCGTGATTGCAGAAACCTGTGACCGGGTGGCGGTGATGTACGCAGGACGCATCGCCGAGATCGGTCCGGTGCGCCAAGTCATTGAGCAACCGGCCCACCCCTACACCCGCGGCCTGATGGCCTGCATCCCCGACATGGCCAGCGACCGTCACAAGCTCAATCAGATCGAAGGCGCCATGCCGCGGCTCAATGCCATCCCCGCTGGCTGCGCCTTCAACCCGCGCTGCCCTCAGGCCTTGGATCGTTGCAGCCGGCAGCGGCCCGAATTGATGCTCGCCGGTGCAACCCAGGCCGCCTGCTGGCTGCATGAGAAGGTGCCCGCATGAGCGAGAACATACCCCTGGTGGTGGCCCGGGACTTGGCCATGACTTTCGATGTCTCGGCGCCCTGGCTCAACCGCGTGCTTGAGGGCAAGCCACGCCAGTTACTCAGAGCCGTCGATGGCGTCAGCTTTGAAATCGAGCGCGGTCAGACCTTGGCCTTGGTCGGCGAGTCGGGCTGTGGCAAGAGCACCGTGGCGCGACTGCTGGTCGGTCTGTACCAGCCCACGCGCGGGTCCATGCAGTTTGACGGGCAGGATGCCCACGCCGCCTACCGTTCAGCCGATGCACGGGCCATCCGCCAGCGCATCCAGATGATTTTTCAGGATCCTTACGCCAGCCTCAACCCGCGCTGGACGGTACAGGCCATCGTCGGGGAGCCGTTGCGCGAGCATGGACTGATCAGCGAGGAGGCCGAGCTCAACGACCGGGTGGCCGACCTGCTGCGATCGGTAGGCTTGTCGGGCCAGGACATGGGCAAGTACCCGCACCAGTTCTCCGGCGGGCAGCGTCAGCGCATCTCCATTGCCCGTGCCCTGGCCACCGCCCCGGAGTTCCTGGTCTGCGATGAACCCACCTCGGCCCTTGATGTGAGCGTGCAGGCTCAGGTGCTCAATATCATGAAGGATCTGCAGCGCAGCCGTGGCCTCACCTATCTGTTCATCTCGCACAACTTGGCGGTGGTGCGTCATGTCAGCGATCGTGTCGGCGTGATGTACCTGGGCCGGCTGGTGGAACTGGCCGACAAGCGCACCTTGTTTGAGCAGCCGCGGCACCCCTACACCCGCATGCTGCTGGAGGCCATCCCCAAAATGCACCAGACCGGTCAAGCCCGAACACCGGTGCAAGGCGAGGTGCCCAATCCGCTCAACCCACCCAGCGGCTGCACCTTCCACCCCCGCTGTCCACAGGCCGACGAGCGTTGCAAAACCGAGCGACCGGCCCTGCGCCAGTTCCAGGGCATACAGATCGCCTGCCATCAGGTCTGAGCGACCGGCTGCTGACCGAGTCGAGTGTGTGGCTTTAGCGATACTTCGCCACAGCGCCCAGGCGCCCGGGCACAGCGCCCGCCAACCTACAATCCCGCTGCCGCCGGCATAGTTCAATGGATAGAACGAGCGCCTCCTAAGCGCTAGATACAGGTTCGATTCCTGTTGCTGGTACCAGCTTCTCAAGGCTGGATCGGCCCCCTCCCCCTCCCCCGCACGCCAAAACCTAGGGTTTTCACTGATCCGTCTTTTATGTCAACTTAAATTGACTTATTTATATGTCATTTTATGATGACACAATGAACTGCCCAGTTCACCTCATTCGCGGCGCCAGCCGCGGATACCCCGTGCGGGTTCAGCACGTCTTCTTGCAAGGAGAAACACCATGTCTGACCACGACAAGGTAGGGCCAACGGGACTGACCGTGGCCGAATCGGAGGAGATTCATCGAAATCTCATCCAAGGCACGCAGATCTTCGGCATGATTGCCGCGCTCGCGCATCTGCTGGCCTTCATCTATTCACCCTGGCTCAAGTAAGGGAGGCGCCATGATCTACGGAAAAATGTGGACGGTTGTCCGGCCCCAAGTGGGCATCCCGATGTTCATCGCGGCCGTGGCCATTGCATCGTTCAGCGTGCATCTGGCCTTGACGCTGAACACCACCTGGGTGAAGAACTTCCTCAACGGGGGAGCTTCCAAGGCTGTCGCTACGGCGCCGGCGGCGGCAGAACCTGCGGCGAAGAAGTAGTCGGCTCGTCAAGCCAGACCGATCGTCCCGCCAGAGATGATCGGTCATTTGCAACTCAATGAATCCAACCCACCGTCGATGGGTGACCAGCTGGGTCCGCCTCGGCTCGAGATTCCTGCCTTTCGCTGACGCCGCCAGCGCAGACCTGCCCTTGTCGCGCCTGCTGAGGCTGTCGCTGTTCCAGATTTCCTTCGGCATGGCAGTGGTCATGCTCGTGGGTACGCTCAACCGGGTAATGATTGTGGAGCTCAAGGTGCCAGCCGGCCTGGTAGCCCTGATGGTGGCCCTGCCACTGCTGGCCGCACCCTTTCGCGCCTTGATCGGCTTTCGCTCCGACCACCACCGCAGCGAACTGGGCTGGCGGCGCGTGCCCTACATCTGGATGGGCACCATGATCCAGTTTGGCGGCTTTGCGATCATGCCTTTTGCCCTTCTGGTGCTTGCCGGTGCCGGACAGTCGGCCCAAGCGCCGGCCTGGGTGGGACAGATCGGAGCCGCCCTGGCTTTTTTAATGGTCGGGGCCGGCATGCACACCACACAAACGGCGGGTCTGGCCCTGGCCACCGACCTGGCCCCGCCGCAGACGCAGCCCAAAGTCGTGGGCCTGATGTATGTGATGCAACTGGTCGGCATGATGTTCAGCGCACTTTTTTTTGGCGATTTGTTGTCCGACTACAGCCCAGGACGGCTGATCCAGGTCATTCAGGCCGCAGCCATCATGACCCTGGTGCTCAATGTGGCGGCCCTCTGGAAGCAAGAGTCGCGCAGCCGAGGACGAGGGCAGCTACAAGCTGGCGAGAGCTTTTCTCAGGCCTGGCAACGATTTACCCGCGATGCAGCCGCCCGCCGGCGACTGTGGGGCGTGGGCCTGGGCACCATGGCCTTTACCATGCAAGATGTGCTTCTCGAGCCCTACGGCGGTGAAGTACTGTCCCTGAGCGTGGCGCACACGACCTTCCTGACCGCCACCCTGGCCCTGGGCGGGCTGATCGGATTTGGCATTGCCTCGAGAGTGCTTGGGCGTGGCGCAGACCCTTGCCGGATGGCCATGATGGGCGCCTGGGTCGGCCTTCCTGCATTTGCTCTGGTGATAGCCGCCGCCCCAGCGCAGTCTGCGGCCTTGTTTGTAGCTGGCGCGTTTTTCATTGGCTTGGGGGGTGGGCTGTTCGCTCACGGCACCCTGACCGCCACCATGCAGAACGCCGCCAAAGAGGAAGTGGGCCTGGCCCTAGGGGCCTGGGGCTCGGTGCAAGCCACAGCAGCAGGCTTGGCGATGGCGCTGGGCGGCTTGATGCGCCAGGTGCTGAGCGAGCCTCTCGGGCTGACAGCCGCTTACACCAGCGTCTATGGGCTGGAACTGATACTCCTGGCAGCCACCGTGGCCGCTATGGCGCCCCTGGCACGAAACCGAGCCCCTGCAACGGGTATCCCGACACCGGGACAATCTCATCCTGTTCGACAAATCCCCGGCCCGTAGGCACAAGGAAAACACCATGGAAATTCACCACATCCTCTTGATCATGCTGGGCGTGTTCGGCCTGTTCTGGCTGGCCAACTGGTTCAACCGACCCAAAAAGTAACTCGGAGACCCTGCCACCGGATCAGTGCCGCGGTTCCTCGCACGCACGCAGGGTCCGGCTGATCAACAGGACGGGCAGCAAACCGACGGCCACCAAGGCCAGCGCCGGCAGTGCCGCCTCCCCCAGCCGTTCATCGCGAGCCATCTGGTAGGCCACCACGGCCAGGGTGTCGCTGTCAAAAGGACGCAGCACCAAAGTGGCGGGTAGCTCCTTCATGACATCGACAAACACCAGCAGTCCTGCGGCGGCCGTGGCGCGCCTTAGCAGCGGCGCGTGTACCCGCCAGAGCAAAGCGCGGCCAGAAACCCCCAGCATGCGCGCGCTGTCGTCCAGACTGGCCGCAATGCGCGCATAACCGCTACGGACCGATTGCAACGCCACCGCCAAAAAGCGCACCAGATACGCCCAGACCAATCCGACCGAGGTCGTGGTCAGCCAGCCGGCCAGAGGCCACTGTGGCACCAGGCTCTGCAGCCAGCCTAGCGGCAAAAGCAGTCCAACCACAATCACTGCGCCGGGAATCGCATACCCCAGGCCCACCAGTTCCGAGGCCCAGCGATGCACCCCCCGCACCTGCGTGCGGGCAGTAAAGGCCAGCAACACCGCCAATGCGGTGGCCAAAACGGCAGTCAGTCCGGCCAGCCATAGGCTGTTGAAGGACCAGGCCAAAAAAGAGTCCCAATGCCACTGCCCCCATCCCTGTACCAGAGGCCGCACCATGAAAACAACCGGGAGGAAAAAGCCCAGGGCAATCGGACCGGCGCATACAAGCCAAGCCAGCACCGCCTGCGCGCCCTGAAGCCGCACCGGCTGCGATTCAGCCGCGCCACTTCGGACCCCGCCCCGGCTGTCGGCAAAACGCAGCCGGTGCTGGGCGGTGCGCTCGATGGCCAGCAAGGCGGCCACCCAGAAGAGCAAGACCGTGGCCAGTTGCGCAGCCACCGCACGGTTATCCAGGGCCAGCCAAGCCTTGTAAATACCGGTGGTAAAGGTCTGTATGCCCAGGTAGCTTGAGGCACCAAAGTCAGCCAGCGTTTCCATCAGCGCCAGGCCGACGCCGGCCGCAATCGCCGGCCGCGCCAGCGGCAGAGCCACCTGCAACAAACGGCGGCGCAGCGGGGCACCCAGCAGACGAGCCGCCTCCATGAGATTGACGGCGCGCTCGGCCAGGGCGGTGCGCACCAGCAGATACACATAGGGATACAGACATACGGTAAAGACCAGCACCGCCCCCCACAGGCTCTGGACATCGGGCAGCAATCGGCCCTGCAGACCCAGGCCGGCGCGCAGGAAGCTCTGCAATGGGCCGGCGAACTGCAGAAAGTCGGTGTAGGCAAAAGCCACCACATAGGCGGGCATCGCCAAGGGGAGCAAAAGCGCCCACTCAAAAACCCGCCGGCCCGGAAAATCGAACAGGGCCACCGCGCAGGCTGTACCAGCGCCCAAGACGGTCACGCCAAGGGCTACCGCCAGGCACAGAATCAGGGAGGTCATGGCATAGCCCGGCAGCACGGTAGAGCCCATACCCGCCAGCAAGGCCCACCCCTGTCGGTCCAGCTCCAGCCAACACGCCAGCACGGCCAACACCGGCAGGCTCAGAAGCACCACCAGCGCGGCCAACAGGCATTGGGAGAAAAAGCGCGAGCTCATGAGAGGGCTGCGGCATGGCCGCAAAAACTTGGCGCCAGATTGAATCCGAACCAAACTTTATAAATGCGAATTGTACGCATTTAGCTTTTCCCGGCCGTAAAATCGGTCCATGTTTCTCGAAGTGTCAGAACTGACTGTGCGCTACCCCGGCCGGCGAGCCGCGGCGGTGGAATCGGTGAGCCTGGGCTTACCGGCGGGGGGCATCGGGGTGCTGATTGGTCCCTCCGGCTGTGGCAAGACCACGCTGCTGCGGGCCATTGCCGGCTTGGAGCAGGCGCAGACCGGCGAGATTCGCTTGGGTGGCGAGGCGGTCAGCCAACCCGGCAAGCACATCGCAGCGGAGGCGCGTCGAATTGGCATGGTGTTCCAAGACTATGCGCTCTTCCCCCACCTCGATGTCGGGTCCAATGTGGCCTTCGGTCTGCAGGGGCTCAAACCCGCCGAGCGCAAGGCCCGGGTGGCCCAAGTGCTGGCCTCGGTCGGTCTGGAGCGGGCTGGGCGGCTGTTCGCTCACCAGCTCTCCGGTGGCCAACAGCAGAGGGTGGCTCTGGCTCGCGCTTTAGCGCCCCAGCCCCGGCTGCTTCTGCTCGACGAACCTTTTTCCAATCTGGATGTCGAGTTGCGCGAGCGCTTGGCCCATGAGCTCAGGGGCATCCTCAAGGCGGCCGGAGCCACCGCGCTCTTCGTCACCCACGACCAGCTCGAAGCTTTTGCCATCGGCGACCTGATCGGCGTGATGCACGAAGGCCGGCTGCACCAGTGGGACGAGGCCTACAGCCTGTACCACCGGCCTGCCACCCGCTTTGTGGCCGACTTCATCGGTCACGGCGTCTTTACCCCGGCCACCCTGCATGAAGTTCAGGGGCAGATCGTGGTGGATACGCCCGTCGGACGCCTGAGTGATGTAACCGAATGCCCCCTGCCCGGCGCCTTTGAGGGTGGGCAATGCGATGTGCTGCTGCGTGCCGATGACATCGTTCATGACGACGATGCCCCGGTGAAGGCGCAAATCATCCGCAAGGCCTTCCGCGGATCGGAGTTTCTGTATACGCTGCGCCTGGCCAGTGGTCACACGGTGATGGCCCATGTGCCCAGCCACCATGACCACACCCTGGGCGAATGGATAGGCATACGCGCCCAGGTCGACCATGTGGTGACCTTCCAACGCGCCTGATCCCCGAAACGACGCGCTCTTTGCCGACGGACCCACCCCGGTGCGGCTGCTCAGACCGGGCGACGCATAGCGTCGGTGAGTACGCCGACCTGTCAATCGATCTTCACGCGATAGAGCACGCTGCCTGATGACTGGGGCAGCAAGGGACCGGTAAAGTACCAACTAATGTTGCCCTTGCCTCTGCCCCCAGGAACACAGGGACCGCGCGAGCCGTTGGGCGGCACGACCATTTCGCAGCTTATGCCTGGAGGCACGCTATCGGCACTGGCACTGACCAGGGTGGTCCAGGGACCGGTGGCGTCATGCACCTCCAGATCGCTGACAGGCGCCGCCCCCATATTGGTAAAGCTGATGCGGTATTCCAACTCGTCGCCGGGCCGCCCCTGATTGTTCTCCGACCAGGTGCTCTGGCCGGCAGTGAGATTGCGCACTTCCTTCCTGAGCTGGACTGCCGAGTTACTAACCCGGGTCTGACTGCTGACCGTGAAGGTGACCCGCAAGCTGCTGTTACTCAGGCGTATCTCAGCGCGCACAGGCAGACTGTGACTGTGCCCCGATTGGGCCGAGACGGGTGCCAAAACGCGTGTGACCATACACACCTCCTGGCCCTGTGTAACGGTCATGCTGTGACCCGCAGCACTGAGCAGGGTGGCCCCGGGCTGATAGCGGCCACTGCAGTTGGCGTCAAGAAAAACGGCGGAGCGCCAAGCCGCCTCCGAGTCGCTGGGGAAAACACTCGGGGCCAGCAGGCTCACGCTCAGAGTCCCACCCGTGCCCGCCCTGAAGCGCTGAGCATGATCGGCATTCACGTGCCCCGCCCCGGGCTATTAGGTCCATCTGTAGTGAGAATCTCAACATGGCATCAAGGAGAAGGACATGCCAAGGAAGAAGACCTCACCCGAGCGGATCATTTCTCTGCTGCGG
>Ga0194115_10005914_pt1 | contig 12554 bp, 10 predicted proteins | sample TA2MahsurfametaG_3_FD_148656 | JGI IMG/M metagenome (GOLD analysis project Ga0194115, IMG submission 148656) | Freshwater microbial communities from Lake Tanganyika, Tanzania - TA2015002 Mahale S4 surface | ecosystem: Environmental > Aquatic > Freshwater > Lake | place: Tanzania: Lake... | reverse complement strand
CACGATTGGACTGTGGAGAAGGATCTCTACCAGTCAACACTACGTAGGCATTATGGCTAGGTACGTTGGTACCCTTCGCCATGCCGTTATTTACGACACATCTGTAATCGGACGGCGGAAGATTACTGTTACATACCAGTGGCTTGCTGTGCTGTACTGTACTGTACTGCTATCTTGAACAGATAGAGCCGTCCTGTATATCGTCGGCGACTTTTGGGGGTCCACGGGATATTGTTGCCTGTTGTGAAGGAGTCGTTCCAATCCATTCTGTTGCCGGTCTTTGATATACAGTAGCTGGATCGATGTTTCGAGTAGGAACGTCCTGTCTTTCTCGATCATCGAGACGATGTCCTTCCATGTATCGTTCGCTATCATTTTCCTCATCTGCAACTCATGAGGGTGATGATGCCTCGAAACATACCACCAACAACAATACTACGAACAAGAAGACGAAGAAATCGTCGACGACATCCAGTACGACAAGTCGTGATACTCGGATTGCGGGTCGACTTCGGTTTTATAAGGATGTTGGAGTAACGTCAGTGTCTCCGCCGTGGATTTTGTTGGAGGGAGACAAAGGGAAGCCTTCCAAGGCAACGACGACGACGACGACGACGATTGAGAATCCAATTTCGGCTGGTGTCGATGGGACCGATTCTGCATCGGGTGTCCACCGACCAAAGACGACGAATGGTGCAACCGATATCCATCTAGAATATATGCTCACACCACGATCTCCTGGTGGTTCTTCTTCTTCGACCAATTCACCGAAATGGTTTGGTGTGACATTGGATGGACGTATTTTAAAGACGCCGATGGGGAAGACATTGGCAGTCCCATCTGAAACCTTGGCCTATGCGATTGCAGCCGAATGGAATGGACAAGACAAGTATTTGAAGCCAACGGATATGCCCCTAATGACCTTGGCATGTACCGCATTAGATCAGGCGGCAGATCATGCCCATGTGTACCGGGAACAGGCACTTCGATTCTTACCCACCGACACGGTACGTCGTATTGAAAGTCCCTTTGTTCAGTCATTCGAGGTCCTTTGGAGGGCACACCCCGACTGTCTTTTTTTGTCACTCAACTCACCACACCATTGTTCTTTGGGCCCTCGATTGAAAATGTAGACATGTTTTTGGGCAGATCCGACTGAAGATCGTGTCCTCCATCGACGACAGGAACAGGCATGGAAGGAACTACATCAATTCGTGAAGGACACCTTAGATCATTCTCCTGCCTGTTCCATGGGGGCACAGGAAGCGATGCTCATGTCCCGGAAACGTGGTGATGCGAAACCACAGACAGGACTTCCCCATCCACCAGAATTGATTGATAAGGCGGCAGATTGGACTCAATCTTTAGATGCATGGCATTTAGTATCATTGGCAAGTATTTGTGCTCAAGCGAAAAGTTTTTTAGTGGCATGGGCGATGTTAACACCCGGATCACCCCTTCAAGATCTAAACAAGGCAGCGGAAGCCTCTCGTGTCGAAGAAGAATTCCAGATCTCCAATTGGGGATTAGTCGAAGGTGGACATGACTATGATCGATTAAATTGTTCTATCCAATTACATTCGGCTCAACTTTTCGTCAAAACAATTGCGTTGGATAATGAGTTATAAAGTCATATCATACAGAATTTTCGCTTACTATTCTACTTTCCTAAAATATACCCATTCCCGGTTTTCAAGGACGACGATCATTGGAACTCTCCTAGACATGGGAAGTCCTTTCTTCTTCTTTCTTTTTTTTTAAACATTTCATTTTCATCAGTCAGAACTTAGAATAGAAAGACTTTCTTGTAATTGTTGTGTATATCGATTCAATGCAGCGACGATTTTATCATCTTGTGCCTCACGTTCTTGAATTTCTAATTCTAATTCAGTCTTTAATAATTCCATTTCTTCTTCAATCCGTTGTTGGAAAGTAATCTGTTCTCGACGACGTTCTTCCTCACGTTCCTGTAAGGACCGTTCTAATGTCGTAATTTGATCTAAACGTTCCTTCCGTTCAGCATTCCAACGTTGTTCAAATTCTTTCGCATGATGTTCTACCTGTTGTAATAAACTCCCCTCTCGTCGGAGTCTTCCCTTTCTTTCAATTTCCTGTTCCTGTTGTAATTGTTCTAAGGATTTCGAAAAATGTTGTGACTTTTGTTGTATCGATTCCATCTGTTTCGTCGCATCGATAGACCAACGTTCTTCTAATTCAGCTAAACGACTTTCGACTGTCGTAATCCGGACTTGTAATTTCGTATTATCTTCTTCTAATTGAATCCGTAACCGTTCTTCCATTTCATATATCTGTTTCCGTGCTTGATCTTCCATCTGTGTCGTCGCATCGACACGACGTTTCGTCTCTGCTGCTAAGGCATCTTCTAATCTCGAAATTTGAACTTTCAATTCTGCAATATTATAATCCTGTCGTTCCTTCCGTACCTGTGACAATACATTGGAGAAAGGATTTTTTAAAATGGGACACTTGGTCAGGGGGTCGAAAACCTTCACGACGGAATCGTGACCTAGCTTTCGCATATAGTACGTACCCGATTGCGTTCCTTCATCACCTCTTCAAATGCCGATCCGTCAATAGTGTCCAATATCTTATCAACTGAATCTGTCATTTCCAAGGCTGGATTGGAATGTTCTTCCATGATGCTACTACTATCTCGCGATAAGATCGGGGGGATAGAAGGAACCGTCATCGTTGTTTGTCGTTGTTGTTGTTGTTGTTGTTGTTTGGATGAAGTTGTAGAACTACGGTCCTTGTAACAATCCAAAGACCGTCCAAAGCTCTCTCCCGTAAAATGGCAAGGTCAAAAATCTCCAAGGTCGGTGAGGGGCATATATGGCCTCTGTAGGCTTGGCCGGCCGCGGAGGCGGGCGACTCAAATTCGATCCGTTGAGTCAAATCCAACGATCAAATAGTTCTTCCACCGGCACACAATTGAGAAGTTTTCCAAGTTGTTTATAGTGTTTCTCTGTCACTATTTCACGAATAGACTCGAATGTATGTATGCCGGATGACCCTTCTCAAGCCTAGAGGTGTGAAATGGTGATGCCACCAGAATATACGGTCGTTCCGATGATGACGACGACGACGACCTCGGATCACAACAGTCATAAAGAGAAAGACTTGCAAGAAAGAAGAGCTCTGATACCAACAACGTCTAGAGGTAATACCTCCACCACCCGTGGAAAGAACAACAAAACCACCAGCAATGGTGGTGGTGGTGGTGATGATGGTATTTTTAAACCCTTGGAGGTAGATGCCTTTATTGATGAATTGCAGGAGCAAAAAGATAGTAATAACAATCGTGGAAATCAAAAAAAGGGTGGTCGTTCCAAGATGACTTGTGTCGTATTCCTCGTCACGGCGATTATCATTATCATCGTCTTCTTGACACGAGATGGTGGGAAGAAGTTAAAGAATCTTCTATGGATGGGTCATCGTAAGGATTATTTGATTCCTCCTATCGCAAAACGGATGGAAGATAATTTCCTCCAACTGGGAGTTGCTCCATCCGATTGGGATATGGACGTTCCTAGACAGTCCCAAGAATCGACAATGCCCTTACTTGATCCACCCGTCCTACTTCCTAATCCATATGGATGGCTCCGTGATGATGAAAGAGAGGATCCCGATGTCATGGAATATCTCTATGCCGAGAATAACTATACCGCCTTCCGTTTAGATCATCTTTCTCCCCTAACCGATGAGATCTATCAGGAACTCTTACAGTATATGGATGAGACATCCCATTCCTTCCCCGTATTGGATCGGAATTATTTCTACTACCAACGAACGAAGAAAGATTTAGCATATCCATTACATTGCCGTGCCCTTCGACCAGAAATGATGGAAAGTCCTGGTGAATATCTCCAGACTCAATTGGCCATGTGGGATGGGAAGGCAGATTCACCCATCCTTCCAGGTGAAGTCATCTATTTAGATGAGAATGTCATGGCCAAAGGAGAAAGTTTCTTCTCCCTTGGATCACTCGAAGTTTCACCATCGGAAACATTGTTAGCCTATACTGTCGATACGAAGGGGAATGAATTGTATCAGTTTGGTGTAATGGATATTGCGACGGGGGAGACTGTCATGAAAGATGATTTTTCAGTCTTGACTGGCGACCTGGCATGGGGATGGGATGATGACACTCTTTTCTTCTCAAAGCCCGATGAGACACAACGACCCTATCAGATTTACAGTTATTCGATCGAATCACAGATCGAGCAACTTCTCTTCTCCGAACCTGACGTAACTTATTCGGTCGGTTTCGGATTGACTATGGATAGAAGATACTTGTTGATTTCTACCTCATCGTCAGAGTCATCTGAGATGTACTATGTATCATCAGAAGGAGTCTCACAAGGAAGTGCCTTGACGCCTATATCCACACGTCGATCGAATGTACTTTACTCGGTAGAACATTACAAGGGATATTGGTGGATACTAAGTAACGTGAATGACCCTGACGCTGATGCTCAGTTATTTACCGTTTCCGTCGGTGAGGAAGACGACGATAACTGGACTCTCGTTCAGGATCCTTGGGGGGCGGATGTAACCTGGTTGGATAAGATTGCCGTTGAAAGTATCTCCGTATTCCGGAATCATATGGTCATCGAAGGTCGGTACGAGGGAATTGTAGATCTTTGGATCGTTACCACCGACCCAGATGATGGATCTGCCATTACGAAGATTGAGCGTGTGGATTTCCCCGAAGAACGTGCCCATACCACCGTCCTCGGTGCGAACTTGGATTACGATACGTCTGAAGTTATGATTGCCTTCGTCTCGATGGTATCACCTGCGCAACAAATGCAGATCAATCTTTTCAATCCAAACTCTGATGATCGATTGACTGTACATCAAAGGGATATTCCAGGATATGACAAGGACCAATATGGGTCTACCCGGATTAGTGTCCCATCGCGAGATGGTCAAACACAGATCCCAGTGAGCCTCGTTTACCGAAAATCAACATGGACGAAGATGAAGGACGAGGATCAACCAGTCCCAATTCATTTGTATGCGTACGGAGCCTACGGTATATCCATGGATGATTCCTTTTCTTCAGGGATACTTCCTCTTCTACATCGTGGGATGATCTACGCGGTGGCACATATCCGCGGTGGTGGTGATATGGGACGGAAATGGTATACCAGTGGCAAATTATTGAAGAAAGAGAATACCTTTAATGACTTTGTCGATGTCGGTCGGTATCTTGTTGACGAATCTTGGACGACGTCTGATTTATTATCTTGTGAGGGTCGTAGTGCAGGTGGATTAACGATGGGGGCAAGTTTGAATCAAGACCCTTCCCTCTTCCGAGCTGCCATCCTGGGCGTTCCCTTTGTAGACCTAATGGCGACAATGAGTGATGCTTCCATTCCACTGGTACGTACAGACGTTTGAAGTATCCATGACGATTGAGATGAAACTTTGTACTATCCTTCGTATAATGTACTCACCGCCCTACTTGATGTACCTATGCAGACTACCGGGGAATGGCGAGAATGGGGCAATCCGAACGAGGCTGAGTATTTCGATGCGATGATGGCCTATTCCCCCATGAACAACGTCCAAGCAGTTACATATCCAAGCATTTTACTTCTAGGTGGTTTGTTTGATCCACGAGTTCCCTATTGGGAACCAGCCAAATTGACAGCGACTCTAAGAAATACGACGGTGTCCCACGAGGATCGGCCCATTTGTCTCAAGACCGATATGACTTCCGGTCACTTCTCAGCATCCGATCGATACAAATATCTCAAGGGGATATCCTTCGAATATGCATTTATCTTGAATCAACTAGGGATTGCATGAAGACGGATCCGCAAGACCTCTACGTAAGAAATGTACACGATGACATAAACTCATACTATCTGTCTAAATCTGTTTCGGTGTAGAGTCACTCGTCGTAGTCGTTGGAATAGTTCCTTCCTTGATTTCCGGCGAAGGTTCTTTCGGATCCTCCTTACTGGTATATCCAAGATATCTCGATAATCGTGGAACGATAGCTACCGTCGTCCCAAATCGAATCGGTTCTGTGAATTTGACTGCAATCCACGCGACACCTAAATTGGCCAACGCTGGTTGGGTCTCGACATAGGACTTGTAGGGTCTTGTCCAGGCATAATGATCCATAAATTCGGCGACTAAGGCTGCAGTCGTTTTGGTACCATTTTCTAAAGAATCTGGATCCTCCGTCACCCAACTTAAGACGTAGGCAGGATCAAGGATTCCTGATTCAACCCCCGCAAACAACGTCCCAAGGGTTGTAAAGTAGACTGCCATATACGTCCCCAAAAAGACTGGTCCATACTTTTGAATCATGCCACGCAACGAATGGGCACCCTTTGTAGCCACCTGCCGGCCATGATCTCTCCGAGCTTCCATCCTTTCTCGAAAGGTCGAATCGTTCGATGATGATGATGACGTTGATGGTGATGATGGTGATGATGACGATGATAGAGCCGTTGAGGAAGTGAAGGAACGTTTTGCCATCAAGACCAAAGGATCTTTATCATCTAAAGTGATTCGAGGTAGGCCGAGGATGGGACGGTAACTTGTTTTGGGTCGGTCATCATCCAACGAAGAGGGATATAAGGTTGGAAGATTCCCCAACAAATGCGAGAAATTTCCTAAATGATGATGATGGCTTGCCGATGGTCGCTGAGAATGGAAATATTTCGCAGAAACCTGTCGACGCGAATATCTCGGGAGGACCGACAGAATCCTAGATGCTGGTCTTTGAATCATGGTGAATATATTGTTCAGTATTTTGTCTTATGTCCTAGTGGGAACACGACCCGAAAACAAAACTCGGAGAGTTGATTTTGGGGAAAAAAAACGTGGTCTCGAGAGTGTTTTTTTTGAACATTTTTCCGCGCAACACAGAGTGGTCGTGGACGATGAGGACACTGAACTTCCAGGAACATCCAAATAAATTCTCATTCGAGCGCGTAGATTTCGTACTTGTAAAGCAGTAGAATTGTACTTCCTGTCCACGTCCGGCACCTGTACGTCACACCGGGGGAATCTTCTCGACACAATCGAATCTCGGTCGGTCTAACCGTATGTCATGCATTCGATCCCACAAGGCTCTTCCTACTTTCCTACCTATGCATCTAGCCGTATCAACATACATAACTCCGGAAATCGAAGAATTTGAACGGAATACTAGGCTCTCCCCCAGGTGGAAAACCGTTTTTTCTGCCTACCAGCATACAGTGAAGTGTGAAGCACAGCCGAGGGGGAACGAAAGCGCGAAGCGACAGTGGGACAGAAGTCTGTGACCGGCCATCACCGACAAAAAACTATTGAAGTGTGTCAAAACCATGAGCTACACAGATTATGGGATGACCACTACATGCTAAGGAAGTGTGTCGCCCGTGTGCTCGGAGAATGCGAGATGGCATGGCGTGGCGGTCCGGCGTGCCAACGGCCATGGTATATCAACAAAAACTACAAGTAGACTTTTCCTCTCTCATCAAGCAACTACATTGTACCTTGACGGGGAAGGAAAAAATGTCCCACAACGCTCTTGAAGCCAATAAGGTCTTCGATCTTTTACAGGAAGAGAAATGGGAAAGGGCTTTAAAGGAAGCCCAAAAGAATCCGGCGCTTGTACGGGATCTTTACCTGGTAGAAGGCTTTTACGATGGAAAAATTACATCTCACGTGAATGCATTACACATGGCAGGAGCCTTAGGTGCACCGGCGAATGTCATTCAGGTCCTATCGAATGTATATCCGCCGGCAGCTATCGAATCGGATAAGAAATATGGTCGAAATCCACTCCATATTGCGGTCATGGCCGGGGCCAACATTGAAACTATTTCGGCCTTACTCCGTGCCGATGTGAAGGCTGCACGACAACAGGATAATAATGGTCGAGTCCCCCTTCATTATGCCTGTAAGGATCAGAAAAATTCGGAATCAACGACACGATTATTACTTCGAGCATATCCAGAGGGTGCATTAGTTGCTGATGAAAGTGGATTTTTAGCACTCCACGTCGCATGTCGGTATGGTAAATCGATAAATGTCATTCGGATGTTAATTCGAGCATCACCCGATTCATTGATGATGAAAACGAAAAAGGGTAATGATCCAATGTCCTGTGCACGAGGGAATAAATGTGGGATGACAGAAGAAACGATGGGGATACTACAACGATTTCTAGAAGAGATCCGTGACCGAAATGAAAGGTAACCAACCCCGGCGGGAAGACCTTCCCAAGATATATATATATATACACAACAAATACGATTGGACGTGTAAGAAAAAAAATGTATCGAGATGATCCTGTCAGGTATTTACTGTGTATCTGGCTTGGGATTCCTTGTACGAAATAGTACTCTTCTCCCTACGGACGGGAAAATATGTTAGTGCACATTTGGGGACAAGCCGAAGACGGGACAAGAAGGAGGGGCTCAAGACCGCTCCAATGGATTGTGCTGCCCAAAGCGTTCCTTCTAGGCCAAAGGATAGTTAAACTAGTAGTCTTTTGCTTTGTGGTTTTTAATTTTTACTTGTCGTGTTTGACGACACATCGTGTCAGAAGGCGTCTTTAGTGGGAGTAAAAAAAATCATCACCAAGTCTCATTCAGCATAATTATACTTGGTGGAATTACTTCCCATCTCAATTTTACCACCCGTCCTTGCAAGGCCATTGAAGGAACGTTTTCTCTTGGTCTTTTCATGTTGGAAACGTTTGCCACGAACTTGCATAAGTTTTTCACTTGATCGGGCACCAAAGCCATCATTCCCAAAGACATTCTCATAGGAATTATCTGCCATAGCACCACCATCTTGCATTGCCTTTTCTCCCCAAAAATTATCATCCACCCGTTGATAGGGTTTCCCAGCTGATAATGCCTGTGCACCATCTGTCCCCGCTTCAATCTTAATTTCTGCCTTTTCCACCTTTTTCGGTGTCCATGCCAATGCGGCTTCCGCAGCCTGTTTCGCCTTTTCGGCCGCCGCCTTTCGTTTCGCCTGTTGCTGGGCGGCAATATCATTATCATCATCATCGTCATCAGATGACGACGATGATGATGACTCTTCATCGGAAGAGGAAGATTCAGAAGAAGAGTCATCAGACTTCGATTCCGACTTTTCCTCGTCGCTATCACTTGATACAGTCGACACGCTTGATACTTCTACATCACTGACATCGCTGTCTTCGTCGTCGTCTTCTTCTTCTGGAGTCACAACCCCCGTTTCTTTTCTCGCCTTTTTGGGTGGTGGTTCCTTTGATTCATCCTCGTCTGACGACGAGGAATCGATGGATTTGTTCTTGATGTTATCCTTTTCATCCTCACTCTCCGACGACGAAGAGTCATCACTACTTGAATCCGAACTCGAGTCATCCTTCTTCTTTGTTTCCTCCTCGGGATCAGAGTCATCACTGCCACTACCTGAGGATGAGTGTTTTGCCTTCTTCTTGGGTGCCTCCTTCGATTCATCCTCATCTGATGAACTGTCATCTGACGATAAAGAATCACTTTTGGTTTCCTTGGAACGACTGGCCTTATTCTTTGTGTTGTCCTTTTCATCCTCACTCTCTGACGATGAAGAGTCATCACTACTAGAGTCCGAAGACGTATCGGCCTTCTTCATCTTGGTCAAAGGAACAGATTTCTTCTCTGTTTCCTCTTCAGAGTCAGAATCATCACTACTACTACCCGATGAAGACGACGAGGAAGATGACGAAGCATCCTTTTTCTTTGTTTCGGTAGGCGCGACGTCCGACTCACTGTCGGATGACTCACTTCCGCTACTTTCATCATTTGTTGCCTTTGTTTCTACCTTCTCCTTCTTCGTGTCGTCATCAACATCCATTTCAGCAGTTTCCTCATCTGACGAATCATCATCATCATCATCATCATCCCTACTACTGTCCTTCTTCACGGCAGACACTGGTTTTTCGGCACCGCTCGACGACGACGACGAAGATGATGATGATCCCGATCTTTTTCTGCCGGACGACGACGACGATGACGAATCGCCTGCCTTGGCATTCAGAGGTGACTTTTTCTTCTTGGAGGATTCTTCACTGCTGCTGCTGCTGCTGCTGCTGTTCGAAGACGATGATGACGAGGAACTGGACTTTTTTCTTGCAATCGGCGGTTGTTTTGTTTCGGCCTCTTCGTCCATCGAATCATCGTCCTCGGAAGAAGAGCTTGATGATGACGACGACGAGGAGGAGGAGGAAGATCTTGACTCAGTCTTGGATTCGTTCGAGCCCACTAGTTGTAGTGTCTTTGTCGCTGTCGTCAGACCACTTTCCAATTCCTCAGAAAATTTCTTCCGAAACTCCTTTCCCAAGGCGATGACAGTCTTGGAAAAGCCCATACGAGTCAATGCTTGGGCGATGGCAAGCCCCATCTCTCTCTCTACTGACTCGGTCATCGTCGATGTTATCCGTCCAATGGAGACAAACGATAGTGGGGAGATTTCCACAAGAACAAAGAAAGAAAAAGTGGGACGGATAAAAAAAAGGTTCCATCGTTGGGGACGTGAAAGGTTTTTGGATGGTTCCTGGCGGACTACAAGATTTATCTGGAAGGATCGTGCGCGCGATGCATTGCGCGTTGGCGCAAGTACCGGTAATGGTATCGTAGTAGGCGCAGTATCGTACCTATCCTGATACGCACGGGTCGTCATAGTCGACTGCGGCCGTTTAGTCCAACTGATCGGATATTCTTGACATCGGTACCGTATGTCCCATAGAAGCTGTCAACTTTATATCATACGGTCGGCATCATGAACATCCGCGGAAGATGTGTCCTTGGGTGTCAACCTTGAGAAGAACGCATATCACCCCCAATAAGCACATTGCTGTTGTGAGAAGCTTTGTTCTACCGTAGAAGACGAAAGTGTCCTTTTCCTCCTTGTAGGATCCGTAGATTGTACAACAACATGTATCGTAATGCTAGGCTTCATGTGCGAACTTTCGTCGTAACATGGCGATAGATTCCAGAGTGTGTCACGAGGTCGAACAAGTCGATCGATCCAAAGAATGTGTAAGATCGACAACGATCCGACCGTTCACAGGGACGACAGTGAGAGATGCGATCTCGTACAGTACATACACATTCACTTTATCGGGGGATTGGATCATGTCCCATCGGGCACCTGTATCAAACACTCTCCTATTTTCTACCATTGTTACGGCATTGTTCCTCGCTACTCGCGTAGGCGCCTTTCGAGGTATTTTGGGAACGTCGGCATCGTCGTCTTCGTTGTTGTCGTCATCTTCTTCCTTGCGTCGATCCCTACCGTTGCGTCAAGCGTTTTACCGATCCACCACCACCACCACCTTCTCCTCTTCCTCCTCGCTATTGGCCATGACGGGTACATACCCCATCCCCCGTCGTGAGGAAGATCGAGTCTTCTATGCCGGGGGTCCTCCTCCTGGTTGGGATCTTGAAGTTCCACGACAATCGGAAGAATCGGATGAGAAACTAATGGATCCACCGATGGCTGTACCTGATCCCTATGGATGGATCAGAGATATGAAACGAGAAAATCCTGAAGTTCTAGATCATTTAAAGGCTGAGAATGAATATACTCAAAGTGTGATTGCACATCTTGAACCCCTCCAAAAGAAGCTGTATGATGAGTTTTTGAGTTCCATCCAAGAGGTATGTACTGTACTTTCGTCTCTGTCGTGCTCGCAGATCTTCTACACTCGAGATTTCTAAACACAAATCATCGTGATTTTTGCTGGATATACCCCACTCATACGAAATGTCGCACGCCCACCCGAAGACGGACTATACGACCCCACGACCCCGTGGTCAGTATTGGTACTACACTCGAACGTTTCAAGGCAAATCCTACACTCAATATTGTCGTGCTCCCAAGACGACTGATAGTTTTGACATTGATTGGGATGGTAGTAAGGAATCCCCCATCCTACCCGGCGAGGAAGTGTATCTCGATGTGAATGTCTTGGCCGAGAATAAATCCTATTGCTCCATTGGAGCAGCCAGTGTGTCACCCTCCCAGAAATTCTTGGCATATGCGGTAGACTACAAGGGTGATGAAACCTATGAGGTACATGTCCGCGATTTGGAAACAGGAAAGGAATACCCTTTGTCTGCCGCTGGGGAGGAGAAACTTTTGGAAACGAGTGGTCGAGTTTTTTGGGGAAAAGACGAGTCAACCCTATTCTATATGACCATGGATGCGACGCACCGTCCGTATCGTCTGTATAGTCGGCTTGACTGGCAAAGCGAGTCGCCCCGGGACACTTTGCTAAAGGAAGAACTGGACGATGTCTACTGGGCTAGTGCTCACAAATCCTTGGATGGCCAGTATCTGTTTTTCGAAACGGCGAGTTCAGAGACATCCGAAGTATGGTTTGCGAAACTTGATGAAGAGGTAACAGAATTGAAATGCATTGCTCCTCGTCGTAGTAAGGTCCTGTATGATGTCGAACATGGTCATGGTGAATGGTGGATCTCGACTAATGTTGACAATTCGCCCAACATGAAGCTCATGAAGACCGCCGCTAAAGCGGATTGCGC
>Ga0194115_10005911_pt1 | contig 12556 bp, 18 predicted proteins | sample TA2MahsurfametaG_3_FD_148656 | JGI IMG/M metagenome (GOLD analysis project Ga0194115, IMG submission 148656) | Freshwater microbial communities from Lake Tanganyika, Tanzania - TA2015002 Mahale S4 surface | ecosystem: Environmental > Aquatic > Freshwater > Lake | place: Tanzania: Lake... | reverse complement strand
GGTCTACCAGATTCGATCCGGACGGAATTCCAATCCTTACAGGATTCCTTTTGTCGGAAGGGGTCGGGGGGGAATACAGGCGGTGCAGCCAGTTCGACGAAGAAATATTATCGTTCCTCTGCCATCCGATTAGGTCTCATCGATACGGCACATGGGATCCGTTTCCAAACAAGTCCTCCTCCACAACAACGACCCAAGACTATTCTACCGACAACGAAAACCACGAGAATAACAACAGCAGTAGAGGCAATCGTAGTAGGAGCAGAACCACCACTTCCTCCCGTGGTTGAAGAAGTTGCGTCCTCCTCTTCCACAACATCACGAAGTCCCTCTCCCTCCTCATCTGTGACATCTGATCGCATGTCTGCATTGGTCGAAGTAGCATGTCTGGCTGTCTAAAGAGGAGAAAGCTTTGTCCTTTTTTTCATATGGGAGTCCAATCCCCCATTCCTTGATGTATTAAAATCATTGATTCTTTCTATGGACTGTGAAATGATTTCTTTAGAATAGACATACATACCCCAGTTTGGATATCATCTTGAATATATCATTTATTTTAATTTTTGATTCGTGACCATAACGCAGCTTCTACCTTTTCTAGATTCAGCACAAGAACTGTAGTATATCCCTGTGCCGCTGATGAAGACTGCTGTATCGTCCATGTCGATGTATCGACATCAATTTCCTCAAAGAGAGATAAGTCCAATAGTATCAATGGTTTTGGTTGTTGTGATTGTGATTGTTGTTGTGCCTGTCCTTGTCCAATACCCATATTCTTCGATCGGACTATGACATGTCTTGATTGTAAAATCACTTGAATATCATCTTTCCTCGTCATGTTGGAATTTTTCGACAGGGGAATCGTCACCTCTATATCTTCTTCTGTTTGTGTCCATGAATATCCTTCCGATTCGACCTTGATCCGTCCATTAATACTTGCATCAATAGGCGAAATGAAGTTCTTAGTGGTAGTAGTCGTAGCACTAGGATACGCAACACCCGGATGAAGAGGACTGTCCACATTGTTACAATCATCATCCTGTTCCTTCATAATGTCACGAATTGCCTTGACTTTCCGTTCTTCGGGTGTTTCAATCATAATTCCCTTTGTTTTTGGTATTGACGAAGCAGGGAAAAAAAAAAGAAAAAGATCCAACCATACACACACACACACACACACACAAAACAAGAAAAAAATGTGTGAGATCCCAAAAAAAAGATATGCAAACAAATCCTTAGATTCAAACATCTCCAAAATCCATGACAAAATGATATATATACCCAAGAATCACAAGAAAAATCGAGAGACGATGATATATACCCTAGCCTATACACACAACCCACCCACACCAATACACAAAAAAATAAACACATCCCTCCGATTGACACGAAAAATGTACCACATGATAAAGGCGACAACACCACCACCATCTTACCCTAGATCGAAGCCATTCAAGTCGTTCCGAAGGAGTCAACTCTTTTTCTTCTGTCATTTCTGGAACTTTGTTTTTGGGGTCTTTTTGTTCTGTGTGTGTTTTTTTTCGTTGTTGTGTGTGATGTGTGAGAGGAACCCTTGGAGCAAACAAGAAGATGAAGAAGAAACCCTCTGTCCCACCTCCCACCAGATCTGTTGTTGTAGTCAGCGGGGTTTTTGATGGAGGGCAGAGGAATGAACTCGAATCTTCTTTGTGTTACTCCGGGTTCGACAAATGGACTCAAACGATTCAAACGGTAAACATGACACGTCACACGGGATGGGTGTGTCTCCACGGGGAATCAACACACCTCGCAGGCAGATCGGGGGATGACTGTGACGTTTGTGTGGTTGCCCATGCTGCCGGTCTCTCCCTTCTTGACACGAGCGGCGACACCTCGAAGAGGCACTCTCACATCGGTGTATATGTAGTACTGCACATCGCAATACGTTCATCAGCCCAAACAGCAACAACTACTACAGACGGGACAAAACCAGCACACAACAAAAATAAAACCCAAATCACGAAAGGAAGAAAAAACCCTTGAAAGATGAGTGATACAAAAGAGACCAATGTCCAAGAACTACCGAAATTAGTCCAATATTGGTTTAAGGTACTTTCTATGGTCCCATCATTGAAATTTCCTGGTACACAAATGGAAATTGGTTTTACATTATTCAGTTCGATTGTTTTGTTTTGTATCCGATTATTGGGTATACAATTATTACAACAAATCTTTTCATGGCCTATTGAACCTAAATCGATTGCCATTGAAGGATCTGCAAGTATTGTAGGGATTGTCCATTCAACATTATTATGTCCTGGTTTAATGGTTGCATTTTCAAATCATCGATATCATCCATCGGAACCAAGAAAATGTGCACCAATGTGGTGGCAAACCTTTATTGATACCCTCATTCAATTCTGTACAGGGTATATGATATATGATGGAAGTATGATTTTATTGAATCGATTTGATTTCGATACCATGACAATGATGCCATTACAGGGAGATGATATATTATTTTTGGGACATCATTTAGCTACGACATTATATATGATCCAGACACGAATCTATCAGGCAGGACATATGTCAGCAATGATGTGTATGGTATTAGGTGAATTATCGAATCCATCAATGAATTTATGGTTTATAACATCCAAGGCAATGACATTACAATGTTGTCAAGACAATATCATCGTACAGATGATACACAAATACAATGAAATATTCTTTTGTTTGATTTATTTGATGTTACGTGTTATTTTGGGTCCATTGATTTGTATACACATGTCATACAATATCTTTTGTTCACAACATGCAAAAGATTACTTGCCAATTCCATTACGAATGTTTTGGAATGCTATGATATGGATGGTCATCTTGGGTTCATACAGTTGGATTGTATTCACTTATGGATTATTGATGAAACATTTTGATGGAAGTACAACTGAATCGGAACTATAAAGAAATGAATTGCGAGTAGGAGTATAAAATTTAAAAAAAGAAAACTAAGAACGAAGAATCGAGATCTTTACTTCCGACGAACATAGCAATAGAATTACGGTACCGTTCTAGTATATACAGTCCTTACCAGTCCCTTGTTGTTCACCGACGTGGTTTGTATTGTTGTTTTTTGTTCGATTGTTGTTGTTGTTGTTTCATAACTGAATTAAAATTTCGATCTTTCCATTCACTCCGTTTGACACGGATAGGTCTAGAACCTAACCATGTTTGATCTGTTTCACGGATTGCTTTGGCACATTCTAATGGATCTAAAAAGGAACAAAAACCATATCCTTTCGATACACCAGTTTTAATATCTGTCACAATTTTCGCCTTGGCAACACTTGGATATTTTGTAATATAATAATCATATAATTGTTGATCATTCACACTCTTATCTAAATTCCCCACAAAGATACGAAAATCATTTTCTGGCCATTCATCCAAGGTTGGATCAATCCATACCTTCCCCGCAGCCATCCGTTTCATTGGACGTTTATTATTGTTGTTGTCGTTGTTGTTGTTGGTAGAAGCGGTATTGTTGTCTGACTGTTGTTGTTGATTGAATTGTTGTTTGGGTGGAGGGGGTGGCGGTGGTGGAGGAGGGGGAGGTGGTGGCGGTGGTGGAGGAAAGGATGTAGGTACCCCTACAGTCGACGCGTAGTAGGGTCCAAGGTCGTTTTCTCCCGATCCATTCTGACCACTTCCCGTTCCTCCTGATGGTTGTGCTGGTGGTACTCGTAGGACAGCCGAACTAGCAGCCGCTACGATGAGGCCTCTTGGACGAACATATGCTGTTGCTGCCTTGATTGTTGGATTGTTGTTGTTGTTGTTGTCGGACGCAGCAGTCGAGGAGGTAGTAGTAGATTCCTCCAATGCCGCTTTGGTTCGTTTGGTAGGACGATCATCGTTGTCACCATCGTCGTTGTTCTTCGCCACAGTAGTTGTTGGTATAGTTTCGCCATTTAGTGAACTATGAGTTGGGATACTAGAAGTGGAAGGTTCCTTTTCTTCTTGTTCTTGTTGTTGATCGTCAATCGCTTCCTGTTCTACCTCATCAATCTCATCAAAGAAATCATCTAAATCATCTGCCATGATGGATGGATCTTTTTGATGGATGATGTCACTCTATGTGTACTGACAGTGAGAGAACAATAACTACTATCCCTTCCACCCGCAAAAGAGAGGTTGGTGTGCGTGTCTGGGGACAAGTCCTCTCCTTACACGCCTTCGTCTCCTCTCTCTGGAGAGGCAGCGGGAATAACAATAGTTGCGGCGCGGATATGACATACAAAACGACAAAAAGAGTCGAAGAGTCGAAGAGACAAGAGAGACGAGAGACGAGACTGAGGGAAAAAAAGTTGACTAAGTGGACTTGATTAACCCTTGACAAAGATTACTAATTGTATGATTTTACTACGACATAATTATCGACTGAATCTAAGGGGTGAATGACTTCGGTCCGTTTCGATGCGAGTCGATTACACAGGGTCTCCCCTCGTTTCACTGTCACATCAAAGCACACCTCTCAAACACAAAGAAGGCCGAGCATCTGGGGAAAGAAACAATCATTCTACCGGTATAGTAGTCAATAGAAAGAAAGGTATCATTATTTACACAGTACTGTACCATTGAAGATGAGTAGTGGAGAGTGTCAAACGACGAATCGTAATGATTACGATGATGTAAGTTCTTTCTGTGTGTCTGGGTGAAGTCAACAAGAGAAAAAACCGTACATCTCACTGACTCGTTGAAACCATCCCCGTTTTTCCGTTCGTTTTTCCTTTTCTTTTGTTGGACGTTTTCTTGTTGGTTGTTTTGGTGACATAGGAAGAAAAGGAGGATGCTCCACCACCATTAGATGAAGGTGATATTGCGTTGTTGAAATCCTATGGACGGGGACCCTATTCGACATTGATTAAACAATTGGAAGAAGATATTAAAAAGGAACAACAAACTGTAAAGGATTTGATTGGGATCAAGGAAAGTGATACAGGCTTATCACCACCTTCTATGTGGGATTTAGTCGGTGATAAACAAATGATGTCAGAAGAAGCTCCCCTTCAGGTTGCACGTTGTACGAAGATTATTCCAGGTGATGCCGATGGGACATCATCGTCCTCTTCTGGAAATAATGCTGGTGGTGGTGGAATGAATTCATCCAATGCTGCGGGGAATAAGTACGTGATTAATGTCAAACAGATTGCAAAATTCGTCGTCGGATTAGGTGAAAAGGTTGCACCGACCGATATTGAAGAGGGGATGAGAGTCGGTGTCGATCGATCGAAATATTCTATTCAAATTCCACTCCCCCCGAAAATTGATCCTACCGTTAGTCTAATGACGGTAGAAGATAAACCCGATGTGACTTATGATGATGTCGGTGGTGCAAAAGATGCATTGGAAAAATTACGAGAAGTATTGGAAACTCCTCTCTTACATCCAGAACGTTTCGTCGCCTTGGGAATTGATCCACCCAAGGGTATTTTATTGTATGGTCCACCCGGAACTGGAAAGACACTGACCGCACGAGCCGTTGCCAATCGTACCGATGCATGCTTTATTCGTGTGATTGGTTCAGAATTGGTACAGAAATATGTCGGTGAAGGTGCTCGTATGGTCCGTGAACTCTTTACGATGGCACGATCGAAACGTGCCTGTATTGTCTTTTTTGATGAAGTCGATGCGATTGGTGGTGCTCGATCGTCATCCGATGAAAATGGAAGTGATAATGAAGTCCAACGTACGATGTTACAAATTGTAACAGAATTGGATGGTTTCGATGCACGAGGGAATATTAAGGTATTGATGGCAACGAATCGACCAGATACATTAGATCCAGCATTGTTGAGACCTGGACGATTAGATCGAAAGGTTGAATTTGGTTTACCAGACTTGGAAGGTCGTGGACATATATTGAAAATTCATTCCAAACGGATGAATTGTGATCGTGATATTCGATTTGAATTGGTAGCCCGACTATGTCCGAATACGACAGGTGCGGAATTACATTCCGTCTGTACCGAGGCAGGAATGTTTGCTATCCGTGCTCGACGAAAGTCTGTCAGTGAACGTGATTTCTTAGATTCTGTCAACAAGGTCATTAAGGGATACAAAAAATTCAGTTCAACACCAAAATATATGGTATACAATTAAGAGATGGAAGAAAAGAAGAGTGAGATGGATGGAAGAAAAGAAAGGATAGGAAGAGGAGAGAAAGGAAGAAGAAAAACAACAAGAAAAAAATGGAACCCACACGACGCCACAACAAAAGTCAACACAGAAATACCTTCTTGTACTACTCTAAAGAACGATTTTTCCTTTGGATGGATAGTAGACGTGTATAGTTGAATGGTTGCGAGGTTAGTCCTCCTAATAACGATGATAAAAGTTCCTTTTACGATAACTATTCTTTAGTTTGATATCCAACTTTTTATTTTATCCCTTTTCATCTAAAAGATATCATCTTCTAAACCACGTAAGTAATCACCAATATCAGCTTGATGTAATACAACATTCCCTGTAGGATCTAATTGTTGACAATAATCAGTTGATTGGGCTACGACACCAAATCCTAATGGGATATCTTGTAAATTATATACTACCACGCCTGCATATTGTGGTGTTTGTTCCGTCATTCGGGCTAATCCATTCTTCGTCACATGATTTCCATATAAAAATGACATCTCCGCAGATTGCTTTACCCATACCTTATACTAAAGAAAGATGACAAAAGTGAAAACCATTGCATGGGTGTGAGGGAAAAAAGAGAGGATAATACTAAACGAGAAAACTCAAGCAAGCAAGCAAGCAATCAAGCCAAGCAAGCAATCAAGCCAAGCACGCAATCAATCCAAGCACACTATCGGTCAAGGGAGAGACGAGGGGATGTCGTCCATCCCCCACCCTCCTCCCTCTCGCATCTCTGTCTCTCTCTCACTCGACAAGATGGCCTTCAAGGGTATCTGGGAGAGAAGAAACCCCACGTGGGGGGAACCAAACCAAAACACATACCTTGGCATATTGAGATAGATATTCCAATGCAGTAATCTCTAATCGGAATTTACCACTTTTTGTAAATTTCCCAACACATGTACCTGCATGTAGTAAATGTTCTTTGGAAATCGATGTTGCTGCCTTCATGATAGATTCAGAGATATAATAACATCGATCCTTCATTAAACGGAAACAATATCGTTCATCGGTTCGATTAATCATCTTTTCAATATTTTTACCAATATATTCTGATAATTTCAAAAAGAGTGTCTTCGTTTCTTCTTCTGTTAATGGTCTCATCGTTTTTTTTTCGTCGTCACAAGAATGTAGTCTTTATTGGGGTATACCTATTTGTCGTTTTGTCGTTTCGTTGTGTGTCGTAGGCGAAAGTTCCGTCTGAGAGGTTATTGATGATGGAGTTTCACGGAAACCAAAACTTTAGGTCAAAACGTGTATTGTGGGTACGTTTAGGGTGGTCCTTTTTGGAAGATGGTGCGAATTGTAGATCAGTGTTGGAGATGTCTCACAGACCTAAGCCGATCTTTGTCTATGACAGAAGAAACTTGGAAGAAGACAAGTTGCTTTTGTATTCTATGATTTTTCGTGGTGGCAACAAGATATCCTCATAACCTAACCAATTTGTATGATATACGTATATCATCCAGCATATGTACGGTACTTATCTATTGCACATGTATACATACGTGTTCCATCTGCATCGGACAAAAGGGCAAAAAATCTGTGTTGGCGATGGGAAAATGGCCTACGGAATTGTGACACTTGGAAATTGGAAATAGCCGTAGAAATGTCGTCATCCGTACAAAAATGCAAGAAGCGTGACGAACATCCAATTCGCCAATCCCAAAAAAAATTGGGAACCCTTCACTTCTGACGTCCCCAAAAAAGGTAGTACGGTAGCTGTTTTCTACTCAAGCCAAACCGCTCGGGATGGTTTGGGGATGAGAAGACGACGAACGAATCATTTGTATTTTTTCGTCTTCCTCCGAGGACCCATCACATCGCTCGCATAAACATCTCCCTCCCATCGACATCATGACTTCTCAACTGGAGCAACTCAAGGAATACACTATCGTCGTCTCTGATACTGGAGATGTTGATACTATCAAGCGTTTGAAACCTCAAGATGCTACCACGAACCCTTCCTTGATTTTTAAGGTTCGTTCGTCGTGGAAGGGTGATGACATGACACCTATGGAATTGGAATTGGACTTGAACTTTGATTCACTTTCAAAAACAGAGAAATCTCATCATCGTCTCACTATTCTATTTGTAGGCTGCTGGTATGGAACAATACAAACCTCTTTTGGAAGAAGCTGCCAAGTATTCCAAAGGTGATCTTTCCCTTGCAATGGTGAGAACCCTACAGGCGAACACATTGGTCGTTCTGAATGATGTCTCTCTGTAGTTTCCCCGTTTATTCATTCACGCATCATCCTGCCTTTACTTGGCTTTCGTTTTTTATTCCTATAGGACAAGGTCGCTGTGAATTTTGGAGCTGAAATTACCAAGATTGTTCCTGGATATGTTTCGACAGAAGTGGATGCTCGTTTGTCCTTTGATACCGAAGCGACGATTACCAAGGCTCGTAAGATTATTGAGGTACGTTTTCTTTGTGTGTGTGAGTGTCTATGGTATATGTCTCGACGAATACATGCGGTACTGGGGGTCTCTCCTGTTGTGCGTGTGTACGATATTTGCACCTGAGAGATAGGATTCGACCGAACCCTCACGATTGATTGGCGAATTCTGACACACTTTGCCTTTTTTCCATCATGACAGCTCTACAAGGAAATGGGAATTGACAAGTCCCGAATCTTGATCAAGGTACAGAACACTTGGTGGTGTAGGCCAACATGAGCTCATTGTGTACGGCGGTATGTCTCACGATTGCCCGATTCGATTCATCACACAGATTGCCGCTACATGGGAGGGGATCAAAGCTGCTGAAGTCCTTGAAAAGGAGGGTATTACTTGCAACATGACCTTGATCTTTAGTATGGCCCAAGCATTGGCATGTGCAGAGGCTGGTGCGACTCTTATTTCTCCTTTCGTCGGTCGTATTATGGATTTCTACAAGGCTGCCAAAAAGGTCGATGGATTCTCCCCCGCCGAAGATCCTGGTGTCATCTCTGTCACTGATATCTACAACTACTACAAGAAATATGGGTACAACACAATAGTCATGGGTGCCTCCTTCCGTAATACTGGTGAGATTGTCGAACTTTGTGGATGTGACCGGTTGACGATTTCTCCCGACTTGTTGGATGAACTTGCTGCCAATACTGACAAGATCGAACTCAAGCTTGATGCGACCAAGGCAATTTCTATGGATATTCCTAAGATTGATATCGACGAAAAGAATTTTCGTTGGATGATCAATGAAGATGAAATGGCAACTGAGAAATTGGCGGGTGGTATTCGTGGATTCGCTGCCGATATCGTGAAGCTGGAAGAAATCATGAAGAAGATGCTATAGATAAAGGGAGGCGGGAGCAGAAGAAAAAATCCCGTATTGATTCCATCCAAAACTGTCGATAGGACCGCACAAATGGAATGGCATTGGAGAAATGTGAAGATACAAACAATCGTGATAGCGACTAGTGACAGTACCGTATAACAATAGCATGGGAGGAAGATCCTACTTGACGGTGGCAGTCACGATTGCATGATGCATGACTGTGAGTTGTAGTCCTCTGTGATCGCGCATGGAAGGTTTAGTCCATGTTGTCGATACCAACCCTTATCTTCGAATGCATGTCAATCAACCTATTGAATGTAGGATTGATCCGTTAAGCAAAGGGGTATCGAAGTCAAATTACTTCAACTTCCACGTAGGACATCAATATCCAACATCGGAGTTATGCCTCGCTGCCTTGCATCAAGTCTGTTGGCCTTCAGGAACATCTTTCTATGCTATTAGAGGACACCCTCTCCCGGGGAAGGTCGTAAATTAGAGAGTGAAAAGAGCCAAGTAACTCAGGATTGACGGACTATTGCACACCTGGAAAAAAAGGAAAGAAGAAATGAAATGTTACATTATACTCCTGTTGGCCGCAATGGCTGAAAACCAGGTAGCCAATGGATTTCAACAACAGCCGGGTAGAAGTATCTTACATAGGAAAGATCTTCGATTAGGAGTTGCGGAAAAGAATCCGGTCATGGATTTCCTATCATCACTTCAGCCAAAGCAATCATCACCTTCTACTGGAAACACCAAGGTAACGGAACAACGACGACCATTGGGATCACAGGAAAATCTTATGTTACCCCGTCAATATGGGCCCAATCCGAATGTTATCTTCCCACAAATGAATCATGTGAGTTGTGTAGTACTATCGACGACGCCATCAGAACGTACCCTACGAATGGCAATCGATGAGGTAATGAAGGCTCATCCCCTATTGCAATGTACCGTCGAGGGGGATGGGGAACCAGAACAGCGGATTGATTTATTTCAAATGGTCCGAAAGGGGGAACCAAATCCATGTACCTTCGTTAGTCGACCAGGAACATTTTCTTCTAAGGATGTCCTTTCTATTGTGGATGTTGCGGGAACAGATCGTGATGCCCTCGATGCAAGTTGGCAATCTAATTTCAATAAGGACCTTGATGATGGAAGTTGGTGTGATGTGGGAAGTACGCCCCTATGGAAGATTGAGCTTCATCGGATGACGGGAGGAGGTGGGAACAACGGGCCATGTGCACTTTTATTTTCCTTCAACCATGCCATTTCAGATCAAGGCAGTGCTAGTAAATTAACAGACCAGATCATTGGTTTGATGGCCGAGATTGATTCACGGGGTCGTGTGTGGAACCCTCCCACCAAGCAACAAATACCATTATCGGTAGAAGAATCTGTCCTTGGGAAGCAACGGACCTTCCAGGATATTCAGATTGGTGGTTTTACTCCCAAAACGATTCAATACGTTGCAGGCAAAGCACTCGAAGAGACCAAGAGTCCTGTGATATTGCCAGATGGTTTCAAGCAGGGTGGTGGTGTCCTCGGGGCTATCACGACCATTACCGGAAATGCTGCGGGTGGTGAGGATCAGAGTAGTACAGGACGCAAATCGGTAGTAGAATTTCGTTCTCTATCGAATGAGGCAACGAAAGCCCTATTGGCCAAGTGCCGTGAAAATGGTGTGTCGGTCTCGAATGCACTTTCAGCAGCAATGACATTAACGGCAACCGACTTTGTCGCTGATGGAAAGAATAGTGGAGATGAACGAAACTACAAGGTCTTACAGTCTTTGGATATGCGGCGATTCGGTGAAATGTTGGACAAGGGAGAATCGGTTGGTTGCCTCGCGGGGAGTTTTGATTTGATGCATGGACCATTTCCTGACGGATCTGGTCAGAAAGTTAGGAGTAATCCAACGGGGAAACGATTGGAAGAATTTTGGAAGTTGGCTCAAGAAGGAAAGAAGCAGACACTTGATTTCATTGAGAATGAGGGTCCACAGAACGCCGTGCGGGTGTTTGACTTTGCGATGACTATTTCCGATATGAACAACTTGGTTCATTTGACTGCCCAGTCAAAGGATAGCCAAGGGCGTGCCTATAGTGCTGGCTTCACAAATGCAGGCGTCTACGAACGCTTGGATGCCTTCGGTCGTGACAACGACAAAAAACCAGCGACGATCAAGGTAGGAAAATGCAGCGGACCTTGTCAAGCTACCGTAAGACGTAAATCGAGAGGTCCTCACACTACGTCTTCCTTCTTCTATCACAGGGTGAACATGGGAAATACAAAGTTGAAGATCTTTTCTTTGCGGCGTCCAATGCTCGCAGTGGTACACTCTATCGATTTTCTTGTATGACGGTGAATGGAGAAATCAAGTTTACCTTCCACCCCGCGGCACCGATTGTGGATGAAGAAACCAATACACGATTTGCAGATGCCTTGATTGAAATGCTCGAGATTGTTGCAGGTGTTAAGGATGTACCAGCTTCCGAAAGTCCCCTTGATAAATTACCGAACGGCTTCTTGACGAAATCCGTCGCAACAATTGGAGCTATTTCGTTGCTGTCTCACGTTGGATCCTATGCCTCCTTCTTTCATAGTGTGATGGAAATGAAGGCAGCGGTAGCTCCTACAGACTTTTGGTCGGCAATGAACTTTTGGATTTTCTTTGCCGTAGGACATGTGATCCTCGAACCTGTTTTGTGGATTAGTGACGTCCTACATGGAAGTCCAGGCCCTATGGTGGGTGGGTTGGTACCTGCTACCTTCCTCCTAGGAAATATCATTGCCATCGGAGCTGTATCCTATTCCAAAGAGGTAATTGAATGCTCAGTTGTGCATCGTACCTCCTTCGCTATACCTACTCGAGAGACTAACCACTACCCCGTCTTTTTTCGCTCGCGTTTTGGGTGGTCGGGTGTAGATTCGGAATGCTGTCAATGTAGCAGCACTGTTTGGATTTTTGTCCTATGTGGGAGCTGGATTGGATGGGACGGCAGGATTAGGCGATTATAATCTTCAACTGGATGATAGTTATGAGGGACAAGTCGTCAAGGGTTGTCCAGCCTATGAGGAAGTCCGACAATCAAGTAT
>Ga0194115_10005910_pt1 | contig 12558 bp, 13 predicted proteins | sample TA2MahsurfametaG_3_FD_148656 | JGI IMG/M metagenome (GOLD analysis project Ga0194115, IMG submission 148656) | Freshwater microbial communities from Lake Tanganyika, Tanzania - TA2015002 Mahale S4 surface | ecosystem: Environmental > Aquatic > Freshwater > Lake | place: Tanzania: Lake... | reverse complement strand
GGCCATCCGTTTCCGCGGCATGAACGTCAATTCTGACAGCCCCTCGCTGCAGCTCGGCTCGCTGTTCGTTGATGGCGTGTTCGTGCTCGGCGGCACGCAGTCAATTCCGTACGATGACATCGAGCGCATCGAGGTTATCAAGGGTCCGCAGTCGGCAACCTATGGGCGCAGCACCTTCGGCGGTGCCATCAATTACATCACCCGTACGCCATCGCTCACTGACTACTCCGGTCGCGTCAGCGTGTCGTCGGCGACCTACAGCGACAACGACGTCGCAGCAAGCTTCGAAGGTCCGATCCTCAAAGATAAAGTCTCGTTCCGTATTGGCGGGCGTTACTACAACCGCGGCGCCGTGTTCACCTCGACCGATGGTGGCGGCCTCGGCGAAGAGAGCAGCAAGTCGGTCGCGCTGACGTTCAACATTCAGCCGAACGATGCGCTCAACATCAAGGTTCGTGGCTTCCATGCCATCGACGACGACGGTCCGATGATGGGTGGTCTCATCAACGGCTGGCGTAACGACACCTGCACCGGCAAGACCATTGCGACCCAAGACCCGCGCTTCCCCAATGCGTCGCCGCGCAACTACATTTGCGGCGCGGTACCCGAGCAGGGCGTGGCGCGCAATATCTTCAATACGACGAGCATCATCGATCAGGTGACGACGCTGTTCCCGAGGCAGGCGGCGCTCAACGGCACGCCGAACTTCGTGTATGACAACCTGGTTGCGCGCGCCAATGACTCGCGTATCGATGTGCCGAAGATCGACAAGATCGGTCTCGTGCGCACGGTCACGCGTTTCTCGGTGGCTGGCACCTATGAATTCGGCAACGGCTACGAAGTGGCCTTCCAGGCGGGCAAGAACGAGCTGAAGGCGAACTGGATTCGTCCCTTTGGTCTGACCCCGGCCGGCTACTGGATGTCCCGCGATCCGCAAGACTCCGAAGACGAGAGCTACGAGCTGCGTATCACTTCGCCGCGCGATTCCAAGCTGACTTGGCTCGCCGGCGTCAACTCGTACGAGCAGACCTTCCTGCAGTCGGGTTCGGGCGGTGACGCCACCTGGCTCTGCTTTGCGCTGTCGGGCACGATCGGTGCGCCGTGCTCGAAGGCGAATTTCTTCACGCCGAACAGCCTTGCGCAGAACACCGACAAGGTCAAAACTGAAGGGCTGTTCGCATCGGTTGCCTATCAGTTCACGGATGCTTGGTCGGTCAGCATCGAGGGTCGCAAGCAGAATGACAAAACCACGCGCGCGATCTTCTCGGCAACGCCGACCAGTATCGAGGACGACAGTTTCTTGCCGCGCGCCATTCTGCGTTGGACGCCAAGTGACGAGACCAACGTCTACGCGAGCTACGCCAAGGGCATTCTCCCGGGCGTCATCAACGCCGAGGTCGCTCAGGCGACGGCGCGTGAGGCCGCGCAGTACCAGCGTCTTTTCCCGGGGATCGCCGGCGTTGTTGAAGGTGACAAGCTCGACATGTACGAACTCGGCTGGAAGCAGCAGTGGCTCGACCGTCGCGCGCAGACCAGCGTGGCCGTGTACTGGGGCAAGTGGGAGAACCAGAAGGGTCGTTCCGCGTTCGTCATTCAAGAAGACTGCGGTTCGTTCGCTCACGGCGGCGTGCCGGGTGCCACGGCATCGAACGGTTGCGCGAGTGGCCCGACCGGTCTGCCGGCGGTCATCGCCACGGGCCCATCGGCGGGTCAGCCGTTCTTCAATACGCGCAACGCCAACGTCCCGGGTGATTCCACGCTGACCGGCGTCGAGTTCGAAGGCTCGGTGATTCTGTCCGAGGGTTGGGATCTGCGCGGCACGCTCACCTGGGCGAAGTCCGAGTACGACGACTTCATCTTCAACTTCGTGCAGCCGATTGCGGGCTTCACGCAGATGAAGGGCAACGCCAACTCGCGCTTCCCCGAGTGGTCGGGCAGCATCGCTTCGGGCTACACCGCGGCCATCGCGGGCTCGGACTGGAGCTGGTTCGTCAATGGCGACATCAGCTACGTCGGCAAGACCTTCGTCGATGAAAGCAATCTCGCGTACTGCAAGTCTTACTCCACCACCAACCTGCGTGCGGGCGGTGAGAAAGACGGGCTGCGCGTTGAGGCATTCCTCAAAAATGCCTTCGATGATGACAGCTGGGCGGCCTGTGCGCGTTGGACGGATTTCGATTCGGCGCCGGGCTTGGGTCAGCTGACGAGCTTCCAGGGCGTAGCGGTGACCCCGAACATGCCGCGGCAGTTCGGCATCCGTGCATCGATCAAGTTCTAAGATTACTCGAGATACAAACTCAAAATAAAAAAGGTCGCGGCGAGAGTCGCGGCCTTTTTTCTGTTAACCATGCCTCACGGGATGACGCCTCAAGGGATGACGCCTGACAACATGACGCCGCGACCATGAAGCTGCTCTACACGCCGATCAAAGGTTACGTTCACACCGTCGAGGCCGTGCTCAATTACGCAGGTTTGCGCGAGGCCGTCGAGCCCGTGGCGACCAAGCCCTTCGAAGCCCTTAACCCGCTGGTCGGGATCAACCCGCTCGGCAAGGTGCCGACGCTGTTGCTCGACTCCGGCGAGTATCTCGCGGGCGGTCCCGTGATTTATGAATACCTCGATTCGCTGCATCGGCGGCGGCGCTTGTTCCCGGCGAAAGGACCGCAGCGCTGGACGACGCTGCGTCAGGCTTGGATGGCAGATGGGCTTTTCGATACCTTCGTGTTGCTCATCATCGAGTCCTGGCGGCCCAAAGATCAGCAGCGAGCCGACTATATCGAGCGCTGCATGGCAAAGATCATCGCCATGCTCGATCAGATGGAGCGCGATGTGCCGGGTTACGGCCGTCTCGATATCGGGCAGATGCGCACCGTGGGCGCGCTGCAGTTTGTGCGCCTGAAAATGGCGCAGGTGGGGCAGGCGGCTATCGGCTTGGACGCGACCTTTGACCCGCTTGCCAACCGCCCGGCGCTCGCGACTTGGTACAAGCCGCTGTCGCGTAAAAAACTCTTTCGCGAACCGCTGATTCGTTTGGATTAAAGGGGCGCGCTGATCATGCCGATTCCGCATCGTCGTATTCGCGGCAAGTTGCACTACACCAGCGATCACGCGGGACGCGAGGGGATAGAGCGCGGTCGGGAATACTTCACCCTCAGCGTCGCAGCGGACGGGCGCCGCACGCTGCGCGCCTACACCGAAATCGACGATGCACCGAACGTCATGCGCGATGTCACGCTGAGCCTGCGCACGGACTGGACGCCAGAAGACGCCTTCGTGCGGATCTCGGTCGGCGATCGTTTCATGGGCTCAAGTTGGTTTCGTTTCGGCGACACCTTGGCCGAATGCGAGGGCTACACCGCGACCGAAGGTCGTGTTTCGCAGCGCTGGCCGCTGTCGCGACGCTTGCAGGGTTTTGGCACTCATCCCATTCAGGCCGATGCTTGGCTCACGAGCATGCTGGATTTGCGCGAGGCAGAGGCGGGCGCACTGCCTTTTCGCGGTGAGTACGACAATCTCCTGATGTGTTCGCTCGATCATCGCGGCGCGAGTGGTCCGATGCTCATGCGGTTCGAGAAGCCTGTGCAACTGGCCTTCATCGGTCGCGAGCGACTTACCGTCAAGGCGGGCACTTTTGACGCGCTGCATTATCGCTATGCCGAAACCACCGACGACGGCAGTGGTGAAACCCGCAACGAGCCGGGTCGGCACCCGCCTTATGATCTTTGGTGCACGGCCGATGGCGATCGAGTGTGCTTGCTCGCCATGGTCAAGGGTTACATGATGACGCGCTATGAACTCGTCGAGTACGAACGCATCGACGCCCGCGACTGACGCTTGGCCATGAGCCATCGAGCGGCAAAAATCCGGGCTCTGTTGTTTTTGTTGATCGGCCTGACGGCGGGTACGGTCGCCATCAGCGAAAATCTGGTTCGTCGATCTTCGACCGGCGAGCCGCAGACCCTCGATCCGCAGCTCTGGACGTACGGGCAAGACGGCAACCTGGCGCAAGATTTGTTTCAGGGTCTGACAACACTCGATGCCAAAGCGAACGTGGTGGCGGGGCAGGCGGAGTCTTGGACGGTCTCGCCGGACGGACGTACCTACACTTTTCGGCTGCGCTCGAACCTGCAGTGGTCTGATGGCAAAGCCATCACGAGTGCGGATTTTCTTTGGTCATTGCAAAGAATTTTCGACCCTAAAACCGTCTCGCCTGCAGTGGCGTTGCTGTATGTCATTCGCAATGGCCGAGCGGTCAACCAAGGTAAATCGCCGGTCGAGGCGCTCGGCGTCAAAGCGCCGGATCCGCGCACGGTCATTATCGAACTCCAGCATCCTGCGCCCTATCTGCTAGATCTTTTGGTGCACCGTGCGTTCCCGGTGCCGCGGCATGTGGTCGAAAAATACGGACGGCAGTGGACGCGCCCGGAGCACATTGTGTCGAACGGGGCGTTTGTTTTTGGTGAGTGGCGACCGGGCAGTCACGTGCGGCTACAGCGTAATCCGCGGTTTCATGAGGCTTCGACGGTACGTCTCGATGCGATCCATCATGTGCCGATCGAGGACCCGAAGAACGCCGTGGTGCGCTACCGGGCGGGCGAACTCGATGTGGCGGTCACTCTGCCTTCCGATCAAATCGACGACATCAAACGCAACTTCGGTTCGCAGTTGCGTTTGGTGACGCAGCTTGGGCTCGAATATCTCGCTTTCAATACGCGTCGCGGTGCGACGGCCGATACCCGTGTACGGCGCGCGCTCTCCATGGTGATCGATCGCGAACTCATCGTCGCGCGTATCACGCGAGCAGGCGAACCGCCCGCTTACTGCGTCGTGCCCTTGGGTGTGCTCAATTACCCTGAGCACGGCTGCGCCGACTTCGAAAAAATGGACAAGGCGCAACGCTTGGCCGAAGCGCGGCGGCTACTCACCGCCGCAGGTTACGGTCCTTCGCGGCCACTCAGTTTGCGCTTTCGGGTCAACAATTCGGATACGCAGCGCAAGATTGCGCTCGCGGTCAGTTCGATGTGGCAGCCCCTCGGCGTGCGGGTCGAGCTGATCGGCAGTGAAATGAAGGCACACCAGCAGGCGTTGGCGCAGGGCGACTTCGATGTCGCGCGTGGCGCGTGGTACGGCGAAGATCGCGATGCGCTGTCGTTCCTCAGGCTGCTCGATGGCCGCGCGCCGGCGCTCAACATTTCGGGTTTCGATAATGCCGAATACAAACGCCTGCTCGACCAAGCCGACAACACGGCAGATCTCGCAGCACGTGCCGTGTTTCTGCAAAAGGCCGAGGCACTCGCGATGCGCGAGCAACCCGTGGCGCCGATTCACGTTTATGTGAGCCGACGTCTAGTGTCACCGCGCGTCAGTGGTTGGGTAGATAACCCGCGAGGCCTGCACCTCAACCGCTACCTGTCTGTTCGCTGAGGGGCCTATTCAATGGGGCCTATCCCCTAGAGCCCACGCACTGGGGCCTATTCAGGCCCGCGGTCCGCGACGATCTCCAGCCATTCGCCCGCCGCGCCGCGCAGCAGCGCGACCTTGCGACCGAAGTAGGGCGCCTCGGGGCGCGGGCGAGCCGCCCCCAAAGATTTGTCGGCCAGAGATGTCTTGGCCGTGAAACTCACCATCGCCATTCCGGGCGGCAGGTCGCCTTCGCGCTGCGGACGGGGCACGGTGACGGAGGGGTACTCGTCGAGTTCGATCAAAAATCCGGGGGAGAGCGTGGCGAGGGCAATCCGGATTTTTCCATCGGCGGGCAGGTTGAGAGCGGCTTGCAAAACACTCACCGTCGAAGAATAGGGCTCGGTGACGGTTTGTCCGAGCGCGTCGCGGTAGAAGGCCCTCATTGCATCCATCGATGGCCCGCCGAGCACCACGATGAAGCTGCGGTCGACAAAAGCCTTGGCCGGGGTTTTGATGAAGGTGCCACCTTCGGGCGGAATCCGCGTGAAATAGTTGAGCTCCTCGGCCGGGCCTAGCGCCTGCATCGCGATCACTTTGGAATTGGAGCCGAGCGGGGCGGTCGGCCCAATGACGCGAAAGGGGGAGTCCGCAGCGCGAAAACGTTGTTCGAGAGCGGCCGGGTCCTCGACCAATATTTCATTGGAGTTCCAGCCGTGGGTGCGCATGGCGGCATAGCCCGGGGTCGGCGGTCTTTCGATGACGCGCAGATACACTTCCGAATCGCTCGCACTTTTGAGCAGCACATAGGGGCTGCCCGCAGCGAGCGGTGCGCCCCAGCTTGCGGCAAGTTCCGGCGAGATCGAGCCACGCTCGCTCACCCGGAACCCCAGCCACTCGGCATAGGCTCGTTCGGCATCGGCAAGATTTGGCACCACGAGGGTGACCATGAGGATGGCCGTCAGCATGGAGTCATTCCCTTTCCCCTTCGAAGTCGGCAGTGTACGCAGCGTTGCTCGCTGACGGGAGAATGCGGTGATTGATCTTTATTTCTGGCCCACGCCAAATGGCCACAAGATTCCCATCATGCTCGAGGAGTGCGGACTCGAGTACCGGGTCAAGGCCGTCAACATGCTGCGCGGCGAACAGTTTCGGCCGGCGTTTTTGCGCATCAATCCGAACAACAAGATTCCGGCTATCGTTGATCACGATGGCCCGGGCGCTGAGTCCATGGCCCTGTTCGAGTCCGGGGCGATCCTGCAGTACCTCGCCGAAAAGAGCGGGAAGTTCATGCCGCGATCGCGACGTCAGCGCTATCAGGTCATTCAGTGGCTTACCTTTCAGGTCGCCAATGTCGGCCCGATGTTCGGGCAGTGCGGGCATTTTCTGGGATACGCCCCGCGCAAGATTCGCTACGCCATCGATCGCTATCGCAACGAGACCCTGCGGCTTTATGGTGTGATGGATCGACAACTGGGTAAACAGGAATTTCTGGCGGGGCGATATTCGATCGCCGATATCGCGACCTGGCCCTGGGTACGGGTGCGCTGGCTGCATCGGATCGAGCTTGGCGATTTTCCTAACGTAGAACGCTGGTATCAGCACATCGAGCAGCGTCCGGCGGTGCAGCGGGGGCTCGCAGTACTTGCCCGGGACGAGAAAATCGGCAACCCCGATGCCAAGGCCCGCGAGGCTTTGTTCGGACGCAGTCAGCTCATGCAGGGCGGGCGAAAAAATCGCAGGGTGGACAGTCGCCGATGATGCCGGGGCGGGGTATGCACCCAAATCCCGCGGCGGGCGTATAGTGTTGCAAGGACGAGCCCGCTTGGGCTCCGTGGAGGAAGCACGATGAAGTTCATCCAGCACAAGCGCAGCAAAGAGGTCGAAAAGTGGCTGCGCCAGGAAGAGACCGAGCAAAAGCGACGCTATCGCAAGATCCTCGCTGAGCAAGACGCCCTGACGCCGAAGCGCGACAAATGGATCGCCGACTTTTTGTACCGCATCCAGACGCGCGGCGTTCATGTTCACTACAACCAGATGCGTAAGGTCGCGCCGGAAGAGATTCCGGTGAAGCCGAAGCGCAAGTTCAAGGTTGTGTTCTGATCGACGCTCCGGGAGTTAAGCACCATGGCTAGACCGCATATCGAACCCTTCGTCGACCGCGACGTTCCGTTCAAGAAAATGACCCTGCCGGGATTCCCGAAGGGTATGCATTACAAGATGCTGTCGCTCGACACCGACGACGGCGCCTGCACCATGACCTGTCTCTTCGAGCCGGGTTACCGCCAGCCGCCGGGCATGAGCTACACCGAGTACGAACTCTTCATCATGTCGGGCTACATCAAGGTTGGCGAAAAAATCTGGGGCCCCGGCAGCTATTTCTTCGTCCCGGCGGGAGTCGCGATCGAAGAGCTGACCTCGCCGCGTGGCGCGACCGGTCTCATTTTCTATAACTACGGCGAACCCTCGTTTGTCGAGTCGACCAGCGACCACAAGAGCGCCGAGCGCGATCGCTTCGCGGCCGTCAATTCATACGACGACATGCAGTGGACCTCGACCAATTTCTTCCCGGCTACGGCGCCGGGCTGCATGGTCAAGGTTTTGCGCTTCGACCCGCGCACGCAAGGATTCACCTTCCTTTATTGCATGACGCCCAACTTCTGGCAGGACAACATCTCCTACCACGACTGTTGCGAAGAGGCCTACCACATCTGGGGAACCTCCTGGATGATGCAGTTCGGCGATCTGCCGACCGGCGGATATTTTTGGCGTCCGCCGTACATCAATCACGGTGCCTTTGCCTCGAAGCTCGGTATTCTGGGTATTGGTCGCACCGACACCCAGCTCTACAACCACTTCCACTTCAACCCGTGGACCAACATCGAAGAAAACCGCGATCGCGCGGCTAATCGAATGCTGCAGTGGAAGCCCGATCTTTATAAATGGATCAACACGCACGGGCACAATCACCCGGTCGACTTCGAGTACGACCATGGTCACGCCCATGGCGACATGCCGCACCACCATGGTGACGGTGCTGTCGAGCACAAGCACAAGAAAAAGCGCCGTCGTCGCTAAGGCCGCAGGCGTTCAAGCTCAGGGAGCAAAAAGGGCCGCATCAGCGGCCCTTTTCTTTGGAAGACGCTCAGGTCTTTGGGAGAAACTCAGGCTTCGGTGACCAGAACGCGTCCGCGGCTGCCAAAGCCCTGTTGGGCGTGACGGCCGTAAGTCATTTTCTCGCCGCGATTACCGGTGATGACCTCGAGCATGCCTTGGATGCGCCGCATGCGTGAGGCGACCAGAGCCCCGTTATGGTCATTGAGGTCACGGCATCGGCGGGCGAGTTCGGCGCATTCCGCCCAGCGCGGGGGAAGCGCGCGTTCGGGGTCACAAACCTTGATGAGGCCCGCGAGCCCTGCGTTATCACTCGAAAAGCCTGTCAGACGCAGCAAGTTTTGTCGTTCATCTTGCAGGCGCATCAGCGCGACCATGCAGTCCTGCCGCATGCGGCAGGCTGATTCGAGCTGCTCTGGCGATTCGTCACGCAGCAAGATCGCCTTCTCGGTATCGAGTAGCGATTCGAGTTGCAGCAGCAGTCGACGCTCCTCATCGAGGAGGCGTGATAGCGTCTGCTTGATCTCGGCGCGAGTCGTGATCGTCTCGTGATCAGCGTTGCGTCTTTAGATTCGACCCGACGCCTTGCCGATCTCCCAATCGAGCTTCATCAGCTGATCGGCGATCTTTTTTTGGTGTCGATCTGATATTCGCCGCGTTCGATGGCGAGACGAATCGCTTCGACCTTGGCTTCGTTGATTCCGCTCGACAGCGCCACCCGTCTTTCGAGATCGGCAAGCTGGCGGGCGGTCTGCGAGACTTCGAACTCGCGCGGACCGTTGCCGTTACCTTGCACGCCAGCTTCGCTGGCCTTGGCACGGGAAGGGGCCACCGAAGCTGATCCGGTGGTCGGGCGTACATCAACGCCGTTGATTTTCATGTTCATGGCATCACTCTCATGTTCTGCTCATTGACTTTAACGGCAGCTCACGGAAAAACTTTAGCCCTCAAGGCAAAAATATTTCCCGGGAGCGATTCCGCTACCTATCGACCCTCACCACACCCGGAGTATCGGCCCGGGCCTGAATGACTTTAGAAGAGGTCGAATGACGAATCCGCACCGCCTCGCCGGGGCGGGCATCGCCCAAGGCCACCCCGCTGGAGCGGACCTCCATCCCCGGCAGGCTGGCAACCACGGTCACGAGCTCGCCGCGCTTGATGGCGGGGGCCTGTTCGATGGCATCGAGCGGGATCACCCCGGCTACCGGAATCGTCCGGCGGGCGAGGAGGCCGATCACCTCATCGGGGTTGGTTGCGCAGCAGCGCACGGTACCCGGAAAGCGTCGAACCTCTAAAGAGATGTCTTCGGCGCCGATCGGACTCCCCATCGAAATCGGACGATTGGCGACGATCACGGCTGTTTCGGTGGAGATCGCAACAGGAACGTTACTGACCAGTTCACGAGGCCACCGGTACAGGCCACTCGGACATTGGCGCGGGGCCCAATCGTCACGCTGGGCGGCAGGCTGGCCCGTAGCGGTCGGTCGCAGGCAGCGATGCGTAGACGGGCATCGAGCGGCGCTGTTTCAGCAATAGATTCAGGGGCTTGGCGCCGGATCTCATCTTTCGCCGCAGCTTCTATGGCGCCGAGATCTTGGGCGGCCGGCATGGCCGAGACGGCAAGACTTGCGCCCGCGGTTACGGCTTGAGCGGTGGCTGGGGGTGCCTGAAAGCCGGTCAAGGCACGAATTACTAATGTGCCCAACGCCAGGCGTCGGGTCCCGGGTGTCAGCAGAGTGTCTTTATTCATAGTGGTCATTAGGCGAGCAATTGGCATGCCACATCCTTAGGTCCCTGGGCGACGGTTTTTTTGGCTAGGGCTCGACGCATTGAATTCGCGTTTCGAGCCCAACCAAAGGATGTTGGCACGGGAATTGCTCTGACTGGGTGAAGCCAAATTTTTGGCGGAGGCGAAGATGTTCGATCTCGACAAACATTTTTCGGTGCACTCATCAGCGTTGCGAGTCAGTTCGCTGCGCTCGGAGATGCTCGCACGCAATCTCGCGAATGCGGATACGCCTAATTACAAGGCGACCGACATCAATTTCCAGAAGGCTTTGGCCCAGGCGCTGGGTGAGAAGAGTGCTGGGACCTTGAAGGCCACGCAAGCCATGCACATGGCGAATATGAACTCCACGGGCAGCAACATTGATGGTCTGCAGATCGAGTTTATCGAGCGTCAGCCGCTCGCGCCCTCGCTCGACGGCAATACGGTCGACGTTTCGATGGAGCAGGCGGAGTTTGCGAAGAACGCGATTCACTACCAGGCCTCGCTCAACTTCATCAACTCGCAACTGCGCGGTCTCATGACTGCGATCACGGGGCAGTAAGTCATGTCTACCTTCAGAATCTTTGATATCGCAGGGTCGGGTGTTGCCGCACAAACGGTGCGCCGCAATACGGTGGCGAGCAACCTCGCCAACGCCAACAGCGTGAGCAGTAGCCCGGAGAATACCTATCGAGCCCGCATGCCAGTGTTCGAGTCGATCGCCGCCAGTTTGAATGGTCGTGATAACGGCGCCGCGGTGCGCGTGCGCGAGGTGGTCGAGTCCACGGCGAACCCGAACTCACGCGACGAGCCTTCCAATCCGCTCGCCGATGCCAACGGTTTTGTCTATCAGCCTGACATCAGCGCGGTCGAGCAGATTACCGACATGGTGTCTGCGTCACGGGCTTATCAGAACAACATCGAAGTGATGCGTACAGCCCGCGATCTGATGATGGCCACGCTTCGCCTCGGTCAGCAGTAAGGAGTCACTGAATGAGCGTTACCTCTCTCACTTCGTCGACGGCCGCCACGACGACGGCCACCAAGCCCCGCAACGGTTTGCAGGAGCTGGGATCGGATCAATTCATCAACCTGATGGTCGCGCAGATGCGCAACCAGGATCCGATGAATCCGACCGACCCCTCCGATTTCCTCGGACAGATTGCGCAGTTCAGCACGGTTTCGGGCGTCCGCGCGATGCAGGACTCGATGACCGATATGGTCTCGGCGATGCGCTCATCGCAAATGCTCTCCGGAACCAGCATGGTCGGTCGCGATGTGCTCGCGGCTTCGAGCGCCATCAATCACGATGGCGTCAGCGCGGTGACGGGTGCGGTCGAGCTTCCGCTAGGCGTGTCGAGCGCGACCATGCTGATCAAAGATTCTTCCGGTGCCATTGTGCGTCGGTTCCCGCTTTCGACCCAGGCAGGCATGAAAAGCTTCGCTTGGGACGGTAACAACGATGCTGGTGCCGCGGCGCCACCGGGTCGTTATTCAATAGAGGTCGACGCCCGCTCTGCTAATCGAACCGAATCCGTCGCGACTTTGCTTCGCAGCAAGGTGGACAGCGTCACGCTGGACAGCGCCGGAGGCGGCTTGATTCTCAACACTACGCACGGAGCTACGCCGCTGTCTGCGGTGCGCCGTGTTCTCTGATCAAACCTCTACTGAATTCTTTTCTTAGGAGTAACTCACCATGTCGATACAAACTTCAGTCAACGGCTTGAGCGCCGCGCAGACCCAGCTTGCGACCATTGCCAAAAACATTGCCAATGCTAGCACTCTTTTGCTCGCGTTTTTCGTCGTGATGTATTCGATCAGCTCGCTCAACGAGGGCAAATATCGCGTGATGTCGGCCTCGCTGGTGGCCGCCTTCAAAGGCGAGCCCATGAAGAACACGCCGATTGCGATCATCACCGAAGATGGGCTGCCCTCCAACGACCCTATCAACCTGAAAAACCCGATGGCCTCGGGCGGCACGCCGCCCACCAAATCGCCGGTACAGACGAACCAGCGAACCTTGACCGAAATTTCCGATGATGTGGCCAATGCCATGGCCGATCTCGTCATCAAAGATCAGGTCGTGATTCGCAAGCACGAGGATTGGGTCGAAGTCGAAATCAAAAACGACGTTTTATTCCCGAGTGGCTCGGCCAATCTGACGCCGCAAGCCAACGAAATCGTGCGGCAGCTGGGCGGCGTGCTGGCCGGGCTCGACAACCCCATCTACGTCGAAGGACACACCGACAATGTCCCCATCAGCCAAAAAATCTTCC
>Ga0194115_10005908_pt1 | contig 12561 bp, 10 predicted proteins | sample TA2MahsurfametaG_3_FD_148656 | JGI IMG/M metagenome (GOLD analysis project Ga0194115, IMG submission 148656) | Freshwater microbial communities from Lake Tanganyika, Tanzania - TA2015002 Mahale S4 surface | ecosystem: Environmental > Aquatic > Freshwater > Lake | place: Tanzania: Lake... | reverse complement strand
TGTCTTTCTCAGGTAGATCATTTCGCATCAGCCTCCCACAATCTCTCTCTTTCCCACACGCGTCCAGTCCTACCGTATCGAAATTTGAGACGTGGCGGTCGGCTGGCGGTCGGCTGGCGTGTCGGCGATACGAGGGCGCCAACCCGAAGTTCGATTCGCGCTGCTTTTAGGTATGTATGACGTGTTGATGGTAACGTATATGACATACCGATGAGAGTAATTACAGTTAATGTGGAGTTTTGTCGTTTGTCGACCACCTCACAATTTCGAAACACTCTCGCAAAAAAAACTCCATCACAGCCAACCCACCACACCCCCGCAACAATCAGAAAGCATCATCACACGTGCGATCCTTCTTTCAAACGTTGACGTCTTTTTCCATCAAAAGAAGGCTTCGGATTACAGGGTTTTTCAGACCTCTAAAGGAGGATGAGATGAAAAAGAAGGGTGGATTCTTTTTTCTTCAAAAAGAACAAGAATGATTCTAAGAAATTTATTTCCATCTGTCACTAGGAAATATACAGAAAAGAAAATTGTATCGACACATCCATTACATTTATTCCGTATCATACAAGATGTCGATAAATATGAAACCTTTCTTCCCTATTGTAAATCATCGAAAATTATTCATCATCATACGAAAGATGGAAGAATCTTTCATGGAAAACTTCAAATTGGATCAACCTATTTTTCAGAAGAATATACCTCTCGTGTGACAGTCATTCCTGAAACATATACAATCCAAACAGAAAGTATTCAAAGTACTATGTTTGAATCATTAAAAAGTCGTTGGATATTGAAGGAAATGGAAACTACTATGGAGGAAGAACAGGAAAAGGAGTGGGAATTTCATTGTCATGTGGATTTCCAAGTTGAAATGACAGTTTCAGATCCTGTCATTGTAGCCATTTTAGACAATGTCCTACAACAGGTGGCATCTCGTCAGGTACAAGCATTTGAACAACGTTGTCAAGATATTCCTATTGATTATAATCTCATTGAAGTAGCCAAAAAATTTAGGCAGTAAAAAGAAAAGACGAGGAAAAAAAAATTTTATTTTGGGGGAGGTATTCTTCAATCGGACTTGGAATCCTGACGTTGTTTACAGAGTTTAATGGTCGTCGTACCCGTCTCACTCGTTTGGGGATACATCGTATCAAGTTCATTGAGGAAATTCATATATAACTTATCCATCGATCCATGAAGATCGGAACCTTTTCGATCATTCCAAGTTTCCTTAATGGTCGACTCCGGATGGGGATTATGGACAATAAATCCCTTGGGAAGGATTGAGAACTGATATCCCTGTTTCCGTAAATGTGAAATAAGTTCAATCTTATTCTTCCCATATCCATGAAAACGTTCATCATAATATGGTGCCAAAGGTAAATTAGGAGAATCTGCTCCGGTGGTAGGACACCATCGTAATACGACATAGGGTTCATATCGTGCCGTATGGAAACATGAAATTTTCGTAAATATCGTTTCTTCTGAATCTTCATACCACTTTCGTTTCAACCAATTTGCAGACATCGTAGTCGAATGACCCTCCCAATTGATATTACTTTGAAATACGATACAATCCTCATCTTCCACACATGTCTGAAGTTCTTCGAATGTTTTGGGGATGAAGGAACTATTGTTCTGAAGATATCTTGCACAATCCGTATCGGATTCACATGGATTGGGTGGTATCCGTTCAAAGGCGGGGATGACAAGTGCGTGATGATCTTCATCCATATCCTCATCCTCATCATTCTTGTCGTTGGTATGATGCAAATGTTGGAGTGCATCCAGGACCGTAGCTGCTAATCCGTCTGATGGTACAAAATCAACGTCCATAACAACCACGTGGCTGGTGGTGACTGCATCCAAACCGACGTTTCGTAATCGATTCACTGGATAATTTTCACTCTTTGATTCTTCCTCATTTGCCATATACTTGATGATATGTAAGTTCGGACAGGAGGGTAGTAACAATTTGAGAGTAGTGTCTTCTTGTTGATCGTGGTTATCATGCGAAATAAAGACGACAGCCACAATGGGATCCTTCCACCGTGTACAGGTCTCATTCAAAATCCATAATCTTGTCAAACTCGTTTGGGTGACGAGAGTCGTAGAATACCTATTTAAATCATTGATAACTCCCTGACATCGGGACGACATGCCCGCTATTGTCACCGGCGTGTGAATTGTCCGTACGGTGTACTCGTCATTTGTTGTCTTCAATATCCGGGATGATTTCATTTTATCTACATCCTTATCTGGATGCTCTGGTTTATCCTTGTCCTCCTTATTGGGAGATTCTACCGTCTCCACAGGGTGTTTGAGTGCTTCTTCCTGTTCTCTTACCTCACCATCAGTTTCTTCCGATTCCTTCACTACTTCAGGATCATTTCGATGATACCATTCCGGAACAATCTTCTCCAAAACACTGAATCGTTTCTCATTGATAGATGACTGTAATTGGAGTTTCGATCTTGCTGCCACTAATTCTATGGACACCAATTGTTCCTTGGCCAAGTCCGGAATCTTCAATGTTGAGTCATGGAGTAACCAATTGGTGTTTTTCGATCGATGTGGTTTCGTCAACATCGACCCTACCTGTAATAACCATTCTGTACCCGGCATAAGGATATGCCAGAAGAGTATATACGTCATAATGAGGAAGGTACCCGCCTTCCGACCGGGGGATGAACAAAAGAGTCGATACCATAGTGTTTTTCTTCTCATATGCCGTCGTTTCTTATCCTTCCCAGGATAGTAATTTCCCCCCATTAGGAAACCATTACACGTCAAGGGTCGGATTTTTGGTGGAGACGACGAGGAGGAGGAAGTCGAGTTGGATGTTGAAGCATAACTTGTAGGAAGTAATGTATCGGAATCTTTTTTCTTTGAAAGTTGTCGACGTGCTCGATCAAATGAAATAAACCACCAACTATTCTTCCTGGTAGAATTGTACGATTTCATCATCCCCTCTACATTGGTATTATGATGATGGACATCATTGATTGTCGTTGTTGTGGTTGTTGTTGTTGTGGAGGTACCATCGACCTGTACATCAGTAGGGTGGTTCATCTTGGACTTACCCGTCCGGCGATGAGGAGAATACATTGTGATGGCGGAAAGACGACCAAGATAACAACGGTTGTAGTCCCTATTGGGGGGTCCTTGGTTTGCTATTGTTGTTGTTTCCTTTTGCTTCCGTGAGAAATAGGATACAACCTACAGGCATAGATACTGAAGAAGATGGTAATGAGGAAGAGAAGATGTGTGGGAACCGCGGCTTGGAAATGTCTACGGGAATGCGCTACAACCATTTTTTACACGGCGCAAACAAGGTATTGGATCGTGAAAGCCGCGATAGAGATGCACGACGGGAAAGATAGAGGATAAGACATTCATATATCCTACCTTCATACTGATACGTACGTGTACACAAAGGAATCGATCGAATCAAGTGTCGTAGATTACAGGTGATGAAGACTTCGGAAGAATTCTATGAAATGGATCTCTGAAATCGCAATACTGTAACATAATGCGATTTGACGATCTTACCACTGAACCAGTGTTCGAATGTTGGAGGGACGGCAATATACTTTCCAATCTAGGTGAATGATGTTACATCTGGGCGAACTTTAGACTATCACAATGACAAAATCTAATAACCTTAGATGCCTAGTCCATCGTTCGTCACCTCCAAGGGCCAAGTTCCCATGGGTGGGGAATCCGTCGGGTATGGGAGGGCGATTGGGGGGTTTCTTCATTCATCATTATCATTAATCGTTGGAAATAATGGACGATAGTCTTTGCTTTAAATACTTGTGAGCATTGACGGGAGGATATTTGGCAGGGTGCTTGAAACTTCGGCACGTATCTAAGCACTTGATCGTCGCATCCTTATTCGCATTGCAATAAAATGTAATCGAGAAACTTTCTGGGACCTTATTCGTTGGGCCATAGGGTGGAGGTGAAATTAATTGATGTTTCGCCGCCTTTAGACGATCATTCGTCCATCGCATTAACATCTCACCGACATTGACAATGATCCCATGTGGGACTGGTGCCACATCGATCCAATTACCATCATTTTGATTCTGGGCTTGAAATCCACCAATATCATCTTGAAGTTGTAACGTCAATGTACCAAAGTCGTAATCCATATTTCTTCGAATCATCCTCTTATCAGAGTCATCCCGTGGTAACGAAAAATAGTGAACCAACTGAAGATTGGAATGCTGTTGATTACAATTCTTCACCAGGAAATTCGGATCACGTAACTTTAAGCCGATGGCAATCATTCTCATCAAACGAAGGTATAATGTATCCATCGTTTGAAATAATTCTAATAAATCTCGTCGAAAGGTAGTCTCAGCAAGTTCGGTAGGCCACACATTCCGAAACCCTGCTTCATATTCCTTCCCAATTTTAAAGGTCTCCTTCGGATCGGGACAATCATTATGGCCCACATGATGAGTTTCTAAACGTGGTGCGATATATCCACGATTACTTTCATGACCTTGAAATTGATAATTTAATTTCGAAATGATTGACATTGCAAAGAAGGATTGGGAAGCCACAATAGCTCGATCCATCAAATCCTTATCAATCCCATGATCGACCAACACCGCAAAGCCATTCGTTTCAAAGGCTTGGAGTAATTGACAAATGACGATGGCTTCCTCACCATCTGGTCGAGATAGGCTAATGATTGGGACACCAGTCGTCGTCATACTACTGACAGAGTATGTCAAAAGAGGATTTCAAAAATATGATCTCACGAAAAAAAGGAAGGAACACAAAAGTCTCTCCATGAAAATGCCGCCCGCACCGTCCTACGACGGTATCTGTTGTCCGACAGCCAGAGACTGTGAGTGAGTATCTAAAGGGTTCTAGTGGAGAACTTCCGGTGTCTTCACAAAGGAAGGCGAAGGTTTGGTGGTGCTCGCATCCTGAATCCTTCATGCATGAATGGATCCGAAATCTTCGACTCGTACGACCCGAAACAACTGGAAGCGGAAAACGTCGATACGCTTGTTCCTCCCCATGTCATACTCGTTCCACTCTAGTAGCATGAAAATATTGACATTATCTAGTACTAGTAGTATCGAAGACGGATTTCGTTCCATAGTTTTTCCGTTCAATGTACCAATCGGCAGAATACAAGAATTGAAGAACAGGCCGTTCGAGATCACTGGTATTCCCAACACCCTTATGCCAGGTGGTATAATCATAGATGATAAAATCCCCTGGATGAAGATTGACACCATCTACAGTCGCTTGAAGGGCATCAGCAGCCCGGGCAAGACCCAATAAATTCGGATAGTGATGTGATTTCGGCCAAAACCGAGTAAATCCAGTCTCCCTCGTTAACCGGATGAGTGGAACAAAGATACAGAGAGCGTAGGGTGTATTTGTATCATCCTCCTGTTCTTGGATCCCCATACAAGGATGTTGTTGATGATCACCATCAGTATGCCAATCTTGATCGGTAGCACCCGGTCTTGAATAGACACAGGATATATTGAGTCGAAGATTGTTTCGTGGACTATTCAAGTATCGACATACGAAATCCATCCATAAAGATTCGAATGTATCACATGCCAATTGATAGAAGGAACTATTGGGATCAAAGAGGACTTCAAATCGTTGTATCCCCCGATGTGTATATTCTTGAAAACCAAAAGCTGATTCTCCCAATACAATATGTGGATGATGCTGTCTGACGGTATCTTCTAACATTGTGACATGTTCCGATAACATAGTATGGATCCTTTGACAGACGGATACAAGTCCATTCTCCTCAAACGGATAGATCCCATTCTTATCGTCATCTGGGGGTACTACCCCAACATGACCACTGGTGATAAATGCGACACCATAGGTTTTCAATGTTTGTTGGATATGATCGATATCGGAGGAATCAGGACATCGAAATGTTTCCTGTCGCCATCCATAGGGAGGTGCTAATGGAATACTTCCCTGACCTTCTACCCATACTTCACCTCGTCGAGTTTCGGGGAATAACGTTTCGATTAATTCCGTACCGGATAATGCAGGTAGATGATCATCTTCATCATCCGACTCATCTACGTTGTTCGGTATCTGTCCATAACAGAGTTCTACCACGAAACAGTCTCCCATGTTGCTCTCATCATCTCCATCTTCTTCTTCTTCTTCTTCTTCCTCCTCCGCCCCATCGATCAATTGAGTGACCTCATGGATATTGATCCCCTTTAGTCTGCCTTGATTTTCCTCCAATCGTGTGTTCAATGCGAATCTAAAATCTTCAAGTGATATCCCATTCTCATTTGAAATAGCCAATACCCAAAACGGTCCTGTGTTTGAGTTACAATGATGGTGGTGGGTCATGATACTCTATCTTGTCGGACACAAAACATAAAGCACCGATTCTTTCGTCTCTTTCGGAGAGATGAAAGCGTTTTTTTATGCACCGTCTCCCGTGGAAATCTTGTCGCTGTCAATAAAGATCCTCGAAAGCAGTCAGATCAATCGAACTCGTGCGGTCGACGCAAAGACTGTACCCATTAAGAACGGCCGATGGTGTTCTCTTGCGGTCGGCGCGCACTTTCTCTATCACCCATTCCCCATTCCACATAATAAAGTCGGAGCTATGCTAACTGTAAATTCACGGAGAAAAATCACCTCAAATCACGATTAGAATGGCAATCGTTCCCCGCAGGAAGCTGAGTTAGACTTTATATCGCGTTATATGTTAAGAACTATCTACTTATTGAAAAGTAGTCCATATGTACAATATTTGTTTATGGGGCTATTGACAAAGGTGTTACTAGGACCATCCCTCTTTGAAGTACGGCATAAACGATGGTCTCGTTCGCCGTTCATGTCTTGGATAAGCATCCGTTTCCGCATCGTAGTCACGATTGAAAACTAGCAGTTGGAAAACGTGCAATTCAAAAACGCTCTTCTTTTCTAGCACCGTTCATCGTCATCCAACAAAGCCGACCAAAGGCAGCGAAAACGAAGGTTAGCTCAATCGCTCACCATCCTCCTCCAACCTTCATAGAGAGCAGCAACGCCGCCCGTGGTTGAGGAGACTGACATCGCCTTTAGCAGGACGGGAGGGTATTCTTAGGACACATATCATCATCATCGTCACCGGATCATGACCCTGACCTTTGACGACACTCCGGCCATCAAATTGGGACGTACCAACAGACATCAATCGTCTTTAACATTTGAAAGTCATCCTCACCACCACCATGGCGACGAAGGGAATAATCCTTTGACCAACAGTAGTGGGGCACCTCGTCGTCTTCCCTGTTCTCAGGTTTTGGAAGATGAAGGGAGTCGTGTTCTTCTCTTAGAACATGGACGATACCTACAACGATTGGTGATGGAAGGACGGGACAGTCTTCAAAGTATGGGGTATTATCGTTCCAGTCGACACTATGGTAGTAGCAATGGTGGTTCCTCCTCGCTTCGGAGTATCGTCACGGGGAAATTGGATCGATTCAATCATTCATCGATTCTTAAACTGGAAGCGGACCTTACGGAAGCTGCCGCAACGGCTGCCTTTACGAGCAACGATTGCATTCTAGAGGAAGGTTCTAACGATGACGTCCTTAGTGCCTTTTCTGATGAACCATTATTCTTTGATGGGAATCTCGTCTTTGATTTTGATGAACAACAACGAGTCTCCGATTGGTGTGCCCGAGTACCAAAGGGAAGTAGTGCTCATACCAGTCAGACGAGTGGGACTTTGTCGGCTGAAGATGTTGGGAATCGCTTCCACCAGGATTGTACCAGTGAAGATACTGTAGACCAGGAAGAAGATGAAGCGTCGTTGGATGGGATTCCCTCATTGTTCCAGCCACCACAACAAGCCAGTGTTCCAGTTCCGGCGAGTAATCGAATGATTCAAATTACACCCGAATTGAGTTTTCCTCTCCGAGGTGGGATGGAACTGTGGCAGGCCATTCGGAATGATACGACACTCGCGACACGTTGTTGTGGTTGTCAAGTCGAATTACATGTCCTAGAAGATGCAGCCTGTGTTGTGTGTCCTGTATGTTGGGTTGTGGGGAATATTGAACATTCGGTAGCTGGGATTGGTATGGAACTCGAAGAAGATTCAGATGATATCTATGGGGTTGTTTTGGGAGTCCGATCGGATGAGGTTTTACAATGGGTGGGAGAATAAATTGGAGGCAGTAAGGAAAAGGTAGAAAGTTGGGAGGAACAAAACAAGGAAAGGTCGATCGAAACCACCCCCCAGTTTTGATGGTTATCTTAGGAAACACGTGGGGGAGTTGAGGCGTGTTTTGAAAAATTGTAGTTCTGTGTCTATTCATAATCAGGGGAAACGTTTTTTATACATGGATTTTGTAGTGCCTACTAGACCACCGTACGCTAGTAGTTCAGGGTTCCTCCCGGTGTACTCGACTTCCGACACTAACCATTCTATCATACGGAGAATCCCACAAAACACTTTGTCCCTCCATCAAGGGCTGGTGCGTGTGAGCATTATTTATTCCAATGAATGTTACATGGGGTAACACCTCCTCTATCCGCTTCACATAAGAAGAGAGGAGGGGAACGGGTCGCTTTCTAGGTGCCCCCCTCACCCTCATCCTCCTCCTTCCCCGAGGGGAACATCTAGTACCGGATCCGTTTTCCATACTACTACATGTCGGAAAATTTATCCGTCATATGGAGAGGTATGTATAGACTTGGGATGGTTGTATAGAAATTCCAAGTCAACTGTTACTACCGTAAAAAGAAACCAGGGAAAATCGGACTGACTTTAGTCGTGAAAGAGGGGATGTCATATATCCGGGGTGGATCGTGGAAGCGAATCTTTCTTGTCTGGTCCCCCTGTTGCAGACCCTTCCTGCTGTAAGAAAAGTCTCACTTTAACATCAACCTGGCTCCCACAGGGGTGGAATCTTTTCGAATTTTTCTTCGTCGCGGTCGTTGGGAGAGAGAAATGTAACACCTTCGCCGCAAACAAGTTGAGTGAAGCTTCAGAATTGTGTTTTCATACCACTCCGTATCCACAATTAACTTAGGTCTCAACACTGTAGAAACAAATACAAATTGGACGTATTCCTCCAAAGATACGTACAGGATGGGGAATGCAGCTAGTAATGAGTCTTCTCAATTGGCTTCCTCAACGACGTCAAAGAATCCATCGACGATCTTGGACGACAACAATATGTCGATCCGACTTGGGTCGAAATCACCAGGAATGAAGAAGACGAAATCTGCCCCATCTGGACGGACTGGGAAAGTCGTTACCATTCAAGAAGATCATGGATATTATATTGAACCCCTAAAGGATAGTGATTCAGGTGAGAGTGGACGTGAAAGTAACCATCAACCAAGACGAGGTGATTCCAAGAGACGTCAACGGAATGGGCCACCCTCGGCATCGTCCATGTTGTCTAGTGAAGGATCGTCCGAGACTATTTCTATCCCATCTCTACATGGTTCGTTATTAAGAGTTCATGAAAAACGTGATCCATTGAAGTATTATGAAGTCATTAAGGTATTGGGTGACGGATCGATGGGGAGTGTGAGTAAGGTATCAAGACGACAATCGGCCAAGGGTGGTTCCGCACGGAAACAATTTGTTCGTTTAGAGAAACAACGTCATCGATGTTTTGGTTTATTCGATCCGGAATATTGTGGAAAATTCAATATCTTCTGTCCCATCCAGAAGCAACCAGATGATCATCATCCGAACAACGCCCATGACAGAACAAAGCAATTTATGACTCATCAATCGTCTTCGATTATCACGTATGATACACATGACACCTTCTATGCACTGAAATCGATCCACTTAGATCGATGTAAGGATGATATCTTACGTCAAGAGTTGAAGAATGAAATTGCAATCCTACAACGGTTGGATCATCCCCATATCGTCAAGGCATTGGAGACATTTAATTTCAAGGATCGACTATATGTCGTTTTGGAATTATGTAGTGGGGGTGATCTATATTGTCGTGATCCCTATACCGAAACACAGGCATGTACTATCATACATGATATTCTAGATGCTATCGCCTATATGCATGCAAGGGGGATTACTCACCGGGATTTGAAATTTGAAAATATCATGTTCAGTTCCCCCGATATGGATTCTGTCAAGGTAATTGATTTCGGATTATCCAAAAAGTATTCAGGTCAGGTACATCTTCATGAAACTGTCGGTACGTACTCCGTGTATAAAGTTGGTGGGGGAGAGAGTCGAGTCGGTACTTCATTTTTGAATCAATCTCGGTATACCTCACGTCGAAATGTATGTCTTTTTTTCCCACAGGAACTGTGTACACTATGGCACCCGAAGTGTTGCGAGGTGATTACGATCAGAAATGTGATGTTTGGAGTCTGGTATGTCAGATCAAATATCATCATTTATTCATGTGAATTCTTGACGTTGGAAAAAAACTAATCATCGTCTTTTGTTTTATTGACCGTTTGAAAAGGGGGTAATCGCGTTTATGTTACTATCAAGTTCACTTCCATTCTATGGTAAATCCCGTCAGCACGTTGCACGTATGGTAATGAATGGAAAATTTGCATTCCGGGGACATCGATGGAAGACGATAAGTTTAGAAGCGAAGGAATTCGTCACAGAATGTTTAGTCACGAAGGCTGCCCGCCGAAAAACAGCGGACCAAATGATGAGACATCCCTTCATGCATATGGATGCTGACGAGTACCGAAAGGGAGTCGTCGGTTTCGCATTGATGGATCAGGTACAGGCTACTATCCAAACATATTGTGAATATCCCAAATTGAAGAAGTTGGGACTTTTAGTGGTTGCCCACAAAGTAAGCATGAAGATTGCAACGGTTCCCTGACGATATTTTTTTTTAATGCCTAACGTTTGTTTGTTTTTTCCTTCGGAAGTCAACCGATGTAGAGATTGGGTGGTTGCGAAAAGTCTTCAACGTCTTCGATACAGATGTTGATGGAGAGGTAACGCTTCCGGAGTTCCAGGCGGTACTGAAACCCTATCACTATACCGAAGAGGACACAGAGCGGATGTTTGTAGGGATGGATCTTGACGGGACTGGAAAGGTACACTATAGTGAATTTTTGGCCGCAACTCTTGAGGCACACGGCTCTATAGCAGAGGAAAGACTTGCTGATGCATTTGATCGACTCGATTGCGATGATTCAGGGTACATTACGAAAGAAAACATTATGGACTTCCTTGGAGAGACAATTTCAGATGCCTATGCGAATGCTATCATTGACGAAGCGGACATTGTACATGATCATCGTGTCTCCTACGAAGAATTCCTCGCCATGTGGGATGATACGAATGATGAAAGATTCAAACAAACTCTTGAGGAGGTCAATAATCGACGGATTTCCTTTGATGATGGTTCCTCACTAGACAATAATAGTGATGATACCGAGTCTATCGTCACAGAGACCTCGAACGGAACACCATCGCAAGAAGTTACTGTGGAACTCGAATCGGGTGTTCCAAAAGATGTTAGCGGTGGTAGTTTTTTCTATGGTATTGAAAAGGAGAAATCGATTCGTGGTGTGTGGTTATAGTCAAGAAGGAAGACGACCAAAGTGATGTGAACGCCTTTATATACATAGGGCATGTGTAACTGTGGCAATAATTGGACTCTTCTGTAGCTTGTTGTACTACTACAGGCCTCTTTCCTCTGTATCTAGAATTCCTCCTGGTATTAACGTATCGATACCGACCAATTTCGTCTCGTCGAAATCAGAAACTACAGATCGTCTCGTGTTCGAATCCATCACCATTGAATTCGTTTGAAACCGAAACAATGTCAAAAACTCTTGATATGAAACTATGATACAAAATAAAACAATTTTGTGTAAGAGAAGAAGGAAAATCATACCTCGTCTCCCTCCCTCCCACCTGCCCCTCTTCAAAACGAACTTACTTTGTCCATCACGATCCACGTCAGCTTCACTAATAAGTTCATTAATTCGTTCTAGAGTCCAACTTCTACCCAAGAAATCTCTTAGATTCTGTCTTGAAATGAATCCATTTGCATCAGAATCCATGATATCAAAGGCTTCTGCAACCCGTTCTTCTTCAATACGTCTGAGATTAAGAATGATGAATGACAAACACGACAGAGCCCAAATAACGATTCATTAGTTTCCAACCGTCATGGTATGTGTTCATTGGATCAAACCATACCCAACCCTCAACTTACCCTTGGGCAAACAAGGCAGCTGCAATAAAGTCGGTATACATGATATGACCAATCTTGTTGACATCGATACTATGAAAGATAGAACGCAAATCTGCTTCTGGTATGTTGGTCTGCTTCATCGCTGCCTCAAATTCTTCATACGAAATAATCCCATCTTCTCCTTTATCAATCTCATCGAATACCTTTCGAAGTTCCAATATCTCTGCTGTATTCGACTACCGGTACATACGGGGGGGGGGGGTAGGTAGATTGGACATAAAGACAAATCTCTTTAGTTCAACGCGAGTACCGTGTTTGAGGATACAACTCCATTTGATTTGTACGTACCTTGTGGGCGATGACATTTAATGCCAGC
>Ga0194115_10005903_pt1 | contig 12566 bp, 12 predicted proteins | sample TA2MahsurfametaG_3_FD_148656 | JGI IMG/M metagenome (GOLD analysis project Ga0194115, IMG submission 148656) | Freshwater microbial communities from Lake Tanganyika, Tanzania - TA2015002 Mahale S4 surface | ecosystem: Environmental > Aquatic > Freshwater > Lake | place: Tanzania: Lake... | reverse complement strand
TAGTGTTGGCAGTCGCAATAATGTTAAAACCCGTCGTTGGCGTGATAAGTTCGCCCGTCTTTTTAATGTAGTACGGCTTGCCTTCAAGGATGCCCTGTAGACACATAACTTTGCCGGGATCCGACCGGTCAGCTTCATCGATTAGTAGAAGAGCGCCCTGTTCCATCGCGCGGATAGCAGGACCCTTGATGAATTTAGTTTCACCGTTGACCAGTCGAAAGCCGCCAATTAGATCGTCCTCGTCAGTTTCGCGCGTCATCTGAATACGGATGAGTGGGCGCTTGGCTCGACTAGCGGCCTGTTCGACCATGAAGGTCTTGCCGTTGCCCGACATGCCCACAACAAATACCGGGAAAAAGTTATTTGATTTAATGATAACTTCAACATCACGGAAATCGCCAAACGGCACATATAGAGGATCACGAACGGGCACTTTAGCCAGATCGTACTGCGATTCCACATTGGGATCAAATACGACGGCCGCGGGCTTGGACTGTGACGGAAAGGGCACAACCGCAGATGCGGCCGTGGTCGCCATAGCGACCGTGCTGGCCGCATCAGACTTGACGGACTTTGTAGCATTCGCCCTAGATCGCACGGAGACCTTCTTTTTGCTCTCCTTACTGTACTCCGTCGGCAATTTATAGAAGCCTCGACCCAGTTGGATCGCGCGATATGCCGGTCGGAAAATCCACATATAGTCACTTGTGCGGAATCGATCATCGGAGTTTTCAATATGATGCATCATATCGGATCGGCTATAGGTGCCGCGGACTCCGAATTTCTCGACCGCGTAGTCGAGAAATTCAAGCTTCTTCGTAGTTTTGGTAGATACCATCTTAGTTGCTTTCACTGTTTTCATATTATGCTTAACTATATCATACATAAGCAGGGTATGTCAACTACATTATTGACTAATAATATTTCTTTGTTTACGCTGATGTTGCAACATTCTTGCGCGACTTATTGCCGACGATATTGGCAATGAACGATGTTAGAATAGGCCGAAGATTAGTACGTGCCTGAGCGGCAGCAATAAAGGACTTAGCAATCTGAGATTGAGTCGCATTAGGCGCTACGGTAAATCCAAATTCATCGTCTAGTTCAAGTTCACGATTATCCGACTTCAGGAAGTAATATTGGTTGAAACCGTTAAAGTCATCCAACATTGCATGCCCATGCCTGAGGCTGCGTGTAATCTTGCCAATATCAATTGACTTAACACTCGTGATGTAGGACCATGAATTGTTTCGTTTCACGACATGCTTGAATTCGCGCATCGATCCAATTCGATATGAAATGGTATTATATCCATCATCCCTTAGCATGTCAATCAGCGTATTAGTTAAGAACGGACCAACATGCTTCTTATTCTTTTTAGTGATGGGATTTTGTATAATAAGATTGTTTGCTGAACTAGCATAACCGCCAGTGGATCCCGGCATAACATAATCGCCAGAAACTTCTCCGTCGGTAAGAAAGACTGCGCTAAGATACTGAACCCGAGTAGAGGCCTTAAACGCAGCCAAGATGGGTTTAGCCAAAAGGGCAGTACTATTCAAAGGAGTTTGGGACATTTGAAATATCGGATGCCGGGACTTGATGTCAGACACGGCCATTCCCGCGCCCGCCGCCACAAATTGATCATAAAGAATATTGGTCATATCACGAAATTCAGTCTTGGTCATACGATGACTGAATAACTCAAGTAAGACCATACCGACGTCGGGAGTTAGCATTGGGCCGCGCGCAGCCTTATTTTGATTTAGACGATTCTCCCGTTTTTGAAAATAAGCGAAATCCGTCGGCTCGGTATACCGAGCCGGGTCAATAGTCTTGAATCCGTAAACCGTATGCGGAATATTGACTCGGCGACAGAACATAACAAGGCCCATTAGCTGCTCTAGGGTTCCCTTCATATTCACCTCCATAGAAGATGAAAGGTCCACAAACATTACAAGCCCATGATTTTTGCCACTAGGCGTAATGGCGTTCCGTCGAAAAAGATCGGTAGTCAACCTATAAGCATGGAGCTTTGTGAAATTCAGAGAACCTGTCTTGGCTTCTTGAATACGGGAATAAGTGTCTGCGGCTTTCTTGCGCTCAAATTCACTAGCCAACAAGTTTACCATTTGCTCATTCTTTTTAGTGAATAAGGAATAGCCGGACACATCGCCGCAAACATAGGGATACGCGAAATTCTTCAGAATACGATCATACGATATGATATACTCCTCCAGAGGAATTTCAGTGTCCAGTGTGATATAGTCGGTGGGTTGGGCATAGTGCGCGACCATCTTGTTGACGATATTGTTAGTTAAACTATCGGCCGTAGTAATGTCGAAACTGCCTAAATCGCCATTAGTATCAGCCTGCGAAGATTCTTCGCCCTCGCTACTGGCACTGGAGTCAGCCTGCGAAGATTCTTCACCCTCGCTACTGGCACTGGCACTGGAGTCAGCTTGCGAAGATTCTTCGCCCTCGCCCGACGGCGAAGTTTTTTCGTATTGATCGCTCGCCTGCGTCTTGATTTCCTTGCTGGCATTATCCAGTAGACGCTTGGCGAGAGCCACAACATCATTAAAGGTGCTTAGAGAATCAATCTCGGCGATAATAGATTGTTCGGCCGCAGAAAAAGGCACGGCGATATGATCACCAAGCTTATAGTGAACATTAATCCTATCGCCAAGCGATAGCGTCGATATCTTCTTGTCGGCCAGGCCGAAGAAATTCTGGTCGAATAGCTGCTTATAGCCTACGCGAAAATCATATCGCGAGCCGGGATATTTATTCTTGACTAGGCGTTCAATGCGGGCGTCTTCGAGGACATTCAGAATATTTTTTATCTTGGGTGTATCCAAGATAGCCGTTTTCCACGCCACCGGATCGGTATATAGTGCATGACCAACCTCATGTAGCGTTAGCATATGATATAACGTCTTAGACATGCTCTTCCACGTCGGAAGAATAAGTATACGCTTATCGGTATCGAAATGGGCGGTTGTTGCAGTGCTATGCCGGACGGTGATATTCTCATTGGCCAATAGCTTAGCAAGCCGGTCTAGCTCGTTTAGATTGATTGGCTGTTCGGTGGTGTTCATCATTTATATCTAAGAATATCACACATATCAGGGTATGTCAATTGCTTTGTTTCTTGAATTTTTGTAACAATATTACTCGACGCGAAATCCAGCTAAAACACGACACATTTTCAATGTATCATATATGGTACATTAATGTACCATAGAATATGCTGTTTTGTCAATGTTTTTTTATGTCGTTCTTTATGCTATTTCTGTAATATTATTACCATTGCTGGCAAATAACGAGGAGCCTCGAGCGCAAAGTTACTGGATTATGGCGCCGCAGCCCAAGGTATGGGATTGAATAAATACATGACGAGCCGCCAGAAGGTTATTTCGTTTTACAGGAAAGAAAAAATGTTCAGTCTCAGGATATTTCTATTGACAATGCTGACGATGTTCATTATCTCTCCGATTGCCGCACAACCTCAGATGGTATGGAAACGTGTGGTATGCATGGCTACTGAAGATTTTCAAAAAGAATTTCCCGACACTGGCAAATATATGAAGTTTTTTTCGATTGATGCGCTCAGCAATAGCGAAACAAAGCAACAGTCTAAACTTGAAATGTACACGGAAATAGATTCAACTACTAAGGAAGTCTATCTGATAGAAACAGTACTATCCGAAAATAAAGAAATTTCCTGTATTCTGTTCATTGGTCAAATCGGAAAAAAGCGAAAAATAGAAAAATAGAAGAAAACTAAACTGTTATATAAAAATTGATCTAGCGCGATTGCAGATCAAGAGGCAAATATCGAGTATTCTGGCCTCAATATAAGGTCGACCAGTTCCCGAACAGCTCCTTCCCCGCCATTTTTTGTCAGCACGATTGTTGCGGCCGCGCGAACAGCCGACATTGCATTTGCCGGAGCAAATGACACGCCGCATTCAGCGAACATGGAAATGTCCGTTAGATCATCTCCAATACACGCAACTTGATTGGCTGGTATTTTCAGTGACTCAATTATTCGTCGCGCATCCTTTCCCTTATCTGAAGAATTACACACGACAGTATTAATATCCAATGGCATACCCAAGTCTTTGGCCCTAGACAAAATGAAGGCAGATTCTTTCGATGCGCTTATGATAACGAACTTCACGCCGCTATTCTGCAACATCTTTATGCCAAGCCCATCGTGAACATGGAACGCCCTCATGCAGTCACCTTGATGATTGTAATATAGCCGGCCATCGGTCATGACACCATCGACATCTGATATGACCAACTTAATGTGAGATAGGCTCGTCACGCCATTAACTTCCTAACAGCATCTAAGTCTTCTTGCGTATCAACTGCTGGACCTGTGGGATCGATCTGGAGCATATTCATATCGTATCCAGCCGAAATAAATTTCAATTGTTCCAGAGATTCAACTCTAGCAAGAGAATTTGCTGGCATGTTACGAAATGCTCTAAGGGATACGAAAGTATACGCATAGATTCCAACATGCTTATTGTATTCCAGATTCTCAAATTCATATCTAGAATAGGGAATAATAGATCGACTAAAATACATGGCATTACCATGGTTATTCATAACGACCTTAACCGTATTGGGATTCTCTGCCTCCTTACGCGATATCTTATGATATAGAGAAGCAGAATCCAATGTTGCGTCATTCTGCATGGTGTTTACAAGCAACTGTATATCATCGGAGCGACACATCGGCTCGTCGCCCTGTAAATTGACATACACCGGGTAGGAATCGAATCTCCACATTACCTCCGTCATGCGTTCTGTGCCGCTATTATGATACGGCGATGTCATAATTGCATTGCCACCAAACAGTTCGACTTCGTTTTTAACAGCAGTACTTTCAGTAGCCACCACGACTGAGGCATTTTTTACTGCGGCCGCTTTTTCGTAGACATGTTGAATCATGCTCTTTCCATGAATCATGGCAAGCGGCTTACCGGGCAATCTGGTAGATGCATATCGCGCGGGTATTACAATGAGTGTATTTCTATCAGGCATAAGATTTTCTTCTGGTCTGGTTGTTTTTCTCGCGTAATTTATTGAGGGATCTCAATTGCTTTTGCGCTAGCGCCAGATGATATGAGTTAGCGCGATTCGTAAAGAGAATGCCGTTCAAGTGATCATATTCATGTTGAAATATTCGAGCAGTAAATCCACTGAACTTCATGGTATCTGTAACATTATGCTGATTCGTATACCGCGCCCGAATACTGACAGGTCGCTTTATCTTTAGGTAAAGCCCAGGAAACGATAAACACCCCTCTTCATACGTTTCGATTTCTTGAGATGTATCTACTATACGAGGATTGAACACCGCAATTATATTATCGGGATCCGAGGGATTTCCTATAACGAATGCGCGCGTCATGATGCCTATCTGCGATGCCGACAATCCGACACCACGATTCTCGCACATTACTCCACGTAGAATATCAAATAATCCTAGTCCATCGATAGTATCGCCATTGCTTAATGTATATCCTTTTTCGAAATCAAACTCTGGACAATATTGCTTTAGCGATGAATCGTACTTATGCAACAATTTATTCATTGTGGCTGACCCTCAAGTAGATTCGCATTATATTCGTTTACCAAGCGTTCTATTCCTTCACGGAGTGGTATCTTTGATTTCCATTGTATGTCATTTAGATATTGAATGTCAAGAAGTTTATGCAACATACCCATAGGCTTTGACATGTCGCGTAGTATCATGCCATTCCAGCCGACTATTTCACGAATAAGAAGAGCTAAATTCATAATAGATATTTCTTTTCCTGATCCGATATTAATATAGTCGGGTGGGACTTTCTTGGATTCGAATAGCGTATTGACTACATGAGTAATGGCCGAAGCACAGTCGTCTACATGTAAAAATTCACGAAAAGCCGCGCCTGATCCCCATATAGTGATAGTCTTCTGATTAAGTCTTTGAGCATCGCATATTTTTTTAATTAAAGAAGCTAAGACATGCCCGCCAATTGAAAAATCATCATTCGGTCCATATAGATTGCACGGAATCATTGTTAGATAATTTAATTGTCGCTCGTTCCGCACATATTTGGTTAGTTTCATTCCGACCAGTTTGGCTAACGCATACCCGCGATTAGTCGTTTCCGGATACCCATCAAAAATCATATTCTCCTTCATAGGCTGAGCACAAATAGCTGGGTATACGCACGATGATGATATATAAAACAAATTAGGAACAGAGAATGTGGCGGCGGCATTTATCACATTGCTCGCCATCGTCACATTTTTAAATAGATACTCATATTGATTATTCATATTTGATAGAATACCACCAACAAGCCCAGCCGCGTGATATATTGTAGTTGGCCTAATGTGCTTGATGTAATCATACGTACTCCAAGAGTCTGTTAGATCGCAGGCCGCTCGATTATGAGTAATGACTTCTTCTTTTTGATTCGCGAGACTTCTTACTAACGCAGAGCCCAGCATACCTTGGCCGCCAAGAACGAGAATTGTCATGTTAATTGATCAATCAATTTACGAACATATATGATGTGTCTTGTTAAATCCCGGTGATCATTACCGAAAAAGAATCCATTACGATCTATATATTCCGCATTTGTTAAATTACCTGAAATACGACTATTAATGCGCCCACTTTTTACAACGGGCTGATTAACGAAATTTCCTGTCACGATTGGGCGTGTCTCTATACCATTTTTTCGTAGAATCGAAATTACTTCAGCGCGACGACCCTCTAGTGAACCCTTGAGTACAACGCCGAATCCAAACCAACTCGACTTCTGTGAGCGACTTTCTTGCTGAATGATAAAACTCTTGCCAAATTCACTAGTGAAAATTTCAGCGTTTGCGCGGCGACTCTTTATGAAGCTATCCATCTTCTTAAGCTGCACTTGCCCGATGGCGCCACTCATTTCAAGAGGTCTCACGCAATATCCCGGAAGCACAAATTTGAAACTATCCTCGAATGGATCACCCGTCTTGGTATAGAGTTCACTAGTCTTAAGATCGCGTACCCATCCGTGCGCGCGTAATGATCGCATATAATCAGCCAACGACGAATCGTCTGTGACGATCATACCGCCTTCCATTGTCTGTAGATGATGACTAAAGAAAAAGGAGAACGTGCCTAGAACGCCAAATGTTCCTGCGTGTTTAGTAAACAAGTTAGTTTCATATAGAGCCCCGTAGCTTTCACAATTATCTTCGATTAGATGAATATGATGAGTTTTGCATACTTCTCTTAGTGCAATAAGGCTGCAGGGTAACCCAAGAAGATTTACGGCCAATATTCCGCGAGTCTTTGGGCTAATAGCTTTCTTGATTTCTTCTATGGAAATATTGAATGTGTTCAATTCAACATCAACGAATACAGGAATTAATCCAAGCTGGGTCAATGGAAAATACGTAGTACTCCAACTTATGGCAGGAACGATGATTTCATCTCCCGGATTAATATTGTATTTTTTATTTAGAACCATTGCGCTTAGCCCAATAAGATTAGCCGAGCTACCGCTATTAACCATGATCGCATGGTTCATATTCATTTTGGCAGCGAAGCGCCGTTCGAACTCAGCGACTTCGGATCCCATGGTATATCGGCCATTCCACATGACCTTAAGAATGGCTAGCTTCTCTTCCCAGTTCCAGCTATCACTTGCTAGAGGATATTTCATTGATGTCATATATCACCATTTCATGAATAAGAGTTTCAAACGATATTTCTGGTTGCCAGTTTAATTTGTACCCAGATTTTAATGGTCGGCCGCATAAGTTATGCACTTCATTTGGGCGAATATATCGAGGATCGATTCTCACGCGAACAACTCCATGCTGATCGGTGCCCACTTCATCAAGACCTTCGCCGCTCCATGTAATATGTATATTGACGCCGGCGAAAGCAACTTCGACTAGACTTCTAATACTATGAGTCTCTCCCGTGGCAATAATATAATCATCTGGCTTATCTTGTTGTAGCATCATCCACATGGCTCGAACATAATCTTTTGCGTGACCCCAGTCTCGAAGTGCGTTAAGATTTCCAAGCGTGACGAATTCTTGCTTTCTGTGCCATATGTTAGCCACGGCCTTGGACACCTTGCGCGTCACAAAAGTTTCACCTCGTCTTGGGCTTTCGTGATTGAACAGAATTCCCGTGGCGACGAACATATTATAGGATGCCCGATAATTTTTGCAAATCCAGTGAGCATATAGCTTGGCAGTACCGTATGGGCTACAGGGCTGAAATGGTGTGATCTCTAGTTGAGGTGGAGGTGCACTTCCAAACATTTCAGAACTACTGGCCTGATAGATCCGCGTATTCAGGCCCAGAATACGAACAGCTTCAAGAATTTTCAATATACCCAATGCGTTGGTCTGTGTTGTATACTCTGGGTTTGCAAAGCTAACCATAACATGCGACTGAGCCGCGAGATTGTATATTTCGGTTGGGCGAATCATCGCAATAAGATTTAATAGACTTGAGCCGTCTGTCATATCTCCATAGTGTAAAGTGATTCGATCAAAAATATGATCTATGCGCTTCGTATTGAATGATGAGGATCGGCGTATCATGCCATGAACTTCATATCCCTTATCCAGCAATAGCTCGGCCAGGTATGAGCCATCTTGTCCTGTGATTCCTGTTATAAATGCTTTCATTTAAATTGCCCTCATTATAAATGTATATGTCTCTAAGCCATTCTTGAGAAATTGTGATGCTTCTCAAACCGAATAGACGCTCTAAATTTATCTTGTAGAATATCGCCCTTGTGTGATATTACGAAGACATTTGTATTATCGAGGCTATGAATCAATTTTAGAAACTCATCGCAGCCATTGGTGTCAAGTGACGCATCAAATACCTCATCCAGTATTAGAAGATTTGTGCTGGCGCTATTTTTCATTCGTGCTACTGCTCTCCACGTGAACAGTAATGCCAAATCAATACGCATTTTCTCGCCCTCGCTAAATGACTCGTATGTAAAGTCGTCGCGATGGCGCGATAAAATCTTTTCCTCGAAGGCCTCATTCAATTCGAATTTCACGAAAAAATCCATAGCCGCAAGATATTTGTTTACCAACGCATTGATAACGGGAATATATTGCTTTATGATGCGAGACTTGATACCGGTGTCTCGCAAAATAACACTTCCGATATCATGCACTTCGCGGGCCCGAATAGTACTCTCATGAATAGCATTAAAGCCATCAAGTTTCTGTTTAAGATCATCGATCATTACGGCCACTTCCGTTATTTCTTTTTTCGATACTTCATCGATGCGATCGGAAAGAATAGCCACTTCACGCTGATCTGTTTTTATCTGTGCATTTAATGCGCTTATATTTTTCTGCTTAATCGAAATTCTATTCTGAATTGAGGTTATCTCATTTAGTCTGTCGGTGACCGTATTCAATTGATTTGATAGTGTTATCATAGCCTCGTTGATTGTGGCCACCACTGCATTCTTTTCAAGGATTCGATTGTCGCGGAAAGAATCACCAATTGGCTGAATGCATGTGGGGCAGGTATCATTATCTCGATAGAACGCAATGACTTTTTTTGTGGCACGAAGTCTCTTTTCCAGACTCGACTCGATCTTATCAATATCGGATAGTTTTGTTCTAATAGCGTCACTATCGCTTATCGTTTCAGTTAGTGTATCGATTTCTTGTTCAATATCATTCACTTGCTGTTGTATCGTTGCAATACGATTGTTAATCGTGAATTGTAACCTCTTGCATTCCTCGATCACTCGATTACTATCGCGAGTCTCCCTATCGCGATTCAATTCTTGCATAGATATTAAACTTTGAGTAGATTCTATATTTTTATTGTTAATTAGATACGTTTCTCGTAATTCAGCTATACGAGTCTTAAGTAGAGTACTCATAATCGAAAACACTCTAATGTCCAAAAGATCCTCGATAACTTCGCGGCGATTCGCGGTAGATAATTGCATGAAGGGCACAAATGAGGCCGATCCCAGAACGACAATTTGCGCGAACGATTTCATATTCATACGTAATATGGTTCGTTCGAGAATTTCCTGATAATCTTTTATGGCGGCCGGCTGATTAAGTAACTCACCATTTTGATATATTTCAAATATGCTGGGCTTTAATCCTCGTATAATCTTAAAGGATTTACCATATGAATCGAATTCAACTTCTACGACAGCATCGCGGTTGTTTATCGTATTGATCAATTGATCTTTCTTGACCTTACGAAAAGATTTACCGTATAGCCCAAAGCATAGAGCATCGAGAATAGTCGATTTACCCGCGCCATTTGAGCCCACGATCAACGTATTTGGAGACTTATCAAGCCTTATTTCCGTAAATACATTGCCCGTCGAAAGAATGTTTTTCCACCGAACACACTTAAATTGTACAGACATTCATCGTCTCATGCAGCATCAGTTTCCATACTTAAGGCCTCATCGTATAGTGATCGCATTAATGCGTCGAGTTCGGTCTTGTTGATGTCGGTTTCAAGATTCTTTACATAGCTTCTTAGAATAGTCATAGTATCTTCTGCACTATTTATGATGTCGGCATCACTTAGATTATCTTGATTATTATGATCTTCAACGATATCAACATCTAGGGGTCCGGCTTCGTATATCTTACCGAGCCACAAATCAAACCAATACGGGTTTGTCTTAGTATGTACGACAACCTTCACATATGTATTTTTTAGATATTGAAAATCATGCTCGATTAGTTCATTCATAGTTTTATTTTCATCATTATACCATATCTTATGAAACATACGGAGTGGATTAATGATATATTCAAATTCGCGTGTATTAGTATTGAAGATATGAAAGCCTCGTGAATCATCGTAGTCATTCCACGTCATTTCATACGGTGCACCAAGATAATGAATGTTGCCTTGTGTGGATTTACGATGAAAATGCCCGCTGGCTACAATATCGAATTTATCGAACTTCGCAGCATCGAACCCTTCATGGGAGGCCACTCCACGATGCATTTCGAATCCCTTGATTTCCAAATGACCAAACATGATCTGCGAACGAGTGGACTGAATGATATTCATGCATTCTGTGTAATTGCCCGAATTAATCCAAGGCATTAGAAGTATATTACATTCATCGAATGTCATTTCAGTTGGTTCAGAATACAAATGAAGATTGGGCTGATTGCTGAAAGTCTCGCGTAGGGCATTGATTTCATTTGTGTTTCGATATGGAACATCGTGATTGCCCACAATCGCATGAATATCAATACCAAGATTTTCGGCACGCTTCATAAAATGCTCGCGTAGCATACGAAGTGTCACATAATTAATATACTTACGCCTATCGACAATATCGCCCAGATGGAGTATCGTAGTGATGCCTCGTTTCTCAATTTCTGGAAAGAATATCTCATTATAAAATCGAACGAAATAGTCAAGGAATTCTCGACTGTCCGACCGCGCGCCCCAATGAGTATCTGTTATAACGGCAATTTTCATAATATACAGTATACGCCTATTCTGGCTGGGAGTCAACAATTATTTTTTTACTTCGCCTACTTTTCGATGCTTCAAATTCTTCCATGAAGCGAAGCATCTGGTCTTGACTCCATTCGCCATACGATGTATCTCGGCGATCTATTCCACGAGGATCATCGTGTTCCTGAGTATCAGATATAGTGTTGCTTAAGATGCTCATCTGTGTGGCCGCGTGCTTGGTATATAGCTGCTTCTTTTCTTTCTGAATTCGGCGCAGAAAGGCATAGAAGATAATCTGAGTAAAATAGGCGAAGGGGTTCTGAGATTTCTTTGGATCAAAATTATGAATATATTGTAGACAATTTTCTATACCATCACATATCATTTCGTCTTTGAACGAATACCCGATAAAATTTGGCTTATGCGCCAAATGCGTAGCAATCTTCATGATGCATTCAGCCACATAATTAGATACCCGCGGCGGAAGAGTATTATTTCTCTTTGCTCGCCTAAGTTCTTTTTTATAAGATATCATTGCACTATGTAACCGCTTGTTATCGACATAGTGATTAGACTTCGCGCGCTCGGTTTTCTTGTCGGCGGACGCAACAGTAGTCTTAGCGGCAGGTAACATTGAGCGCTCCATAATAAATTAGTGAAGAATTCTAGTTGTCGTTACTCGCTCGTCCTCAGTATCAGATTCATTTGCCACATCATCGCTATGAGTTTGGTCAATTATTCTATCGTAATTCGCCTGAATATGTTCTGGTATTTCCATAACTCCAATCATCGTATCTTTATCTAGAGTGTAATTACCTGCCATCAATTCGCGAATAGGCACCCATGGATATATAGTAGTCACCATGCCACCAACTGTCGCAAATGTATCTATTTTAAGAGGATTAGTAATTACAATAGTGTTTTCGGTCTCATCGACCAGTGTAGCCAATAGATTTTCCCCCGCATAGGTCTTGATATAAATTGTGCTCATATCAATTTCTCCTTATCTTCTCAGTTCTATGTTATGAAGCTCATATGGAAATGACTCGGC
>Ga0194115_10005901_pt1 | contig 12570 bp, 10 predicted proteins | sample TA2MahsurfametaG_3_FD_148656 | JGI IMG/M metagenome (GOLD analysis project Ga0194115, IMG submission 148656) | Freshwater microbial communities from Lake Tanganyika, Tanzania - TA2015002 Mahale S4 surface | ecosystem: Environmental > Aquatic > Freshwater > Lake | place: Tanzania: Lake... | reverse complement strand
TGGTGGGCTGCGGCGGGGGGGGGGGGGGGGGGGGGGGGGGAGTACGGAAAGATGTCAGGTCTCGTTGGTGTGTAATGACCAACATGTACAGGCCACCGTCGAGAAATGATATGATAGACAGGGAGCAGAGCGAGGGCAAAAGCAACTCCACTCTCGACTCTCGACACCTTGCCCTACGTGTTCGATCGTAAAGATTTATACAAGCCAATCGAAAGTCCCGAAGAATGGCGTCAATCCTTACGATCACTTCAACCATCCTAAATTCACATATGAGGCACGGACATGTCAGGAATACGCTAGGTTTCGCTCCCAAGATTCTTACTTAATGGCTTTTGATTTGCTTCAAGGAACAGGTTCGGTTCTGTAAGTGCACTGTTGTGATTCGACAACCAGTCAGCTTTTTCGGTTAATTTTCTGAATGCACCAAGACGCACCAACCAATCGAAGTATTGATTGTCTTCACCGAACAGGCCAATCGATTCTTATATGGTCATTCTGGGCTTCACGACATAAAGTTTTCCCCTTGTGGATGACGTACGCTTATGGGAGGTTGATGCCGGCACCATGATCTCCAGTCCCATTACTTACGATACCGTATGTAAGTACCCGTATAGATTGACTTCTTGGATTGCTACGATATGCTCTCACAGTCAACACCACACGATGATGTACAGCACTAGATAGCTCCCCTTCGTCGACTCAAGGCGACCGGATACCACTACAGAATACCGTAAAATGGGACTTAGTACTATCATTACGAACATACTTGAAAAGAAGTAAAATCCTGTCGGAAAAAGTATTTCCCTATATGGCATTAAGCTGCACACGCGATTGTGCTACAAATCTCAAGGTACTACAAAACCCCCCCAATCTGACTTTATTCCGAAGAAGGTTGAGTTGGGATCGTCTTGGAGGAACCATCGTCTACTCCCACCAGTACAAGATCTTCTTGAGAGACATGGTGCTCTTCATCTGGAAGTTCTGACGCCGGATCCCTAATACTCATTTCACTGTGGTGACTCTTCATCATGGTCGGCTTCGGCGTCGGCTTGGCATTCAAGGGCTTACCATTCCAAGCATTACGGATCATCCGTCCTCCTTTCTTAATACTGTTCTTGGACTTTCTCATGATATGATGTTTGTCATCGACCTCCTTAAGGGCTGCGGCAGTCGTTTTGGAGGCAGCCTTGACTCCCTTCACGGTCGCCTTGGATGCACGCTTTACATGACCCCCCACCACATGGATGGATGCCATGGTCTTTTCACGGACTTGATGTTTTTCATCAAATTTCATTGACTTGTTGACGACAAATGTCGCTGCTCGTTTGGATTCCTCACCCACTAGGTGGATAGATGCCTTGGCCTTTTCACGGACTTGATGCTTCTCATCAAATTTCGCTGACTTATTGACTACATACGTAGCGGCTCGTTTGGATTCCTTCTGGATTACATCCGCCGATTGACGTGCTAAAGGCATGATTGTGGATCGATAGAAGGCGCCAGCCTTCTTCGACCCGGCACCAGCTTTCCGTGCCCATTTTCGAAGGAAGACAATTAACCAAGACATTTGAACGGACGACAAACGATGGAAGAAATCAGAACCCTTTTTGTCGTTGGAAGATCTAGATTCCGAGGGATCATCTTTTTCTTCTTTCTGTGGTTCGCCGTCGTGCACTATCTGGACACTAATTCTTCCAGTTTGAGGATTCACTTCGACACTTTGTAGGTAAGGACCGGCAGTAGACGTCGTCGAGGTGTCGGACTCCTTCGGCGAATCCAATGGAACTGCCGGAGCGAATGGAGGATACAGATGCTTATCATCATCATCATCTTCTTCTTCTTCGTCATCGTTATCATCATCACTATCGATGTGTATTTGAAAACGTTCATAGTCCAACGCGTCTTGCTCCTCGCCATTCGGTGATACCACTGACCAAGCTTCCGAGTTTACTTCGTCGTTTGAAGCGGAAGGAATCGTAGGCTGCTCGATAGTTTCAACATCCGCATTGTTGTTATTGGTGGTGGTGATGGCTTTGTTGTTTGTGATCATTTTGTATTGTGTAGTAATTTTATTGGGGACAGATGTTTTCTTGTAGAGAAATGAGATTTTATGACACAGATAACACCGTCGCACAAAACAAAGGCGATCGCGCTAGCAAATACGGTATCACTTTTCTTTTAGCGTCAAGTCGTGCCGATCATATTGGCGACGACACATCCAGACAGACAAGTGAACAGGAATGGTAAATTTCTAGAGTCATGACATTCCCACGAATTCGGGTCCAAGACTCGACCCGTATGACTCCATGTAGTTCGAACGATGCAAGAATCGATCACTATCTCTAAAGTGGAGTGCCCTTCCGAAGGAGGTATCCTCTGTCCTCCCGGTGATGACCATTCCCACGAATTGATATCGTATCACAACACTATCCTTAAAGAAACCGGTTCTGTCGTGTGTTTTATTCTTTATTTTTTACTTTGGGGTACGAATGCGGAGATGCCGGTAATGGCACGTCCAAGGATGAGGGCATGGATATCATGAGTACCCTCGTAGGTGTTTACTGCCTCCAGATTCATAACGTGACGGATGATATGATATTCATCACTAATCCCATTCCCACCTAACATATCCCTTGCCTGTCGAACAATATCTAAGGCCTTACCACAATTATTCCTTTTGATCATACTGACCATATCGGGAGATGCCTTCCCAGCCTCCATCAATCGTCCGACTTGGATACAGGCTTGCCTTCCGAAGGCGATATCCGTCGACATATCGGCCAACTTTTTCTGTATAAGTTGATTCGCAGCAAGAGGAGCACCAAATTGGGATCGACTCAACGTATACTCTCTTGCCTGGTGCATACAGAATTCAGCAGCACCCAAAACACCCCAAGATATCCCATATCTTGCATTGTTCAGGCATCCAAAGGGTCCCTTCAGTCCTGCCACATTGGGAAGTTGATTCTCTCGGGGGATTCGAACATTGTCCATGAAGATCATACCTGTGGCACTTGCCCGGAGAGAGAATTTTCCTTCAATCTTCGGGGCTTCCAATCCAGGCGTATCCTTCTCAAGGACATATCCACGAATCTCATGCCCGCCACCGCTTGTCTTGGTGTTTGCCCATACTACAAAGACATCAGCAATGGGACTGTTCGTAATCCAATTCTTACTTCCATTCAAAATAAATTCATTCGTTCCAGCATCGAATACTGCAGTCGTCTCCATACTAGAAGGATCCGAACCATGATTCGGTTCGGTCAATCCGAAGCAACCAATTAGATTTCCAGCAGCTAACTCGGGTAGGTATTTACGTCGTTGTTCTTCACTCCCATATGCGAAAATGGGGTACATAACAAGTGACGATTGGACCGACATGGCACTCCGATAGGAAGAATCGACTCTTTCTACTTCGGTCGCAAGTAACCCATAACTGACATAGCCCAATCCTGCACCGCCATAGATATCTGGAATCGTCGATCCGAGGAGGCCGACCTCTCCCATGGCTTTCATCCCTTTATGATCTAAATGTTTTTCATATCGATTCGCTTCGACAATTTGGGGGAATAATTCCTCTTGACAAAAGGAATGAGCAGCATCCCAAACTTGTCGTTCCTCTCCCGTCAATTGTGTCTCACGAAGAAGGAAGGGATCATCCCATTGATAGCGACCACCGAATGCCTTGGGTGATGTTGTTTCTCGTGATGGTGGTTCTAGTGGTGTAGCTGAAGTCGAAAAGTTTACTTTCCAACAACGATCCATAACACCTCCATGTTGTAGTCGTCTTCGAAGAGTAGATGGAATCATTTTTCTTCAAAATCGAAAGAAGTAACTTTATGGAATTCTCAGTAGACAATACTATAAGAAATGACGGTGTCGGTAGTAGTGCAATGACCGAGTGTGGAGTGACAAAAGGGTCGACCTTACCGACGAAGTGTTGTGTCAACTTTCCCGGTCGTGGGGAAGAAGTGTCAAGAGGAAAAAAGCCAAAAAAAGAGATGACACTAAAAAATTCAAAATAGAAGAAGCTTCATCACAAACACTTGTCTCGATTGTGATGTTTCTGTGAAAGGACAATCTATTCGGGGTGTCAAGGAAAATGAGAACGAGAAAATCACCTTGCTTACGGTATCATCACAAACATGTCCTTGCAAGAAAACCGACGAAGAATTTTTTTTTGTCGGTTGGCAGATGGAAAAGTTCAACTGACAATGTCATGACTTCTTTACCCGTAAATTAACTGTACGATGTTTGGTCGGAACGGTCGAGATATGTATGTACGCCAAGTAACGTAGTTAGGTGAATCGCATTTTCAGAAGCTTCGGAGGGACTACCGTACCAACAACTGAAATGCAAAGCAGATTCTATTACATGCGAGAACAAATGAACACATCCTTATACTGATACTGTTATAGTTGACAAATATGGGTTGGTCCCGGAGCGGGGGGCGATTTTCTTTGGACGTTAACTACAGAAGTCCGTATAGGAACGATAGAGCGGTACTCGCCGTAATGGCGATGATGCTAGCTGTATTGATCAATGGAGTCTGCATCGCAGAACTCAATCCAGCAGCACCACCACCACCTCCACTGGGTTTCTCGTCACGACATCCTGGACCCTCTGCAAGGGAACATGGCAAGGTCCCTTCGTCGACGGGGATATCTGTACATGCCATTGCAATATCGACTATAGTCGCATTCGCAAGATTCGTCGCCATACAGGAACAATATCCTGCCACATCCTCAGTTAGGATAGTAAAGTTCCCATTCAAATCGAATAGACCACCCCCCGCGGTGGCACAATAATCATCACATCCAGCCTGATCCGTAATGGATAGTGACGTACAAGTCGTGGGGATGTCAATATCACTAAACAAAACATAATCACTGCATTGGACGTCACCATCACATCGACATTCCATGACGAAGTGGGTCATATCTCGGTTGGCTGCCATGATATTATTCGAAAATTCAATCTCATCAATGACGGCCATAATTCGTTCATTACCACAAATCGATGTACACGTCTCCTCGACGGATCCTGGTTGGATCGTTAATTGAGAACAAGTCGGTCGATCATTACAGGCTACCTGACTGGTACAGGTACAGATAAAGCCCCCATCGACATCCCGCGTCTCATCCAATACGACCTCACCACCATCAATCGCTTCACAGAGTGCAGAACACGTCAATGCCTCAAAGGCACCGACCATTTCACAGGTCGGCAATGGCATTGTAGGATCTGTAATGTTGGCCACCCAGGGTAAGAAATCTTCTGGCTTGGGATCAAATCCTTGAGCGTTTGATGGATCCACCCCGACGACCAACAAGAGGCAGAGCATGAAGAATGTTTTTGTCACGGCAGAACCAGACATTCCACCAGTTGTCCGATTTCGGTCCTTAGAAGAAAGACTTTCATCATTGGCAGCAGTGAGTACGTATCTTGATTGATTCATGTCTTCAGATGGTATTAAGAAATGAAACAACGATGTAGGGAACCGATTTGGATTGATGACAAGTAGTGAGGGGTGTGGTGCCAACAAAATTGTTGTGGTGTGAAAGATATTACGTGTGCTATTTTTGTCGGATGGAGGCCCGGTCCGTTCTTGTTCCGTGGCGCGAGTCATCGCAGCGGTCATCGATTGTGTCACACGATCGATGACTCATGTGAGTCGACGTAGTCAAAGTCGAAGATTCGTACCTATGTTACTGCAGTACCGTATACCTATTTGCTGCCTGGGTATGATACTGTCACCGCTCTTGCCCCTTTAGGCCACAAAGGGCGATTGTTGATAAAATAATCATACTCATTGAGACAGTACAAAGGGGTAAATTGATCCTTCACATTCCATTCCAGCAAATCCACTTGGAACTTCCGAAAACAAGAGACTTCCCACAAGATCGTCATCATGAAACATGGATCTTACAGTTATTTCGCATAAAGAACGTTCCCTGACTGTTATCTCTAAAATCATTTCGAACAATGAACCCTTCATTGTCTTCTGAACGGTCAAGGCGGCATCTCCCCACCTTTCTGCTCTCATCTGAATCGGGTTCTGTATGGGTTCTCATATACTTGAGCATCAAGAAGGTTTCAGGTGTTTCCATGAGATGGTCTACGCAAGCATCTTGACGCGAGAGTCAACACTCTCTCCATGGGCACTGGCAAACTCTTTCTTACTACAATAGACACGAGCCAAGAATACTTGTTGGATTGCCTCAGTATCAATATTGGGCCACTTATTGGGCTTGGACGGATTCGATTTATTGATCCCATCCCGGGGCGATTTCACCTTGAATTTCTTCCCTTTTTGTGATCCGACAACAGAGGGCTTCCATCACGCACATTGGTGTTTGAAGAGAACCAGCGAAAGACGAGATTCTTTCCACATCCAACTTTCCCCGTCTCGTCATGACTACCCACATTGACAAGTCGGAAGGCTCGAGAGATGCTTCCGGAAAAGCCATAAAATTCTTTGTTCATGGTGAAACCCCCTCTGAGGCTGACTTGAGGAATTTTCTTACAATTGAGTTTTCTTTCGCCTAGAGCGGGGGGCTCGTGCCTTTGGATTCAGGCTCACGGTGGTGGTACTGCTGTTAGTACGCTCTGTGGTAGTTGTCGCCGTCGTCTTCGGCCTTGTTGTTGTCATCGCGGAGTCTACTATCGATGCAATAATCTTACCCGATCTCAAATCGATATCTCGGATAGAGACTATAATCTTCTCACCAGGTTTCAGTGTTCCACGAATACCTTCACATATGGCAATACCACCAACGTTTAGGAGGACGACCTCACTATTCTTCCCAGTACTCATGGCTGGGAACTGCGGTATCATGGAGTCTCCCTGTTTAGGAGCAGATGATAGGATATGTTGCAAAGCACGTGCGGCTTGTTGTTGTTTCCTGGTCTGTAACGGTGTAGATTTGGTCGCTGTAGGTGTCTTGAAGGATTGTACATTCGAAATCGCATTCATGGCCTTCGTTGCTTCGAGTCCTATTTCGGTACATTCTTCTCTTGAATATGGTGTTCCACCATATCCACATAGGACAGAAAGGGCCTGTCGTTGTGCTACGCCATCAATGTATCGCCGTAATGGTGCTGTGGCGACTCGGCCATCGCGCTGAGCTCCAGCAATGAATGGGAGGAAGTAATTCGCTCGCCGAACGAGGCCCGTCAAAGCATAACCTTGTAAATCCAAACATCCATCGACTAATCGATGACCACGAGTTCTTTTGAAACCATTCCGACCATCATCTCCATCCGATTCATTCCCGAAGATTAAGGCATCAATTTCTTCTCGTGTTGCGAGTCGGGCATCTCGCGAATCACTATTGTTCGATGAGTTCTGGCGATGTTCCAGATCTTTCCATGCAAGGATTTGTCGTTCAATGAGTCTTAACATCGTCCGTGCCTTTCCTAGATCACCACCACCACGAGTACTCGTATCATCCTCCAACAAATCCGTCGCGGACTGAAACGTCATTGCTATGGGGGACGAAATCAATGTTCGTTCCATACCAGAATCCAAAATCTTTCCTGTTACTTCATCGATATACACCCAAGTTGTAGTGCATCGATTTACGGCAGAAGAGATATCTGTCAGTGGGTCATCGACAGAAGGCGATCCTCGAATGACATTAAGAGCGAGTATTTCTAAAAGAGCTGGTGGTAACAAATGCGATGGACCGCTTGCCAAATCGTATCGACTACTTGATCGTTTCAGGGCTGCAGATTGTAATATTTGAAGTTCTTCAGCACGTCCCACAATCGGTGGTGCATAGAGATCCGACACATCCACCGTATGAAGCAAGATTTCCCATTTTGCCGATTGAAGGACTTTCCGTCCTGTAGTAGCTCTAGGACGGATTCCCATAGCATCATCTCGAAACGACGTACGAGTTGCATCGACACAGATACTGGGGAGATGAGTTAGATCGATTCTTCCCTCTATTTTTGTCGAATCGGGTGGGCTATCCGTTGCAACCCTGGCATCGTGTAAGGCTCTAGCAAGACGTGTCCTTCGTTTCTGATCCATTATCCGATACCATTCTACCGCTTTGAGAATTTCTGGTGACCATGGTTGTGGTTTGACTTGATTCCTCCTTTGGAAGTCCGATTCTACCGAACTCCATAATCCCAAGTTTACCAACGCTTGTTTGGCCCCTTGACTGGTACAGGGCAAGTCCAGGGCCTTTAGATATTCTCGTACATCCACTTGAAGATCCTCTTCGCGTGAGATTCTTTCCCTCATCGTATTCGTATCCATAGCCAAAGATTCTAAACGTTGAATAATTCGTTCATCGGCGTTTGTACCACGTGACTTTCCTCCCGTTTCGGCTAAGGACTTGGCCTCCTTGGATGCACGAACTGCGGAATCGACTGCAATCCATCCACCATTGACAATACGGACAGTTCGTGATTCATTGGTGAGAGTTCTCAAGTCAGAACGTGAAGTGGATGGATCGTTACCCACGGAGGACAGGAATAAGCAAGGAAATCTTTTAAACCGTCCATTTCCATGCTCAGCCAGAACATGGACTGCGTGTGCTTGTTGGTACAATAATGAAAACTGTGACGACGAGAAAGGAGGATGATTCTCATCTCCGGACCACCGCGATTGTGATTTTGACAACGCTTGATAAACCATAATAGAATCGACCAAATGGGTATGACGAGGTCCACCCTTGGCAATCTGTCGTAGTGTTGCTTCCATCCGATCCTTCCTTGAGAAGGATACAGTCGTCGGGATTTGATCAATTCGTTTTTGTAATTCTTTCTTCGTCCACGAGGAGATCTCACCCCCGTGCCTTCGACGAGGGTCCCCTCCTCCCTGAGGACGTCCTGGTAATCGGGCAGAATCATATAATTGATCCAAGATATCATCAACTTGACGGAATGAGGGACTAAGGGACGATGAGGATGAGAATAGTAGATCTTGTAGCACCGACCAGACTTCATTCCGTGTCAGGTCTCGTAGTAACTCTTGTCGTTGAGGCCATATCGTTGTCACCTGTCCGAAATCAACCTTGATGTTGTCTATATGGTAATCTTTTTTCTCCCTGGAATCGTTACTGTCGTCGTTACCGGAAACATCGTCTGCGGACACAACCTGTACAATGAGTTTTGGTGGCTTATCATCCTCATTTTCTTTGTTCTTGATATCATCAGATGGATTGGTTAGGAATTGGATCTCGATGAGTATTCCAAGACGTAAACATCCACCATGTTGAAATTCTACTATTCGAGGTAGGGTATCTTGTGACAAGGAAATGATCCGATCATCCCAACCATAATCCTTCAATGTAGTTTCGAGTAGGCCATGCGCATTTTTCGTCGTTGTCGTCCTCGGAGTAGTAGTATTAGTTGTTGTGGCTATCGCTACTCTTTTTGAAGTGATGGCGTTCGCAGAGGCGGGATTTTTCCCAAGTAATACCATGTCGTCATTCTCATCACGTTTTCTTAACATTGCCATCATCGTTGTTGTTGTCGTCGAAGAAACCGAAGGTCTGGTTCGAGGATAACATTCATAATGAAAGTGATGGGATCGCGAATCCTGTTTCCCGATTTTCTGTCCTGCTGTGTGGATAATCATTGGATAGTACTGATTTCCTCTTCTTCTTGAGACTTGTACATATGCCTCAACAACCCAGCCAGGACGATGTTTGTTGTTGCCACCATGATGATCAAGACTACTACTACAGAAGCAAGATGTAAGCAGGGTCGTGAAAACGATGACGATGACGATAGATTCCAAACGAAGAATCCTCGTCGTCCAGATGATTTCTTCTTCTTGACATCGTCGAAGTCTCATTTTCTCCCTTCCAGGACTGTATTTACTCACAGTCAATGTCAGACATGAGAAGTATCAAGGGACGGTTGGGTCCAGGAAACCACGTCCCAAAATGAAAAATTTTCTTTGGAGACAGCTGCACCCCCAAAGGTGATGGGTGATGGGTCATGAGTCATGAGTCAAGGGCTCTTTGGGGTCTGTCTGTCTATCAGGCACACAATCCACTCGTCCAGTTCGAATATATATATGCCCGAGCATGCATGCTGGCGCGCAATTCAAAAACGAAGATGCATTCGACACAAAATCACTCTCAACGGCATGGCGACAATGGTGCCCATGTCGTTGTGGTTGTGGAAAGTGAGAGAGTGTATTTGTGTGTGAGAGAGTGTATTTGTGTGTGAGAGAGAGTGGATACAGGTGACCTCTTTCGGTAGTACGGTACAAACCAACATCGTTCGTAAAAGTGTGAAAGTGAAAAAGCCATCTTTTGGCAGACAGATAGTTTTGTACTGAGAGAGGACTTTCACAAAGGTATTCTTGGTCTGTTTTCCAGGGTAGGACACGATTCCCTACGCCACGATGAGTAGCAGCCACAGCAGTAGCAGCCACAACAGCCACAACAGCAGTAGTAGTAGTACTACTACCGGCACCGGTAGTTCCGTCCAAGTCGTCGTCCGTCTTCGGCCATTGAATGAGAAGGAAAAGAAACATGGGACATTACCAGTCATTTCAGCATCGACGAAGGATAAGACAGTGACTGTCATCAAGGGGAGTGGAATCCGACAGGCGAAGACATCCTATAAATTTGATAATGTCTTTACTGCCTTTTCAACACAAGAAGAAGTCTTCCAAGCAACCTTACAACCTGTTATACGGGATGTCCTAAAGGGATTTGAATCGACTGTCTTTGCCTATGGTCAAACGGGTATGTAAGGCTGTTTGTGGGAGGGGAGTGGGAGGGACGGGGCGAAATCCTCTGCCTTATCCTGGTGTCCTTTCCATTCGTTGTTCTCTCACCGTCACTTTTTGGTATGTATCACACAAAATTACTCAGGGACGGGGAAGACTCATACTATGGAGGGTGATTTATGCCATCCTGATTTACATGGAGTTATTCCACGTTCTACTGCTGCAATCTTTCAAAGCTTGGAACATCCTCATTATATTGAAAAGAATGTTTGCGTGTCCTTTTTGGAAATTTATAATGAAGATTTACGTGATCTATTGGCTGAAGATGACATGACTCCTGGGCGACAGGGAGGTATTACCAAAAGGCCGAAACTAGATATAATGGAAGGCAAAAATGGACCCTTTTGTCGGTAAGTCTCCTCTCCCACTGCACAAGGAGCCTCTCTTCATCACTGTTGCTCTTGATCTACGCTTAGCCGATATGCATATTCTTACATATACTTCTGCCTTTCTTCAGTGGCTTGTCGGAGACAAAAGTATGTACGGCCGAAGAAGTCCTAGTCTTAATGCGCAAAGCCCAGAATTATCGACAGGTGGGAGAAACCAATATGAATCAGCAATCATCGAGATCCCACTGTATCTTTACACTCAAAGTCCAAGCGAAGAGGAAGGTGGGAGACGGAAGTATCCTGGAAATTAGTGGGAAACTTCATTGTGTCGATCTTGCCGGTTCAGAATGTGCCAAATCAGCTGATTTAGATGATGATCAGCAAGCCTCCAGAGAAAGGGAACGAATGAACATTAATCGGTCACTCTTGACACTCGGTCGAGTCGTATCGATGCTCAAGGATCAAAGCCAAGGCAAGGCCAACAAACATACAAGGATCCCGTATCGGGATTCCAAGTTAACTCGGATACTACAGGAGTCGCTTGGTGGACGGTGCAAAACTTGTCTCATCGCAACCGTATCTCCTTCAATTAGTGCGATTGAAGAATCTATATCAACTCTTAACTATGCACAAGCTGCGAATGGGATCATCAACAAGCCTGTCATCTCATCCTTGATGGCATCAGAAGGCGCTTCATCAGGAGTGTCAATTGGGGTCAAAAATTCGTCAAGTACGGGGGAAGTCGGTACGGTCGAACACTGGCACGAGATGGAGGTACGTTTACAGTATATGCAGTCCCAGGTGGAAGAGGCACAACAGGCCTTGGCCCGAAAGCATTTGCAGCAGCAGGAGTTGATGGAACGTACCGAAGCGGCGGAAGTTGCCCAAATAGCAGCCATCGCTGAACTTGAAGAGGTACAAGAAGAAAATGCAGGCCTGGTTAAGGAAATTGAGCAACATGTGGCCGAGAATCAGATAATATCAGATAAACTCATTCTTTCCGAGCAGATGTTGAATGAAACTGTGGCGATCCTAAAGGCGACACAAGAAACAGAAAGGAAACTTACTTTTGAAGCTCAAGAATTGTTGTCGTTGCTTCGAACGTCGACTCTTGAGGGCGATGACATGCACGCTCAACTTTTGCGCAATCAACAAGATGACATGGCCCGAAAGCTGGCCACCAAACAGTTTCATGCTACAATAATGGCCCTGTTTGATGAAACCAAAATTGGATTAAATGCTATTGAGAATACAAACCAATTACAGAATGTTTCCTTCAGAGATTCCACTTCTTCTCATGTGAATACCCAACAGGCGAAGATCCAAAGAAACAGCCATTCGGTGCAGGAACTATCGAAGACCATCGATGCAGCTGTGAATTCCTTGAAACACTTAGTTGATGATGACCTCTTTGCGAAAACGTCGGAGTTTGCAGTGAGTGTACATACCAAAGGCGACTCTCTTCAACAGTCGAACGCG
>Ga0194115_10005898_pt1 | contig 12574 bp, 7 predicted proteins | sample TA2MahsurfametaG_3_FD_148656 | JGI IMG/M metagenome (GOLD analysis project Ga0194115, IMG submission 148656) | Freshwater microbial communities from Lake Tanganyika, Tanzania - TA2015002 Mahale S4 surface | ecosystem: Environmental > Aquatic > Freshwater > Lake | place: Tanzania: Lake Tanganyika... | reverse complement strand
CCCCCTTCATCGCCCCTCTATCTAGCCATACAGGCACCGCAGGTACACGGTGTTTCCCTTGTTTGATTCGTCCCCCGTATGTACGCGGTAGTCGGGTCATCGCTACCACCGTAACAACATCAGGATAAAATTCGGCCATCTTGTTGGTTTCTTCTGACCACGGGTTTTTGTTGCTAGTTGGTTTCCTTTATAGTCGTTACTGCAGAAGTAGTTTGCGAAGCAAACAAAACAAAAAAATGAAATTGAAAATGGGAAGAGTATCTGCGGGAAAGAAAAAGGTACGTTGGGAGTTTTTTTACGGCGGGCTGTGCGAAAGTCTTTTTCGTGTTTGGGTCCCCCGGTTGGCGAAGAGATTTACGCTTTTGGAGATTGGTTTCCTTTGGGAGTCGTCCGCCGTCCTAGCTTGAGAATAGCGCCTTATTTTCCCCCTATTCTTTTTTTTCTTTCCATGTCCTCTCAATCGGATGGTTGTTCTTTTTTATCAAAAATGATTCACAGGAAGACGCTGTGACTCCCCCGCCACCGCCTGCGGCTAGTAGTACAGTAGGTACTGATGTTACACCCCGCGGTTTATCATCCGGTGGTGGTGGTGGTGGAATTAGTGGATTTGAAAAGATTCAAGTTCAGCATCCAGGTGCAGATCGTGCAGCCTTGAAGGAACTTCCTGCCTTACGAGATGCCGCACCGGCGAAACGAGAAGAGATATTTATTCACAAGTTAAAATTATGTTCCGTCATTTTTAGTTTTGATGATCCAACTGCCGATAAAAGGGGGAAGGATATGAAACGTCAAACCTTATTGGAATTGGTCGATTATGTCAATACACCTGCAGGACAAAAGATTTTTACAGAATCGATTATGGGTGATTTAATGGCAATGATATCGGCGAATGTATGCCGTGCACTCCCTCCGGCGACGGATGATTTCGATCCAGAAGAAGATGAACCAGTCTTAGAACCTGCCTGGCCACATTTACAGGTCGCATATGAATTCTTTTTACGTTTTATTGTCAGTTCAGAAGTCAATGCAAAGGCTGCCAAGAAATATGTCGATCAAAAATTCTGTCTTCAACTCGTTGAATTATTTGATAGTGAAGATCCTCGAGAACGTGACTACCTCAAAACGATCCTTCATCGTATCTATGGTAAATTCATGTCTCATCGATCCTTTATCCGACGTGCGATTTCCAATGTCTTTTATCGATTCGTCTATGAGACAGAACGTCATAATGGGATTGGTGAATTATTGGAAATTCTTGGTTCAATCATTAATGGATTTGCCATCCCCTTGAAGAAGGAACATTTACAATTTTTGGTCCGTGCCTTAATCCCATTGCACAAACCGAAATGTGTCGCTCTTTATCATCAACAATTAAGTTACTGTATCATCCAGTACGTTGAGAAAGATGCCGACACTGCGACACCCATCCTGAATGGGTTCTTCAAGTGTTGGCCATGGTCCTGTTCTGGGAAACAGGTCATGTTCCTGAATGAGTTGGAAGAGATCCTTGAATTGTTGGGTGCAGATCAACTTGCTCAAGTCTCGAATATGCTCTTTACGAATCTTGCACGATGCCTAGATTCCGATCATTTCCAAGTCGTCGAACGTGCATTGTTCTTATGGAATAATGAACATTTGGTCAATTCTGGATGTCTATCCCGGTTGAATGCTCAAGCAGTCCTTCCTATTATTTACGGACCTTTGTACAAGAATTCTTCCGGTCATTGGAATGCTACCGTCGAGGGATTGGCACAGAATGTTTTGAAGATGTATATGGAATATGATTTGGTCTTGTATGATAAGTGTACTGCCAATTATTTCCGTGAGGAAGAGGAAGCTAAACGTAAACTTGAGGCTATCCAGAAACGTTGGTGGGCGATTGAAAAGATTGCCTCTACTGCAACACCTGCCATTACGGTCAAGTAAAACGCGAAATAATTGTGCTTCTTCGTCACCGTCTGAAGGCTGGTGGATTTTGAAGGGTTCTTGCGTTTTGGAAAGAGACACGGAACAATTAAGGAAAAATAGGAGGAAGGCGCTCGACCGGGTTGGGCGGCGTCTTGTTTGCGTTGTATGGATTATGAAAGAAATGCCGTTTCGGGGAAACCCCGTTGTTGGGTGTATGTGACCGAACAACACTGTTGTCGTATGATAGGAATGCCGAAAGTATAATGATTAACGGGAAAGCATTATTTGCGGGAAAATATGCGACTTTAGAATATGATTACCCCCTCCCCTCTTCAGCTAGTGATCGCATCCCGTCCAAGATGAATGATACCATTGTCGTCATCAAAACTCATAACGGTATCGATCTGATTGCGGAATGCAGTACCTCCTGGCCTGAGGAAAGAAAGATCGACGAAAACCGGTGAGGGTCGACATAGACCCTATGAAATCACGGCAAATGAAAGCAGAGGAGAAAGCAGAAAGCATACTTGCAATAACTACGTTTACGAGAGACTCTAACTCCATAGAAAGACACCCTGGGACGACTACTTCGAATCAATTAGTCGGACGAGTCGTTTTTGCCAGCGAATTATCAAGTACGTCGTTGAACCACGATCCACATTTTTTCGGAACTTTGTTTCGCTTGGTTTTTCGCACAACACATACAGCAACTCCTTTATCGTTTTGTGTAGTATCAAGGAGCCTCAAAGAAGGCAGAACTTGGAGGAAGAGGATCCGAGACGATCGTGAGGGCCCTACATACCAGCAGCTACAGCATAAGAAAATGGTGTCTCAACAATCCATGTGCGACTTCCTTGTGATGATTGCTGTAGGAATTTGTGCCTACATACTTGCTACAGCGGGGACAAAACATTCCATCTACGAAAAGTCCTCGCCGGAATCGTCGACAACTACTACAATGGCCGTTTTAGATTCGAATACGGGTATTTCATTTGATCGGGCTCATGACTTTATCATTTCGAAAAATATGCAACTTTTGGGTCTCGGAACACGGAAGAAGGCGATCTTGAACATTTATTCCGTTGCTGTTTATGGTCACAAATCCATCGTAAAGCAATGGAATGGGAAGGATTTCCCAAAAAGTGGAGAGCTTCGTTGTCAAAAGGTGTTAGTAGATACGAAAGCTCCTCGTGCAGTCCTATTGAAATTTAATATGAGAATCGGTGCCGAAAAGATTGCAGAAGCTGTGAGTGCCATCCCAGGTGCGACTGCCGAATCTCGACTAGAATTACAGAATATGATTGTGGATGGTAGTGGGGGGAAACTTCTAAAGAATGAAGAAATGACATTCGAATGGAAGGGTCTTGATCAGGTTACTATATCGGCAAGAGGGAAACCTATCGGTACTATCAAGGATAAGATTATCGCCTCGGGGATATTGGGCCTATACGTGGGACCCAAATCAGTATCACCTAGTCTCTTGAGTGCCTTACAATGTCGGTAGACAAGTAAAGTAGTCGTATATGTCATATTGTGTGTGTAGAAAGAACAGAAAGAATGTTAGTTACAGTCGGCGAGGCTGCAGGAGGGACCCAAGGACATATGGTTTCCATATCTCTTCTTGTATACGACTACTGAGTTTATACTTTAGGATATATCCTCTATCGTGCCCATAATAAAGTTATGCTTCGTCACATTACAATTTACTGTATTTTTACATTACTATCGTCATCATTCGTTGTTCATTTTTTTTTCGAATGAAAGAGCAATGTTCGGGGGGGAAGGAAAAACCAATATATATAACTACCTTCGTTTGAACCACGATCGTGATTCCAAGGCTCCAATAAGTTGTTCACATCGTTCCAAGGATGCAGGTTTTTGGGGGATCCGAGCTTGTGTTATCGTTTCTAATGCATTCAACTCCTTCAAAAGTGTGACGGCATCTGGATGGGCGGTCATATTGAGTAACAAGAAAATACCTCGATCCTGTACACCTGGATGATTCGGGTGGGTCATCATGGCAGCCAAGGCTGCCTGGATCCCATCACATTCCATAATCATTCCTTGAATCGATTCCTGATCAGTCGCCAAACGTCCCATGGCATCACAACCATAGGCCTGAATAGCAGCATCACCGATATAAATTTGCATATTCGCCACCATGACAGGGATCGCACCCTGATGTGCTACCGTCAAACGATTTTCAGGATGGATCGCAATATTCCGAAGACAGGCAAAACCTGGATCTTGAACAGAATGTGCCTCTCGATGAGTCTTCATCAATCCGACCAGAACCCCGATTCCACCCTTGGCATAGACGGCACGTTGAAAGTCTAACGATTGACGGGTAAAGTTCTTGAGGACTTCCATCCCCAAGGTCGCAACGTCGACTTTGTTCTCAAAGGTCGTCAAGGCTCGAATCAAGACATCCAAGCCACCTTCACTCAAGAAAATTTCATGATGATCCAAGGAATGCGAAACACATCCCAATAGGACACTCAAACCTTGAACTTGTACCGCTTGGGTACGTCCATGATGAGTCAGGGATTGTAGAATAGTCGGGATACCACCCTGTAGACAAATGGCGTCGACATACTTGACCCGTGTTTCAGGATCCTTGGCAGCATCAATCAATTTCGAAAGTGCTGCCAAACCCTGTTCTTGGAGTCGGGCATCACCTAACCGTTCCCGAAGAGTGGGTAAAATCGCATCGACACCACCCTGTTGGACAATGTCCGCATGATGATAGGCAGCCATATTTCCCAATGCCCATGTCCCATACAATTGGACATATTTGTCTTTATCATGACGATTCATAGCCCGGAGGATGACATCGAGGGCGGGTGATAGACGTTGTAGGACCTCACGAGTTGCCCCCAAACTCAAATTACAAACGGAACGACAACCGGCGGCCTGAATGGAGGCATCCGACGAATGTCGATTCATTGCACTTAGGACATGCAACAGTCCGACGCCACCCTTTTGGATAAAGAGAGGTTTGGATACAGGTTCGGTAGCCAAATCGGCAAGGAGTTCCAACGACTTGAAAATAAGTTTGTTATTACTTCCATGGGCTGACATCGATTGGAGGATAACACCCAAGGAGGGTGCGATACGACTTAATGCATCAGGATTGGCTTGGACGACATTCCGGATTGCCTCACAAGATGCACGTTGAATGGCGACGTTAGCCTTATGGTCTCCCATTGCCTTGAACAGACGTGCGACACCCTTCTTAAAGTCTGGTTCCATAATTGATAGGAAATAAAGGATACAGGTACATTCCTCCATAAGTAAGTCATGTCCTGATGGATATTCACGCATAACTTCGACGACTGTCGCTCCCAGGGGGATATCAGTACTCAAGGCAGTCTTATTCCCCTGTTCGACTCGTCCATCCAATAACATCCGAATCTTCGTCAAAATGTCCGTAACACGTGCCGTATCGACCGCCTCCATCTTGGTCTTATTGGCTGTCTGTTTCGTTTGTAGACGAGCTACCTCATCCTTTAGTTTCGTGACGTAACTTGCAATCTTCCCATCTCCACTTCCTACAGCGGCAGTCCGTGCAAAGAAACCCTTGTTGGGTGACGCGGGAGCCTTTCCAGGCGTCGTGGGTAAACCAGGTGGGAGTAAGGTCGATGTCGGAGAGGAGCCATTGTTCTTAGCCTTTTGTGTCGCCTCAGATGAATTCGTTTGACGACTGCCACGAGAACTCTTTGATTGAGTTTCCATTTCGACACTTGTCAATGTCCGGGCACTGATAGGAGATGCGTTGGATAAACTGGTACTACTGCCTCGGTATACTCCACCGGCTAGTGTGTTCCTGTTACTGCTGATGCTGCTGTTGTTGTTGGCCTGAGTCCTATCTGGCTTTGGACTTTCCGGAAAGTCGTCCTCTGTGTTGTGGTCTGTCAACATGAAGGGGAGAGATCCCAAAAAAAGGTGAGATTTCAATTTGATCTGCAGGTACCGTCGGCGATGGGTGCTGTTCACTCTGCCACCCCGCGACACACCCCAAAGAAGGGTGCAGCAGGTAGTCCTTCCTAGTGAAGACTTGATCGTGTCGAGCCTATTTTTTCTGTTCGGCCGCGAGGCCATATCCTTGCCAGTTGAACGAACCCGAAAGTGGCGGGAGGTGATGCCTTTTTCTCTAAACGTCTTTGGCCACATATGGTGAATATTTGGCGGGGCCAGTGCAAATTTGGTGCTCCTGTCGTCGAACATCCACAAATATACGAGGCTTAAGATATTTTCATATATATGCCCGCCTCCCCGACTCGTGCCTATCACGAAATGACATTTGTATGTGATTCACGGTCACGCGGGCGTCTATCTTTTTTCCGTTCGACCCCAATCCCGAATACAAATAATACGGGACTGCTAGACGGAAGGTATGATGAATGTTTGCTTCTCGTCCCCTCTAGTAGAACCTACACCTCCGCATTTCCTACTGCATGAATGACAGGTACCGTAGGTCGGTTGATTGATTCATACTTCGTAATTTACTGTTACTGTTCATTCGATGCAGCTTTCACTACACCCATAAAGTTGTATGCAAATTTCTCTCTCTCCCATAGTAGTAGGACGTGCGAGTCAAAAAGGACCCGTTTTTGTCGGACGGTAAACAAAGACTTCGTTCCGCTCAACATAGTAGTGGAAGTACAGTACTAGCTTCGCTTCACTGGCGTATACACAATAGCAACGAGTCCCTTTTTTCCATCTATGTTCTGTTCTCTTGTTGATGAATCCCATACCATCGTATACCTGGGAGGAGAAACTTGCTTTGGGATTCTGACAGCCAGTGGGCATCCCGAAGGATCGTAGTCTTTATCGAGACACGGTACACATGTTGACGAGGTATTTCCAGAATGATAGTCCCTTCAATATGCCGAGTCATGATGTTGAATAAGGAAGAAGTCTGTCTCCAATAATGAAGCAAAGGAGTGCCATAACTGTTGTTGCGAGTTCTGGTTTCTTCACACGACATCCCATGCTAACCGACCGACTCATATCTTGAAAGTCAAATGACCATGATAACGACTTAATTTGGGTATCTTTCACGGTATGGATGGTCAAAAGTATTCTATATAGTATCGAAGTTGTTCCCAGACTACCTAGTAGAGACGACCGGGTTGTTGTTGTTGTTTCTTTTTAGTATACCTCGACATGCCATTGACCATTCGATTTGTATTTCGACAATGTCATACTCCAATCCATACCCTTTCCTTTGGCGACACCTTCCAAGGCATCTAAAATTCCTGGCATCATTCCCTTTAATCCACAAAAATAAATATGGGCACCATCCTCTAACTTACTAAACAAGACATCCGCATTCTGTGCCAATACATCTTGTACATACAATTTTCCACCCTTCGCGTTTGCCATTTCTCTAGAAATAGCATAATCGATACGGAGTTTGTTACCGACTGTATTCGCTTGCATAGCAGAGAATTCTTCTGGATAGAGTAGACCAGACGTCGTTGGGACACCCAAAATCAACCAGGCTTGAGCTTGAAACATATGCCGGGCAACCGTTTGTTCCATGAATAGACGATGGAGGAAGGCACGGAAGGGTGCAATTCCTGTACCGGTAGCGACCATAATAATATCTTTGGTGGGATCTGTGGGGAGTAACATTGTCTTTCCGACAGGACCAGCGACAGACACTTTCGTCCCCGGTTGGACATCACACAGAAATCCACTACAAACACCTGCCTTGGTAGGATCGGCCCGACCGGTCAATGGATCAATATATTCTGCACGACGGACACAAAGTGATACCGTCTGACCATCTAACAAATCACCATATCGGGTTGAGGCAATAGAATACAAACGTGGCTTGTGTGGTTTTCCCGTCACAGAATCCACACCCGGGGGGATGACACTTAAGGATTGTCCCTCAACGTAATGGAATCCGGCTGGAAGTTGTAATAGGACATGTTGAATATCTCCTGGAGCATCTTCACCAATAATCTTGGCACGACCCAAAACGGTCGCAATGGCAGGGGATGTCGCCTTGGCAAAGGTGGGTGGGACCTGTCCTGGACCCATATCTTCTAATAGCCATGCTTGGGCATCATTCAAGAACAAATTTTGATTACTTGGAGCGACCGGTGCTTCCGCTGGTAAGAAATCTGGTTTATAAATAAAGGATTCACCTAACTTGAGTCGATCAGACATATTATTCGTCCCTCCTAACATTCCCTCTTCATTCGGATCAAAGAGACGACATTCGCCAGAAGGGACGACAGCGATACCTCCTCCCGACTGAACGACACGTTCCTTCGATGGATACGCATAGAGAGTATTCGTACCAGTACTACTGGGAATATGTGCCTTTGGGACGAACGCGGTAGTCGTTGAGACCAACAATGTCAATCCAAGAAGATTCATCATGGTCATAAACAAAAGAAGAAGAAGGAGAAGAAAAAAATGAAAGGTTGTTCATGGCTGTGATGGGATGTCGTCGACGAGAGAACACTTTCGATTCCGCCATCGGATCCTTCCGACTCCAGCTCTCTTGGAGATGATTGGTTCTCCGTGACGGTAAGCAGCTGCAACGAGAGACACAATTCGACGCGGGAAGATAGAAAAGGGGGCAGGAATGACGAACCATACCCGAAAAAAATAGTAGTTAACTTATCTAAGGCTTGTAGGGGTCGTGCGCATTAGGGGGACATTAAGTGAGAAAACTACATTAGTCCCTACTTTTCTTCCGGCATTTTCTCGTTTATCACTGTCACGCCATCAATCCATCATCACAAAAAATCCAACCTCTGTGATGACTAGTGTTGTGAAGACGCTCATTCACTGTCAGTTATGGATGACAGTTGTTACCTAAATGGCCACGATCTTTCACAGGATCCTCGATGATGGATCCCGTGTGTGGGTGTGTATGTGTCTGTGGAGAAGCCCTATTGAACGTGAATTTTGGAGCCTATATCATCATCGTTATCGCGTTATGTTTTTATTGCACATGTCCTCTTCTTCATTTTTCTTCTTCCACATCGATAGAAGGATCCGTCATAGACGATATTCTTTTCTTGTTTCTCCAACAATATACACCAACGACTGCACAAAAGAGAAGGAGGAGGACTCCACCTACTATTGTCGACGTCATGACTGCCACATGACTTCTTTTTCTCTGTGGCGACTTTTTTGCTTCGGATTCATTATGGTCTGTAGGAGTGTTCCCCAACAACTCCTCCTCTTCTTGACTTAATTTCGAAGCGACGTCTTTGGTGTCCTTGTTAGTTCCATTCACTACGTCTACCGCCGTCGGTGCATCAGTACTGTTATCAAGGTTGTCTACCGCCGTCGGTGCATTAGTACTGTTATCAAGGTTGACGATGGTATTGGAAAATCCTTCCGACACAGATGTTCCTCTTTCTTCTTCTTCTTCTTCCTCCTCCTCCTCCTCCTCCTCGATTGGGACGACGGTGGCATGGGGTGTATATACACTGGAAACAGATGATAGACAGTTATATCCAAGTTCACGATAGGGAGTCTCAATCAACGTAAAGATGTCCATGTATGGCTCATTGATCATATACTGTTCAGCTTGTCCTGCTGTACAGGATATCCCCAAACAGGATGGAACGTTCGTCGAATGGATATATAATGTATTATCCTCATCCGTTTCACCATAGCAAGTGGTAAAGATCCGACTTTGGATGAATTGTCCATGATTCATCACACATAGATCCTGAAGACTACTACCACCCTCTTCTTCTTCGTCCTCCTCCTCCGTCCTCACGGCCTGCTGCTGCACCGTCGGCGGCGACGAAACAAAAACAAATTTCGACCAATCAAAGTCACAATTAAGTCTTCCAGGGATGGGTGAAAAACAGATCTCTCTTGGATCGACGTCGGCATATTCATGGTACATGGTACGGATTCGTATCCTTTCATTGTAAATGGATATTTGAGTCACTAACATGTCCGATTCGACCTGACACTTATTCGATATTTGAAACGTCGATGGGAGGAGGGGAGTATTTCCTATCCAGGTATATCCATCGACATTCCCCATTCCCGCCAAGAGACGGACCGTTGGAAGGAAAGAACATTCCGAACCAAGATGGACTTGTTGGATTCTTTCTAATCGTTGTTGATTCAATGTCGATACGACATCTTCTGCTTCACGTTGATTACAATTCGGTGCAAGACACATGGGTTGATTTACAACCCGATGTTGAAAGACAATGACACTGGTCCTATTCTTCCCCCTTCCCATCGTTTCGATGCATTGGATATCGAAGATGACTTGAGCATAAATACCACCCACTTCTTGTTGACACATTTCCTGGAGTGTCAGATTATGGTGATTGGTGCTATCCTTCACGGTGGTGGTGGTCTCGGATTCATAGATGGATACCTCACACGACGTTGAATCAAGAAGTTGACGATTCCGACTTCGGACATTCATAGACGTATTCGAATTCGGTTTGTCCGGATGGAAACAGGAATAAACTTCCGCGGTTGATCCATCGGGTAATTCTTCTCGAACCTTGGATAGGGTTAGGTTGGACAAGGTCGTCACGACGAGGGCCTCAAGACGTTTATTCCAGGCTGGATTTGTTTCGTTCATGATGAGACTTTGTTGTAGACACTGTACTTCAGAGGTCGGTGCCTGAGTCATGGTGGCAGTGGGAGATGGTGATGAGGTCGGTGCCTCGGTAGAGCCAAAGATATGTACGGTAATGTTGTCGGATAGTATTGTACAATTCCAAGATGTGACATTACGAAGACTTTGTTTTCCATCATTCGTCGTCATGGCCGCAATGATACGATCTTGAAGAAGAATACCATCCTTTAGGGCTAATTCACGGAACTGTTCATTCGCGCAATAGGATTTTGAAGCACATAATGGACTGGACGTGACAGAAATAGACCTCGATGTGTCACCATCATCATCCGCCGACAATGATGATGTACTAGTACATTCCATCCTATAGTCTGCCTCAGCGTATGCTCCCTCCAACAAGTCAACACATGTATCATGGAATGAAGGACCACCTACTGGTGGGGAGTATTTTTGCAATGTGGTTGTATTCGAATCAGTCCCCCCGATATGTGAAAAGTCTACAACACAAGATATCATCTCCTCCTGTGATGATGATTCCCCCTTTGTGGAGGATCCACAGGTCAAGTTTTGTCCATGTCCTACTCCTAGGATGTTATCGATTTGTTCCAAGACGTGTGGAGTAGAAATAAAGTCTGCCATGAGACGAGAGGAGGCGATGATACATGAGATTGGATCAAGAGGATCCAACACGTCTTCCTCTTTTGGTGGTTGGGGTTGGTCTTGTTCTTGTGCGGATTGTCCTTGTTGTTGGCCTACTTTAGGAGGTGAAGTGGGGGAATGACTAGGTTCCGATATGGACAATCGAAGTCGAGAACATACAAGGTTATATTTTGTCTCGAATTGGGACATGACCTCCTTGGCATATTCATCTTCCAATACTTCAATGTCCTTTTCAGTACATATAGGAGGATAACAATTCGGTTTTCCCTCTGACCAAAAGTATATTTTTTTGGGAGGGGTTGGTGTTGTTATGTCCTTTCCCCCCTCTTTGTCATTCGGAGGTGTAGTGGATGATGATGATGATGATAATGATGATGTACAATTCATAACATGGTCTGTTAGTACATAATTGGATCCAATTTCGATACAGGCATCTTGTAGTGATTGGGAAAGATCTGACGCACTCTCAGGACCCTCTTGATAGTCTAATCGGCATACAGTCTTTGTCTCATCCATGACTTGACAAAGTCCATTCGTTTCAAGGGAGGAATCATCCGACGATGTGGCTGTGGATGATGATGTGGATGATTTGTGTAAAAGCCAATCTTCCAATGCATCCATGGCTTCATCGACTCCTATCAACGAATGAATCTCTGCAGTAGCACTCGAACAGGAGGATAGTACTGTAGGTGCAGTTGTTGTTGCTTTTGTTGTTGTGGACGGTCGAAGCCATCGATGTTCTATTTCTTCCTTTGCAACAGACACAGCAATGACAACTGTTCCTCCTCCTCCGCCATTGATGAGAATCGTCGGGATGACGAAGAATGACAAACGAAGAAGGTATCGGAAAAAACAAAAAGGGAAGCGATGATTGGAATGTCTCATTTCGAAATGATGTTCGGGGGGTATCTCTGTGAATGCACAAATCAGGTCGGGTAGGACAAGGAAACAAACAGATGTCCCCTTTTTTGGGAAAGAAGGCGAAATGCTTGCGTACTGGGAGTTACAGTAACAGTATGTTGCACTTTTCCCCCGGTCGTCCCAAAAAAGTGTCTTGGGATCAGGAGGGATGATGATGAGAATGGCGAGAAGGGTTCGCCAAGGCATTAAAATCAAAGTGTGTTGGGATGAGGAGGGATGATGATGAGAATGGCGAGAAGGGTTCGCCAAGGCATTAAAATCAAATATATATACATATCGAACGGGACCTATATGGATCGCACGACCTCAATTGCCCTTAACGGCGAAGGGTTCGCAGATATATTTATGGGACATTTTTTCGAAAGAACCATTACGTTAGTATGGTGACGACATACCGACAACTGGTACATACATAGATACAGTTCCTTTTATCAAAGTGCAGGCTAGCCGATGATTTTACCGTACGAGAAACAGACGTGAGACATGCAAGGTCTC
>Ga0194115_10005888_pt1 | contig 12586 bp, 9 predicted proteins | sample TA2MahsurfametaG_3_FD_148656 | JGI IMG/M metagenome (GOLD analysis project Ga0194115, IMG submission 148656) | Freshwater microbial communities from Lake Tanganyika, Tanzania - TA2015002 Mahale S4 surface | ecosystem: Environmental > Aquatic > Freshwater > Lake | place: Tanzania: Lake Tanganyika... | reverse complement strand
CCTCCGCATAATCTGAAAGCAATCGGATTCGACCATCTCCATCCGCTCCTATTACAGAAAATATGACGCGCCTTGTATTAGAAGGTGAGATCTTTTTTGAAACATTTCGAGACTTTTTAGTAACATCACGATTCATATAATCGCCAACCTCCCGGGCAAGTTCATAATCCAAATTGATCTCCCCGGATATATTGAGTTTTTGTCTGCCCTCTTTTTCTTTGATTCGTTTTTGCAACAAAGTCCACTCGCGTATCCAAGGTGCCGATTTGCCTAATGGATACACCATTCGTTGAACACCATTGATTGTCATATTAATAGCGAAGAACTTGCGCGTTGAGGCACTTAAACTCCAAGTTGTATAGTTGGAAGAACTGCTTGCCTTATAAACAAGCAAATCTCCCTCTCGGACAATTTGAGGCCCATCCTTTCTCGAAAAGGATTTCAAATCCTTCTGGCCATCTTTGGGAAGTCGTCGTAATATATAATATTCTCCTTGCCCCGGCTCTGGCCATACGACCGCTAATGGATTATTTCCAGCCGCCAGCTGATCTTTCCTCAAAATGACTGACTGTATATTTAATTTTCTATAGGTAGTCTCATATTCCTGATTGGAACTTATTAAATCCCCTTTCCAAGCATTTGCACGTGAGTAAGCCGGTGGTTCAAATTGATAGTAGGGGTTCATCTCGATTCTAAACTCGTTATCCTGCTCAATAAAATGAACGGGTGAGCGAAGATCAAAACCTCTAGAGGGGTTTTTTGTAACGAAATCTAGTATCGATTGTTCATAAATGGAGAGGTCAGCGACCATCTTTTTACCCTCCGGAGAACGCTTTATATCCGATAACCACTGTGAAATATATCGATCGCGTTGATTTTGATTATTCAGGATGTTTTCGACGTCAACTCTTTCTTTTTGTTGTTGCATCACAAATAATTGATTCACCTTGGTTTCAAAATTCAAAGCAATATCTTTCAGATCCAGTGAAAAATATCGATCTTTTATTTTCTGACTGCGTCCTGCAAGGGCAATAATTCCTGCCGTGATCAGCAAAAACAATAACCAGCGACGGGTATTGATCGAGAGGTCATCAGCGGCCACTCCCTGCGAATAAGGATTACGTGTCTGGACAATGAAAAATATTACCAACGGAATGAACAAGCTCACCCGACTGGTCAAACTAATAAAAGGAAAATCCTGACCAAAGAATACGAATCGGTTGGTAGCCGAAAGCCATACGATAAGAGAAATAGAAAAAAGTAGCAATAGTGAAATACTGGACAGCAACGAGTCGGCATTCAGCTTTCCGTTCGAAAATATCTTGTAACGAAGCATGTACATCGCCAAGGGCATAGCCAGTAATACAAGCAATAGGGCCATGGGGAGACTTCCAAACTCAGCAATCACGAATCGTGGTAATACCACGTCGCGTGTTTGAGTAGAAAAGTCAACTCCTTTTTTGAAATGCGGTTTCAAATTGATTCCCAAGTGTCGAAGTGGGGCCTCATTCAAATAACTATGGATGAACCATTGGTTTTGAGCAGTTTCAATGATTTTTCGCTCAGACCCCGACCGATACTCCTGCTCAAGGAGCACATCTTGTAGAGGTTTATTCAAGATGGAAGCCCGGTAACGAACATGCTTGATCTTATCTTCTATCCAATCGTTTACAGGATTCCAGGTCCAAGGTAATAACACCAGTAAGGTCAAAGAAAAGAATGAGGCCAACACAGGTTTTTTCCATCGAGTTTGCGCTTTCACCAAAAAAAATGTCCCCGTAGCTGAAAACACGAAAAGCATAAAAAATACGACTCGCTTGTATTCCAACAGATAGTGGATCAAGTTTTTAAAACTGATAAGCAAGTAAAAGACCAACAGAAAGAAATAGCCAAGTAATATCCTGATCTTCTTTACCCGGTCTTGCTGCCGACCGGCAGTGCCAGCCGTCAGGCTCAGAAGAGCTCCCTGCAAGACCAAAAAGACCAAAAAGATCACACCAAAGCCCCGATCCGTGAAAAACAAATAACCCAATGTGGTGAGGGAAAGAAAAAACCGATTCGATCTGACAACTAATTTGAATACCTCCAGCCAAACGGCGACTCGTTTTCGTGTAGTTTTAAGCCAATCGTAGGAATAATCTGCTTCTTTTCGGACCGACCAATAATAAAAATAGAAATAACTGATGACGGGCGCAACGATCTTGAGCAATCGATTCAGGATCTCAATTGTGACCACCTGAGAAGCCAATAAAGCAAGCAACAGCACGCCCAGGTGCCGTATGATAGAATTGTTGGGCACAGCGAAACTCCGTTTCGGCAAACGTGATAAACCAAGATCGAGCCATTTTTTGAAACGTCCGATCCGGGTCAGATAAACAGAACCGATCAACAGAAGAAACAGAAGCACCGAGAAAGGGATTGGAATGGCTCCAATGAAAGGTAAATTCATGTCAAAACCACGAAGCGTATTATTAAGCTCGTGTGCGTTGATATTCTGAAGTGGCGGAAAAGTGGCTATACGCCACAACAATAACAACCGAAACACCATCAGGGAATACAGGATCATCCAAAAAGGAGTCTCTACTGCCAGTAATGGAATCGAAGGAGAAAAATTCAATAAGGCGATGATCGCAATAAAGAGAAGGGTCAAATAAAAGATCTGACGGGGAAAACTAAACCCACTCCCTTCAGAATCCAGATCCCAGATATCAAAAAGCCAGGCATACTGAGGCCGGTAGGAACGAATCGCAAAATTCTTTTGTATGGCTGATGCATTATCGCGGATCAGGCGTTCTGGTTGTGTCCAAACCTCTAAGTCCAGTTTGGTGCCTGGCAGATCATTCTTGAATTTTAAATAGCTCTCCCCTAAACTGGTCAGGCTGTTTTCCTTCAAATCTTCGTGAAACAACAGCCCTTCCCGAAGCTTATTCTCACCATGATTGCTAAGACTATCAAGGTGATTCAATAAATACAAAATGTTGTAAGCGCCCAGCTTCTGTGTTTTATCCTCAATATCACTGATGCTTCTATAAGCTACTTCCTCAAAATTCAACACGTGCGTATAGGAAGCATCGTTTCGCGTCAACCAGTCTAGCTGTTTGGTATTCGTTACTTTCAGCGACCGCTGTCGGTTCTCCAAACCAATATAAAACGATTGATCTGTCGATATCGGAATGGTAAAGTTTGGGGAAAGGCTTCTGGCCAAGTATATCTGACCGCCAACTTGCAAACGAGTATCTATATCAAAGATCTTGGGCGCGATGAATAAATGCAAGGACTCGCGCTGGCTGGCGCTGGTATAATTTCTCAGTAAATAAATATCCCGAGTATAAAGCCAGCGAAGCAAATTAGCCGTAGTAGCTGAATTCTCGATCGATTCATTGGCATACAATAAAGATTTCAACTCCATGCCTCTTGATAAAAGGACATCGGTAAGCTCGATTGTATCTACAACCCGCCTATTCCCCGATAAAACAACCGCGCTATCCGTGGAGGTAAACAGTATCGTGATGTCATATCGGTTGGTAAGCTTCCCTGTCCAATTAGTCAGTGGCTTGATCGCTGAAATCGTAAGTCGGTTTGTGCCCTCCTCCAAAAAGTCACCGGCCTGTAAACCGGCAGGGAATTGTGGATTCAGAAGCTGGTCGGGTGTATCTGCATCCAGACTTTCTTTGGTAAAGACCGGCACAAAAAATCGTTTGCCAACTAATACCGGTGATCCGTCACGAACCTCCAGATCTAACAGACCATTGTCTGAATCCCATAGCCCCTTTTGCTGTAGGGCTGTATCGGAATACAGGGTGATGCCACCCCGAAAAGCGATACCCGTATTTTTGATGGCATGGTGTTGTGTATTGAAGAAATAAGGATTCCTTCCGGAGGGACGTTGATAGGCATGTAGCACGTACAGGGAAATACAGAAGACCAGAAAGACAAAAAACATGGAGATCGTCTTGGTCTTTGTCAACTGCCTTTGCAACTTACCGGCCTGTAACGCCCCGATCGAACGGCTCCCCTGCCCCAGGTCTTTTCTGAAATTGGCTAAATAGAAGATCAGCGAAAGAGCAATGGTACTGATCAGCAAAAAAGAGATCGGGCCCGTAAGCTTATTTAACAGTGCAATGCCGGTAACGAGTCCCAGCATCATCAAGCCATCTTTTAAATAGGGCCTCATTCAGTCTCTATGATTTAATTTTGTAACCGTCGTAACCAAAAGGTGCGATTTCCGTTATTCCGTGTTCCTTGGCAACTTCTCTCAAATGAGAAGTCAAAGGTGGCGCATCACTTATACCAGGACCCGGTTGCTTAAGATCAACCTGTTCGCCCATTAAAATGCGAAGATTGGCATCCATCTCAACGCTTTTTTGTGTGGGCGGTGCGACATCCTTACTACTCGTGCGAGATAGCTTACGACGATACTCCAAATAACTTTGAAACAGCAATAGTCCATTCAATGCACTGGAAACAAGTCGCTGATTAGCCCCCCGAACATCACCTTGGCTGATCTGATTGTGGATATCATCATCCGCCCGATTGATCCACACAAGGGCTTTGAATACGACTTGTTCATCCTGCGCAGCAAGCTCTTTGAGTGATCTCATTTTATCGGTGAGATCAGTTTTTTCAATTGTCAACTGCTTTACCTGCTCTTGTATCTGGGCAATCTGATTTGTAAGATTCAATTTTTCATTTTCAAACTGTCCTTTTTCTTCCTGTAGCCCTTCTAAAGTCCTCAAATCTTCGTCCTGCTTTTTCTCCAATTCTGAAAGTGTTGCCAACAATTTTTTAGCAAGGTCATTGATGGTGCCTTTTTTGGGTATTTCTATTTTACGTTTTTTAAGCTCAACGAGAATGTCGGTATATAGAATGATTTGACCCGTTTGTTCCTGTTTGGGAGCAGATCCAGTAGGAGCTTCCGAGCCAGGGGACTCCACAGGTTGCATATTTCCCGTTACAGGTTTATTATTCGAATTTTTCTTTTTTCGATTGATTCCCCATCTAAGAAGAACAAAAAATATAAAGCCACACACGATGCCAATCAATACCAATATGGCGGATTCGGTCAAATTGATCTTATTATCATTTGCCCCCCCCCCCTCATTTCCAAGATTACGGTCCACTATAACTAATGTATCCGAAGAGAGTACTTTATTGGAGATGTCTACCTTATTATTAATCCTTAATTTATCTCTGAGTTTATCAAAGTCCTTTTCGGTTGTATCCACTCCCCACCGATTTAAAATGGTAATTAAGCGACTAGCGGAATCTGTCGATACTGAAACAACAGTATCAATCTTAGCGATCTTATCCGCCTTCAAGCTTTTCAATATTAACGAATCTGATCTAAGGAAAATAATTAGTTGCTTTGTTAGCGTAAAACTATCAGCATCCGGCTTAGAGGTTGATGTAACAGGCTGAGCTATTGATGTTAGAAGCGAAAAGGCCATCAAAAATGTCAGGCAATATTTCATAGTGTCTGATTAAAACTTTTTGAAAATATATTTCTTGGCACTAAAGCCAGGGAACAAGGACTTGATGACACCCGGATCCGTATTCAAATTAGCTTGTGCGTCGGGCTCAAGAAGAGTAGCATTTTTAACGCCGCCAGCAGCAGCAATATCCACCAAATGAAATCCGTTCCTAGATTGAATGATGTAAGCCTCATCGATGGCTTGGGTCACTGCCACATTATACTTATAGGTAGTAGAACCCGCAACAAAACGGACGTTCACCAAATTGTCTACGTTTTTGACAGGTAATCGATTTTGTTCGAGATTAAATACCATTGCTTCTTCCCCAAAAAGCAATTCTTTCAGCTTTTGCAATAAACCATCCGATTTTTTCAGTGGCGTAGTGGTAAGCTCAACCGCTGTCACATGTGACTCGACAGGGGTTGAGATAATATCGGCGTGAAGAATTACGCTTCTGTTGAAGATTCCCCGAATAGCCACTTGCTTTAAATTTTGATCGCTCTCTTGTTCGAATTTCCCTTGAGTGATCTTAGAGTTGTTTTTACCAAGGAGTCCAATTTTTGCCTCCATTTGAAAGAGGTGATTTTTCATCGACTCTGCTAGTGGCTTGAAAGCAAATCCCCGACCACTGAAAACAACCCCGCCAAATTCAATCTTCTTTTTGGCCAACATAGTATAAATGAAATTCAACTGATTACTCACACTGTAGGCGATGTGCTGATAGGTATTTTCAATGTAGCCGCCCCAATCCACAATTGAAAGGTTACTAGCAGACAAAGCACTGATGAACGAGTTGATCACTTGCTGATTCGACGATACCGGATCGAATATCTGATCAAAATCAAATTGGGATATCCAATCGGCTGATGCCACAGCCGTTGACAACGTATGGTCGTATCTTATTTTACATTGCTCACAAAAGTCGAATAATTGTTTACGTAAAAATGCGTTTGCATCGTCGTGCAACCCCCCCATGATCTTCTCTTGAAAGGCGGATTTTGCCTCCTTGGATGAACCCGGAAAATCTTGCAGGAAATACAGAAGGGATTCGAGGAATGAAAACGTGATCAGATTTCCGGCACCTGCAAAACCATTTCGATAAGTGGTCTTACACTGGGTCTGCGCGTCCACTTCCACGACGGAAAAGTCAGTTGTTCCTTTACCGCAATCAACAATGATATAGTAGTGATTGGGTTGCACATGCAATCTGCCTAAAGCACCTAGAAAGGCGGCATCACTTTCTGAGATCACGCCAACCTCTACCCCTTTAAAATCTGATATTAGTAGGTCCCGAACTGTATACTTTAATTCATTAACTTGTATTACATTATAAATATTGGGTACTAACAGAGTGAACCGAATGTACTGACGCTTCTTTAAAGTGTTCACAAAAGATTTAATGACCGACTCCAATAGTCTCTTGTAAACAAAAGTTTGTTGCGCGCGCGGATATACATTCAGAAGTGCTACATTGTTTGCAATAAGTTTCAAATTGGGTATCAGGCGCCAACTTTGCAAATGTAGATTCAAGGATGCTGCATTGGTAAATCCACTAATAAATTGAAATTTTGTCTTCTCCAACTCTTCTGAAGAAATGCCCCTTGTCATGTAAAAAATCGATCGATAAAGCGGTTGAAAGCCATTATCAAACTGTTCAATATTTAAATTATTCAGTGCTGCGATTTCGGGAGTGTTTCCATAATTGGTTTTCATAGCCCCAAACAGATCAAAATGATCGGGAGGTACAGCATCCGTTGGACCCTCCATGATCTGACAGGCCTCCGAGCCAAAATCCAATCCAGCCTCTTTGACCTCGTTTGCCGGTGCATAATAAAACCGTAATGAAGTTGAATATCGCATATCCGGTGCATGAAAAATAACCACCACATCCAGCTTTCCAGACGGCACGGTTGGAGTCGGTAGCGGACAAAGTAGTGAAAAGTTGATGAAATATTCATCGGCCAAGCAAGTCAGCAAAACAGTGGTGTCAATCGGAAAATTGGATGTGTGAACCCCTGCTCCGGTTTTCGGAGTCAGTTCAATGATCAACCTATCCTCTGCCAAAGAGGCGGTTACTTGTAACCCGCCTATATCATGATCTTTTTGCCCGGGTGAGAGGGACTGTATAAACTGGTCTTTTGACAGACTGATTAGATCCTGTCGAGCGCCTGTCCAGCTAACAACGTACGTGTCTATGTCGGGCTCAGCATAAGTGCCTAATAACGGAAGCAAATCAAGTAAGACTGCTTTACGTTTATCAATAACAGCAGGTAAGATGAATTTCATAGCATTTATTAGAGAATTGGCTTAAGGTACTGACCTAACTCCTACTCCTTTAAAAATAGTAAAAATTTAGTATTTGTACCGGCTAATCTGCACCTAGCTTGGCACAATTATCGTGGCACTATGGGGGCAATTACTATGCTATACGATAATGGAAGTTTACAGCTAAAATTTTAGTCTGCATTTTCAGTGATTCCTAAAGATTTGGATTTCAAAGTAGCAGAATAAATCCTATAAAATGAATAATTTTTTTTTAAATTAGCAAAGGGTAATCCTTGTCCCCTTTTAAGTACAAGGAATAAAGCTAAATTTATTTAAAATGCTTAAGCTCATTTTAAATGTATTCCGCAGCAAAAATTATTCCTCATCTGAGAACATTTGCGGAAACATGAGTAATGGCCGCGTAGACCAAGGCAATGTTTGGTGGAAAGCATAATTTACTCTCCCAGAACATTAGCAAGGGTAGACTTCTACCCTTGCTTTTTTAATTGAAAGAATATCACAACGCTTAAACAAAAGAAGCTTTATAATATTTTAATGGAACATGATAATCAGGATGAATACAATATAAATTTGATCCAGGAGAATAACCCATATCTAGCCTTAATTTTATTTGACCACACAATTACTAGTATAAAAACAAAGTCTGAGAAGCGGTACTAATATTTTTACCAATGTGAAATTTACAATAATACCATATAAATTAGATAATTTATACTATTACATCTCACCTCTCACTGGTAACTTAGTTGTTAGTAAGTCTGATATCGGAAGTACAAAAAAAACTACTAAAATAAATAAACACATATGGTTAAATAATAATCCATATGAATTAAAACCATTAAATAGTAATCATAATGTGGCTATCTCAGATAAGTTTATAAAGAAGCTTAATAAGTACAATTGTAAACTTGTGTGGCTGGGAAACAAAAGATTTTTTCTGTCCTGCTTGTATTCAAGATTATCTACGCCCCTATTTGAAAATACTCAGGAGGCATTTGATCATATAGCTAAACTTAAAATTCATCAAGAGAAGAAAGGTAAAATATGTCTGCAAAGGGCATTACTTGCAGCTAAAACCTCAAAAAGTTTTAAAAAAAATGGCACTTTATTTATTGGTGCGCAATTGCCAACCGGAATAATGCATGCTTGGATAATTGAAAATGGAATCCAGCCTGATCGTGAAGATCGAGAATGGATAATGTATAAACCACTTTTAGCAATAACATTTTAGAATGCCGCAATCAATTGTCAATACCTCAAATTCAATTTTATACTTTGATGCTGATTCAAATTTAATTTTAGAAAATATTTGGGATAAAATTACTTTGGAAGATCTTTCAAAATCAAGTTTTGATAACCATTGTGTAAACTCTGCTCGTTACATACAAAGTCCTGATTGTTATAAACCGGTATTTAAAAATATTTATCCAATTCCTCCGCGTTCTAAATGGCAATATGATGGTATTTCATTTAAATGTAATCAATCACTTGAAGTTAACAAATCAAATTATAATCTTTTTGAACTAATACAGAAATTTATACAACCATTAAAAAAGTATAAAATTGGTGTAGAGTTAAGCGGGGGGCTTGACTCATCCATCATAATCAGTATGCTTATTGCAAATGGAATCGAACCTTTTTTGATAGGATTTTCTTGTGATAGATATGAATTCCGAACAGAACGCCATATACAGTCTCTTTATAAAAATAAAGTTCAAAACACTATTTTGTTAGATAGCCGACAAATTTTACCATTCCAGAATTTATTGAATTGCCCCGCTCATCAACTACCCAACCCAACATCTTTATATTATTACAGTAAACAAGTTTCTGCTAAACATTGCAAAGAGAATGGTATTGAAATTTTATTCAATGGCATGTCGGGTGATGCGCTATGTTGTGAAAGTATATTTGGTAAATCCATGCCTGAATCATGGCATAATTGGATGATGGACAATCGGTGGTTTCATGAAAATGTTTTTACCAAATCACAAGTTCAATATCTACCTGTATACACAAATACTTTGGCAAGTAAAATTTTCAACGAAAGGGTAAATATGGGTTTTGACAGTCAAAAGATTTGGGCAAGACTGTTTTTTAAAGAGTATTTGCCTTCTGAGTTAGTAAATTATACATATAAAGCCGACCACGTTGGCGATTTAATTGAGGGGATAAAAAGGTCTTATTATGAAGTAAAAGAATTATTTAAAACAACTGAAGAATTAACTAAAAATCGTGCATTTTCTGAATCAAGCTTATCGAAGTTATATGAAAACATTGAAAGATACCATGACAATCAACTCAAAGAAATAATGGCGAAAGTTTCGTATGCTTTATGGATTTATGGCAGTGTAAATAATTTAGATTTATGATAAATATTTTTGACAATTATTTCATTTTTGAGATTGAAGATCTCTTTTGGTATCATCTGCACTGTAAAAGCAATGATAAAATAACATTGAGAGAAGACCTTGTAATGGGCAAGAATGGCATTGTTTACTGCGATTATTTTACAATGTGTCACTTAGCAAATAATCTCTCTGATAGTTACAAAATGATAGACGATTATCGGGATTTTGAAATAAACTATGGCACAAATTGGGTTTTAACGGATACAAAATTGTTTCCTGGGTATTTTAAGGAATGGATTTTATCAATGGAGTGGATTTATAATAAAGATCCAAACTTTAATTGGTCTAATTTTTATAAGGAATATTGGGAAACAATAATTGGTGAAGGAGTATTGTTAAAAACCTGGGTTAGCCCAAACCCAAATGATAATAAAACATATTTTGAAACAATCCGAATTGGAAAAACAATTTCCTTTTGTAAAGATTCGAAATATTCAATGTCTTTTGACTCTTTACCAATGGATTATCTTCTTCCAATTATTTTAAAGAAAATCAAATGAACTACTTTATCATAGGAGATATACATGGTTGCTATCATACATTGGTAAAACTACTTAAAAACAAAGTTGATAAAGACTATCTCATATGCGTGGGCGACTATATAGATAGGGGTATTTTTCCTGGTGAAACTATTCAACTATTGAATGAATACCTAAAAAAGGGAGGGACTACATTATTGATGGGTAATCATGATTTTTATTATGCACATTATATTTCAGGTTTCAAAAGTTCACAAGAAAAGTATCTGGCTTATGATTTCAAAGAAACCCAGCCAAGACTTTTAAAATATGGCATCAATGATGATAAATATTTACAATTTAAAGACAAATTAGTTTTTTTGTATTAAACTGATAATTTTATCGTTTCCCATGCAGGCATTAATAATGAAGTTTTTAAAATCGTTAATCACAATCCAGTGATTAAAAACAGTCCTTGTGGCAACGCCTCAATGGAAGCTGAAAAAATATTTGGACACAATAGGACATATTTATTTGAAAATATTTTACTGGATCGCTTATTACCTGATGATTTAGGCAAGCTTCAGATTCATGGGCATACACCATTAATGTGTTTTAATCCCGTTTTCTTTCCAGAAATAAATAGCTGGAATCTTGACACAGGGGCATATTTGGGCTGGGGAATGAGCGCAATAAGAATAAATGATAAAGGGGATGTATTAAATACTTTTTTTGAAAGGACCGGCCATAGAGACATCAATTGCTCTTTTGGGCGAAGACTTATTTCAGGGATCATGATACTAGCCAAAAAGATATTTTATCTGAAACTAAAAAAATTAAGAATCAAGTTGAAGAATGGTTGGGAGGGCCAATGACAAGTGCACAGATTTCAGAATTTAATCAAATTGCAAAATATCAGGCTACTTTTCATCTATCGCTGGATCTATCAAAGGTTTTAAATAGTTCTGCCTCGAGCTCAACAAGTAGACAAAATAGTAATTCGATTAAATGCAACGCAAATCAATGTTTAAGGTGTGGCAAATTAGTAATAGATGAACACCCTTACGGCGGTCAGTATGGATATCACTTTTCTCGCGATGGGTTTAAAGAATCTCACAAATGGTGGAGTGCTACTCCTAATCCAAAGCATCAATGCTCTAAGTGTGGAATGATGAGTTACTTATGCAATCAATCTCCCAGTGAATATGACTTAGGACCATGTTCAAAAGCGGGGTATTTTCCTGGTCATACATGGAACAAGCTATGAGAACTTTAAGAGGTTAGTAATAACAGTTTTCTAGGCAATACAGTGAAACGCTAAGTGGCAGTGATTATGGTGTTGTTTTCTCTCTTATTTTCAGTCCAGCTAATTTTTTTGGACTTTTAGAGCGACCCTGCAGACCATTCTTGCCTACAATTCGAAAGCGCTTAATCCATCGGTAGAGAGTTGAAAGTAGTATTCCGCATTTCCGTATGTCAGCTTCCTTATTTTTAATGCTCCTTTATTACATCTAAGAGCAAAACAAACTCCTTATCTTTTGGAGAAAAAACTTTCTGGGCTCGGCCATGATCCCAAAATACAGTAAATGTTGTATCTATATTATTGATGGTATATGAATAACCATCCGCGTTCTTTTTGGTAATTTTAGATAAACCACTCATTATTAAATCATAGCTTCGGCGAGCTGTTAGATTTTCTCCGATTTTGTCTGATATTTTGTTCTGGGGTAGGTAAGTCGTTTTATTAGAATACAAAGAGTTGCTACAGCCAGATGTTTTAATTAATTTATTGACTTTATCATTTAAGCTTGGATATACAGATTCAACGTTATCCATGCTCAAATAACTTCCTTTTCTCTCCTTTTCATCGTAGATCCAAAACGTCAATTGAGTTATTGCAATTGAATCGAGTCCCTCCAGTTGCCATGCAACGAAGGTTACATGATTTTCAAATTCGGTC
>Ga0194115_10005884_pt1 | contig 12593 bp, 11 predicted proteins | sample TA2MahsurfametaG_3_FD_148656 | JGI IMG/M metagenome (GOLD analysis project Ga0194115, IMG submission 148656) | Freshwater microbial communities from Lake Tanganyika, Tanzania - TA2015002 Mahale S4 surface | ecosystem: Environmental > Aquatic > Freshwater > Lake | place: Tanzania: Lake... | reverse complement strand
TTAGTAAGTTCTGCAAAGAAAATGGAATTCTCTTTATTGCAGATGAGGTGCAGACTGGCTTTGCAAGAACTGGCCAGATGTTTGCCTGCGAGGATGAATCAATCGTTCCAGATTTAATCACTACAGCCAAAGGAATTGCAGGCGGTCTTCCACTTGCAGCAGTTACAGGAAGGGCTGATGTCATGGACTCTATCCATGCCAGCGGTCTTGGTGGAACATTTGGTGGATCTCCTATCGCCTGCGCAGCAGCCCTTGGCGCTATTGCAACAATTGAGGAAGAAAACTTAGTCAAGCGAGCAAATGAGCTTGGATTAATTATGCGAAGTAGCCTTGAGGCTATGAAGAAGAAGTATCCAATTATTGGAGATGTTAGAGGGCGCGGAGCGATGCAGGCTATCGAGTTGGTAATTCCTGGATCTAAAGATCCAAATCCAAGCGCTCTGACATCAATTATTAAGTACTGCCAGCAAAGTGGAGTCTTAATTCTCTCTGCAGGAACTTATAGCAATGTAATTAGGCTCCTGCCACCACTTGTTATGCCAGAGCATCTTCTTAAAGAGGCGCTGGAAGTTCTTGAAGCAGGTCTTGCTCAGGCTTAACGATCAAGTAAGTTCTGAGTTGGCAGGTAAGTATCGCCTCTTTTGCGCTTTGCTATGGCGCTAACTGCCTCAAGAACTACTCGGTTTGCAAGAATTGCTGTTATATCAGCCGAGTCAAATGGCGGTGATACTTCAACAACATCAATGCCAACTACTGGAAGTTCTAGACAGATTCTTCTTACCGCCTCTAGTAGCTCTCTTGAAGTCATTCCACCTGGTTCGGGAGTTCCAGTTCCTGGCGCCATTCCTGGATCAACAACATCAATATCAACAGATAAAAATACGCCATCACAATCTCTTGTAAGAGTTGCAAATGATTCATCAAGAACTTTAGTTAGCCCGCGATGATGAATCTCTGTCATCTCATAGGAGCGCATTCCCTTATCTTTCATCCAATTTAGAGTTACATCATCAGGCCAATATCCACGAAGGCCAAGTTGTAAGAATCTATCGCCGCGAACATATCCAGAATCAATAAGTCTTCGCATTGGAGTTCCATGGCCAACTAAGGCTCCGAATTGAAGATCCCCGGTATCAGCGTGGGCATCAAAGTGAATCATTGAAACTCTGCCCTTGCCTAAATGCTCTGCAATTCCTGCAACATCTGCAGATGCAATTGAGTGATCTCCCCCAAGTACTACTGGAATTGCTCCGGCCTTTGAGATTTTCTCTGTTGCTTTCTTAAGAACAAATAGCGCCTCTTCAAGATTTCCTGGAGGCATTAAGAGATCTCCGGCATCAAATATCTTTAGCTCTTTTAGCCCATCAATTCTTAGAGCAAGATGTGGCCGCTCGCCATCATGAGGCAGATAATCACCCATACGAATTGCTTGTGGACCAAACTTTGCGCCAGATCTATGAGAAGTTCCACTATCTATCGGAGCTCCAACGATGATTACATCAGCGCCGTTATAACTCTCAGGCTTATCTAGATCACAGGCAGGAATTCCAAGAAAGGTAAAACTCGGGCCATACATATTTCCGATGTTGGTCATGAATGAATCTTATCTCCACTTTAGCTAAACAGAGTTAAATACCAAGATGGTTGAGTTGCTCATGCTGCAAAGAAGTGATTGCATTCAGAGCTAAACCCTGTCCCCAGAGCTGCATTCGATCGCTACGAATAACGCTATAACCAAAAGGAATTAACTGAAGCACGGTTCCAGCGCTAGTGCGCTCAAGTACTCCTGAGTCAGCCACGTATGTCAGAGCTGCAGCAGCTGCTTTTTTCCCAGTTTTCAAGAATAAATCTTTTTTCTCTGGTAGGTGTCGAGCTGCTCTGACCATAGCTGCACCAATTCCGGCTGTGGCAGAAGTTTCAAGAACACCCTTGTTCTCTATTTGACCATCTACTAAAACATCCCAAATTCCAAATTCTGGAAGTAGCTCGCATAATGCAGTTAATTGTTTATCTAGCGATGATTTAATCTTTGAAATTCCCTCAGATTTATAAGCCAAAACTTCAGCTGCATCAAGGAATTCAACCCCAGAGAGCGCCATCCAAGCATTACCTCTTCCCCAGTAATTCCAAATCGTCTCACCCCTATGAGAACCATGCGCCATTAGGTGGGTTTTAGGATTTTGCAAAGTTAGGTGATGAGCAATGAGCTGATCTTCGATTATCTCCAAAAACTTTACATCCTTATTCACCACTGCATAATTCAAGTAGTAAATGCCAAGCATGTAGCAGGTATCAGCCCAGATGCTTCCTGGCCAATGCTCAACGGTGCCGTTTACATCACGGGTCGCTGAATTCGCAGCAGAGAGCCACTTCATCAGAGCTTGATTCATTGTCCTCGCATCAAATAGCCCAGCTTTATCTAAGCGAACTGCTCCTGCCCCAGGGGCAACATTGTTTATATGCCCAAGGGTGAAATCTGTCTGCCTTTGATACCAAGCAATCAACTCACCAGGAATTTCTTGGTTATTAAGTTGGTGGTAGCGAATTTGAGCCAAGAGATAAACTCCCTCACCCCACGACCATTGTGGCAATCCACCCTTCCAGGTAGCCGAAATAACACGGGTGGCTATCTCTTTTAATTCATCTTCGCTGTACTCAGAAGCACCTCTTGCCTTTTTGGGAGGTAGCTCCAGAGCGCTAGAGGTAATGTCTTCTCCAACCATAATCAAGCCTTTGATTCAGGATAGAGACGCTTACCTTTTATTAGATCAATCTCTAAACGCTCTCCCTTGAAATTTGCTCGAAGGATTTCATCCTCGCCATTTAATTTCACGGCAGGATTTTCAAGCCTTGGAGGCCTTTCAGGTAAACCATCAATGATTTCACTATAACTGCCATTAACCTCTAGGTTATTTAGCCAGCCTACTTCAAAACTCTTTTTGTGCTTAAAAGAAATGTGAAGATTCTTCTCATCATACTTTGGCTCTTTTAATGAACTGACAAAAGCTTTAAAGCTTTTGGAAGATTTTTTGCCACTAAAGAGAGCTACATATAGGGAACCATCCTGATTCGGAATCCACTCTTGATAAGCAGTATCTCCAGTCAATCGAGGAGAGACTCCTCCCGGAGTTGATACAGCGATATATCCGTCGCCCACACGGCCTGCAATCCAGCTTCCTTTGATCACATATTCATTCATAAAGGGCGTTGGGAACCAAAGATGAGTGAAATCTGGATAGTGATCATCTTTTATTGGATAAATAGCTAGAACAACATTTTCTATCTGGCGAACTCTTGGTAGAACTAAGTGTCCAGCCCAGGCATTGGGCCGCACTGAAGTGGCATGGCTGTAAGCAGCTGGATAACTAGTAAAGACCTGCACCTCAGTTCCAAGAGTTGCTCCCCACACATGTTCCTGGAGCCCTGGAAGTCCGGATCGGTAATCCTGCACCGATGAGAGCATTCCATCTGCTGTTCGATATACCCTTAAATCAGAGTTGTAAGGACGATCAAGAAGATCACTTGTGAATCGATACCTTCCTCGGTAGACCTGTCTGCCGCTCCAAGTCTTATCAAGTGAATGGGCAACTTTACGAATCAAGGAGGGTAACTCATATCTCTTTGCAGTGATCAAAGTGGTAACTGGTAGAACTGCCAGATTCAATGATCCCATTCCCCAAAGCGCCCACATTATCGGTGCAGTCTCTTCAAAGCGCGAAGAGCGAAATGTGGTGGTGTAACTACGGCCATGGGCTGCTCCATGGATTCCTCGCCAAGAATTACTGGCAAGAGATAGGAGCATTCTATCTAGAAGTGCCTCGCTAAATTGCCTAATCTTCTTTGACGGTGAGAACTCCATAAGAGAAATTAAAGCCAGGGTGTCAATTGCTAGATAAGCATTTGAATCGAACTCACTAAATCCACCCTCAAGCTTTCTAATCAACCATTCCTGCGCCATTTCCTGGCCATGAGTTGAGTGTTCACTGCCTTGAAAACCAGAATTGGAAAACTTCTCATCTTTCAAAAAATCCCCAATCAAGTGTTCTGCTGTATGCCAGACCAATTGATGATTCTCTGTGAAGTAGCACATGGCATCTAAACCTGGCTGATCAATCCAATACTTGAAATCAACTAAGGACTTGATGACCTCATCCCTGAGACCAATTTCCCAATCAGCTTGATTAAACCTATGCAGCACATTTATTAGTCCCACGGCTTCAAAGTCAGCACAATCAGCTTTGGGGTTAATCATCGAGAGGGCAGACTTGAGATCTTCTCGAGTCACAACATACTTAGGGTTCAATTCTCTACGAGCTAGCGCGCGCGCTGAGGATGGATAACTATTTGAAACGTGATCTAAAACTTCATTCCGCCAAACATGTGGTTCTAACTTTGTTACCTTAGTTCTAACTCGCTCCGGGACTCGAGCTGTTCTAAAGACTCGGCTCACAGGAGTATCAGTTGAATCGACCTTTATTTCTAGAAAAATCTCACCTGTATCTAGCATGGTTGCAGTGACATCTCCATCTAGAGATCCTGACTCATTGGCGAGGGCATCAGCTGCAGCCTTTTGTAGCTGAGTAACTGAAATCTTTCCACTGCCCTTCTTTAAGGTAAGTGAAACTCCCTGACCTAAATCTCGCACTTTTTTCACTCTAATTTTTAGACCAATTGGGCCTAAAATTTCAATCTCATCAGTGTCCCTCGCCCATTGTTTGATTCTGATCTGCTCCAGAGCTCTTTCTGCTATCTCAGAGGCATATTCGTCTGCTCCATTAGATGGAATTACGATACGCACTGGCAAGCCAATTACGCTTACTCTTACAACATGGCGCACCTCCCTTAGAGATATCTGCCACTGCGAAATAATTAATTCACTAATTCCTGAAGGCAGTAAGGTCTCAACTTCGTTTACCACTGGTTGCATGTAACCAAACTTGTCACTACTTAAAATAATTTGACCATTTAGCCATACCTGGATTGGCCCCGGGCTTTCAAATTTGAGTTTGCGCCATTCGGGTTGATCTACCTCTATCTGAGTGGCCATCAATGAATGTCGATACTCGGGGGTGTATGAAAAGTGGCTCCAATCAACATATCCATCATCGCCTGTGTGCAGGCGGCGCCAAATCCCCGTATCAATTTGGCCAACTCCTGGTGCTTTCCATGAGACTTTACCTGATTCAATTACAGTGGGAAGACTCTGCTCGATAACAAATTTCCTCTTTTGAAATAATTTTGCTTTTAACTCGGCGATGTCTGGACCGTTGGTGAGAACCCATCGTCCATCTTTACCAAAAGGGTCACCGGTGCTTGCCAAGACTTGATCTAAATCGTCAGCACGAGCTATCCAAGCCTCAGAAATTAGCCAATCCCGAATAAAACCGCTGCGATCTAATTGATGAATGGTGCGATTAAAGCAAGAGGTGAATCTTGGGGTAATTTCCACGAGAAGACTCTACTAAACCTTCAACTTATAATCACTTGATTCCAGTGTGAGCAATCCCTTGAATTATTTGCCGTTGCATGAAAATAAACATAAATAGCACTGGAACAATTGACATGACAGACATTGCTAAGACTATGTTGTAAGGAACGACCAATTGACCATTTAGCAGTGCCAGTGCGACTGGCAAGGTATAGAGCCGCTCCTCTTGAGCAATTAAAAGTGGCCAGAGGAAGTCATTCCACCTCCACAAAATTGAGAATATGGCTACTACTGCAAGTGCGGGACGAGCTAGTGGCATAACAATTCGAGCATAAATCCTAAACTCGCCTGCGCCATCCATTCGGGCTGACTCCAAAAGCTCATCAGGAATGGTCAGCATATATTGTCGAATCACGAAAACACCGGTTGGTGTAGCAGCAGCAGGGATAATCATTCCCCAATATGTGTTGACTAATCCAAGTGAGGAAACCACCAAGTACATTGGGATTAAGATCACCTGAAGCGGAATCATTATCATCGCCAAGGTGAGCACAAATAGTCCGTCTCTACCTCGGAAGTTGTATTTTGCAAATGCAAAAGCCGCCATTGAGTTAATCAAAAGAGTCAAGACGGTAGCAACTACAGTCACAAATAAACTATTGAGAAAATATCTGGTGTAGTCATACATGGCAAAAGCTTCACTGTAGTTCTCGGTCGCCCAACGAGAAGGGAAAAGCATTGGGGGTCTGGCGCTAAAATCTGTTAAGTCCTTAAATGATGAGAGAACAAACCAAGTTACTGGTGCCAGCACCACAAAACTTAAAACGAGAAGTGTTGTCGTTCTGAGCACTTTTGCCGTGCTTGGTGCTCGTCTATTGCTTATCGAGGTCCAGTTATAAGTACTACCCTTAATTGCTCTCTTTCTCATACTGCATCCTTCTTTCTTCCAATAAGGAAGTTAAGAGCAGTAAATGAAAAAATAATCATAAATAAGATAACTCCGGCAGCACTCCCTAATCCATATTGAATTGGAGTCTGAAAGGCACGATCATAAATATATTGAACAATCAGAGTTGTTGCTCCAAGTGGACCGCCGCCAGTTAGGGTGTAGATAAAGTCAAAAGATTGGAACCCATGAATTGTGGAGAGAATAATAATGATTAAAGTGGTGGGCTTTAGAAGAGGAAGCGTTATTTTGGTTGTGATTTGCCAACGAGTGGCCCCATCAATTGCCGCTGCTTCAAACAAACTGCGATCAATCCCCTGAAGACCTGCAAGTAGGATTATGGTGTAGAAGCCCAGATGAACCCAGATACCAACAAAAATCACCGCTATCATGCCAAGAGTTGGCTCAACCAACCAACCGGGACTTCCGCCACCGGCCATCTCAAGAAGAGTATTTAACGGACCAACTTTTCGATCTAGGACATCATTCCAAATTAAGCCAACCACAACAGGGGAGAGCATGACCGGCAAGAAGATTATGGCCCTAAAGAAATTTCTTGCAAATCTCTGCTCGTTTAGAAATATTGCAAAGGCTAGTGAAAGCAGGGTAGAGATTGTCATGTAGAACAGAACATAAGTCGCGGTATTCTTAGCTACCGTGGCAACCACGGGATCACTAAAGATTGCCTTGTAGTTGGCAGTTCCAACATAAGTGAAATTGCTGCCATCCATACTGTCAAAAAAAGATATATAGAAGCCTCGTATAGCAGGCCAGATAATGAAAGTTATAAAAATTATTAGATTTGGTGCGACAAAGAGATAAGGGGTGATTCGTCGGCGCCAACTTTTACTTGGACGCCGACGAACTACCTGATTTGGCCCTCGAACTATCAATTGATACTCGCGTATGGACTTACTTTAAGTCCCTACCTTTTAACTGTTGCAAGTTGAGCATCAATAAATGAAATCTGCTGATCGATTGCCTGCCTGGCAGTTATTTTGCCAGCCATGACTTCGGTCATAAGATCTCGGAGTTTGTTATAGACAGGTCCAGTCAAGGTTGGGTATGCCTGGATTCCATAGGCTAACGCCGGTGTCTTTGCAGTATCTGCGAGATAGACAGCCATATCAGCAGCGCGAGTTGGATACTTAATGCCCGATGCCACTAGATCTCCTCTTGTTGGGATCCAGAATGCTTTCTCGCACATAGCTTCCATCTGCTTGGTATCAGCAAGGTAGTGCAGGAAGTAAGCGGCAAGATCAGGAGTCTTGCTTGCTTGGAATGCCATGAGGAACTTGCCTCCAGGCCATCCTCCAGCATTTAACTCCCCTGGATTTGGCACTACGGCAAATTCAAACTTTGCATCTCTAGCTAGCGAGGCAAGGTTCCAGTTTCCAGAGAAGAAAATGGGCGTCTGCTGAGCAAGGAAGATTGCAGTAGGAGATGAGTACTTGGTGCCGGTTCCAATCCATAGATCTCTTGGAGCAAGATCTGCAGCATAGAGATCTGTAATGATCTTAACGGCCTTTGTGGCGCGAGTCGGTGTCGAACGAAGCACGTTCTTACCCTGCGCACTGATCATGTATGCACCGAAATGGCTCATAGCAGTTGATACGCGGTGACCAGACTTATCTATTGCAAAGGCATACTCGCTACCGGTAGCGGTTCGAATTTTCTTACCAGCTGCAACCAAGTCATTCCAGTTCCAAGAAGTAGGAACAGCAACGCCGGCTTTCTTGAATAGGTCTACGTTGATAAATGGACCATTCATCGATAAGTCGTAAGGCACGCCAATCAATTTCTTAGTGACAGGATCAGTGACTTGAAGCGTTGATCCCTTTACGAACTCTGATGCATATTTGCGACCAAAATGTGTCTCCAGGTTCATTGCAACCTTCTGGTAGAGACCGGGGTTATTTAGACGTGCGACGTCTGGAGTGTTTCCCGCCGCAATTCGAGCCTGTAGTTGTTGATCTAGGCTAGTGAATGGAATTACATCCAGTTTCACTTTTGCTCCAGTTAATTTCTCGAAGGCAGCAATCTGAAGCTTTGTTGTATCAAGCTCTGCTTGGCTATCATTATAAAAATAGTAGGTGATTTCCTTGCCCTTCCAATCCGCAAGCTGCTTCGCAGTTGGAAGTAGCCCTGAGGTATCGGCTTGAGCAGTTGATACTCCGAATACAGACATCGTTGCAGCTAGCGCAACTGAGGTGATTGCGGAGATAACTTTAAATGACTTTACTCTCTTCATATTTCCTCTTAAGACCTCTCTTTTAGGGTGTCGAAGGTTCGACCCAGTGAGGATATTCAATGGGAAAAAGGGCCCACTTTCAACTCTATCCAGATGAACCTTCTCTTCGAGATTTGATAACATTTCTTTATAGTCAATGATTAGATAGGGTTTCGTTGTGGAGATGCGCTCGGTTATAACTAAGGAAGATGTCCAGAGCCGAAGCTCAGAATTTCTCAGAGAGCGTTTGGTCATATCAGATCTTTTTAAGGTCAACGAATTTTCTTGGGTCCAGTCTCACCATGATCGAATTCTGCTGGGAGGCGTGGCTCTTCAGAACGGCAAATTAGAGATTAGTGTTCCAGAGGACTTTGGAGTTGAGTATTTTCTACAAAGGCGAGAGCTTGGCCTAGCCTGCTTATCAGGAGGAATTGAAATAAGCGTTGATGGAAAAGTTTTTTCACTTGAAGCCGAGGACATTCTCTATATTGGACGTGGATCAAAAGTTATCCAGATTGAAGGTAACGGCAATCTATATGGATCATCGAGTATGTCTCATGCCACGATGCCCACGAGTCTTATAAAGAAGAGTGAAGCCGAAACACTTGTTATCGGGGACCAAAAGTTTGCCAGTGAGCGCACGTTGAGGAAATACATTCACGAGCAGGGAGCCTCATCATCCTCAATGGCTATGGGTATTACTACCCTTCATGAGGGCAATGTTTGGAATACGATGCCTTGCCATGTTCATGAGAGGAGAACTGAGGCGTACCTTTACTTTGATATCCCTGAGAACAATAAAGTAGTTCATCTGTTCGGAGAACCAACCAATTCGAGAAATTTCTTGCTGGAGGATCTAGAGGTGGTTATTAGTCCTGCATGGTCAATTCATACTGGGGCTGGCACAACTAACTATAAGTTTGTCTGGTCCACAGCGGGCGAAAATATCACTTACACAGACTTTATCCCGGTTCCAACAAGTACACTTAAATGAGTACAAATTGGCTTGAAGAACAATTCTCTCTTGATGGAAAGGTCGCTTTAGTAACAGGAGCAAGCAAGGGAATTGGGGCTGAAATTGCGATATCAATGGCATTAGCTGGGGCCGATCTAATCCTGATGGGAAGAAGTGACAAATCACTTGGCCAGACTGCCAAGAAAATCTCTGAGATTTCATCAAAGCCTCAAGAAATACATTGCGATTTGTCAGATTTAGCAGAGTTAGAAAGAGCAATTTTTGGACTTGAAAGTAAAAAAATTGATGTCTTAGTGAATAATGCTGGAACAATATTTCGCTCCCCCTCTGCGGAAATGCCAGATGATGAATGGCATAGACTGATGGATATAAATGTTAATTCGGTATATTCCCTAACAAAGCAGGTAGGAAGAGGAATGCTCGAAAGAGGATCGGGGCGAATAATAAATATCGCCTCCCTTCTCTCATTCCAAGGCGGAGTCAATGTTGCTGCCTACGCTACAAGCAAGCACGCTATTGCTGGATTCACTAAAGCCTTAGCTAACGAATGGGGCCCTAAGGGAGTAAATGTAAATGCAATTGCTCCAGGCTATATTGAAACTGATAACACTGCACCGCTTCGCCAAGATACAAAACGAAGCGAATCAATTTCAAGCAGAATCCCAATGGCTCGCTGGGGTCAAGCAGATGACATCGCTGGGGTTGCGGTTTTTCTAGCCTCTAAAGCGGCAAAGTACATCAATGGTGAAATCCTGGCTGTAGACGGCGGATGGATGGCCAGATAAGCAAGAGAGCTCTATCTTTGAACTCTTGCACTTCCGCCATCAGCTAATTTAAGAACCTCTTCAAGGGTTGCCATACTTGTATCGCCGGGCGTTGTCATAGCAAGTGCTCCATGAGCTAAACCAATACTCAAAGATTTCTCTGAGCGAATTCCCGCTGAAACCGCAAAATCGACCTTTAATTCTTTTGCTCTGACTAAATCACTACTTTTGGAGACAGAACCAACTCCAAGAGTTAAACCAGAAACCTTACGCATACTCTCTATTGCATCCCAACTTGCCTTGGTTCTTAGGGTGACCTCAACTACGGGTAGACCACTTTCAACTAGAGTGCTGGCTAAGTCAATAGACCAAGATGCGTCTTCAATTACAAGAACTGGAATTACTCTGCTCTTTATTGACTCAATCCCGTCTGAGCTGCTCATGACTTCTTTCTTTGTCGGCTTACAACTTGTCCAACAATAACAATGATTAGGGCAATGAAGAACATCGCGCTACCAATCACATTTGCTTGTGCTGGGATTCCTCTAGCTGCTGAGACATAGACAAACTTAGGAAATGTGGACTCGATACCTGAGTTGAAATTGGTGATGATGAAGTCATCAAATGAGAGTGAAAACGCTAGAAGCGCAGCTCCTGCTATTCCTGGCATAACTAGCGGAAGAGTGACATATCTAAATGTCTCACGCTCATTGGCATAGAGATCCATCGCAGCCTGCTCAAGTCTTGGATCAAGGGAGGCAACCCTTGCTTTAACAGTTACCACTACAAAGGAGATACAGAACATCACGTGAGCAATCACAATGGTCCAAAATCCAGGATTAATTCTCAAATTAAGAAACATGGCGAGAAGGGAGGCTCCAAGAACTACCTCTGGAGTAGCCATGGGAAGAAAGATAAGAAGATTAGTGGTTTTCCGCCCCTTAAAGCTATGTCTACTAATTGCAAAGGCAATCATCGTTCCGAGGATGGTTGCTACAACTGTTGAAATTACTCCGATTTGAAGAGAGTTTGCCACGCTTTTACATACTTGAGGAGCTCCGCAAGGATTCTTCCAATTATCTAGCGTAAATCCTTTCCAGACTAGATTACTTTTACCTGAGTCATTAAAGGAAAATGCAAAGGTATAGGCCACAGGAATAAAGAGATATACAAAGGCTAAAGCCGCATAAATCCTGATTAGATTACGAGAAAACCACCTTGAGCTGCGATGCGAAAAAGAAGGCCTTGGAATCACTTGTGTACTCATACCAGCTCATCCGTTCCAGATTTACGGATATAGAGAGTAACTAGAATCAAAATTGTTGCCATCAAGGTAAATGAGAGAGCGGCCGCAGTTGGATAATCAACGACAGCAAAGAATCTTGATTCAATTACATTTCCAATCATCTTGGTGCTGGGATTTCCAAGAAGAGCAGCATTTACATAATCACCTGCTGCTGGAATAAAGGTGAGAAGTGTTCCTGCTACAACTCCAGGCATTGAAAGTGGAACTGTTACCTTCCTAAAGGTAGTAAAGCCACTTGCATATAGATCACCTGATGCCTCCAAAGTTCTAGGATCAATTCGCTCCAGGCTTGCATATAGTGGCAGAGTCATAAATGGTAAGAAGTTATAAGTTAGCCCGGATACCACAGCAAAGGGCGTTGCTGTTAATCGAATTGAATCATCAAAAAAAGGCAGAAGCTTTAGCGTTGTAACAACCGGCCCTTCATCTCCCAGAATCTGGCTCCAGGCCACAGTTCTTAATAGAAATGATGTAAAGAAAGGAGCAACCACTAAAACCAGCAAGATGTTGCGATATCTACCAGCCTTAAAGGCAATCATGTATGCAAGAGGATAAGAGATTGCAAGAGCTAAAATCGTTGCGATTCCTGCATAGAGAAATGACCTTACATATTGCTCCTGATTTGCAAGGAATGCATCAACGTAATTAGCAAAGCGCAGCTCTTGCACATAGGTGCCGATTTGAGAGCCTTGCGGGCGAACCATCGTTGAAGTACTAGCTAGGGAAAATATCGGAATAACAAAGAAGGTAATTAGCCAGATCAGACCTGGAGCAAGGAGCAGATATGGCGTAAGTGAACGCTTTTTTACCGTACTGCCTCCACTGCTTTTGCTCTTAGTTGCCCCATGCAGAAACGCCATTACTTACTCGTCATCATCAAGATCAGCGCCAGCATTAACATCTTGTGCGCCATCTAAACCAAAGGTGTGTTCACTATCCCATT
>Ga0194115_10005878_pt1 | contig 12597 bp, 14 predicted proteins | sample TA2MahsurfametaG_3_FD_148656 | JGI IMG/M metagenome (GOLD analysis project Ga0194115, IMG submission 148656) | Freshwater microbial communities from Lake Tanganyika, Tanzania - TA2015002 Mahale S4 surface | ecosystem: Environmental > Aquatic > Freshwater > Lake | place: Tanzania: Lake... | reverse complement strand
GCTGTTGTTTTTTGACTCCCGAAATAAATGAGTTCCGAACTACCGCATTGCATTCTGTTATTTCGACAAACCGGAAAATAGAATCCCGAAAGGATTATTTCAACGAACAATTGTTGCCAATTGTTCTCGTATCTACAAGAACTCAGTCGTATATCAAGGACGTGTCCCATCAAATAAGCATGAGCACGTCCTTTTCATTATCGTTTTGTATAGAAACCTGTAAAGATCACAATCGCTTCCCTCTAGAAAATATACGCGGTAGTCCCGTCCCCTACTAGATCTCGTGGGAATTTGATCACGCTTCAATCATGTCCATAGAGTTTACGTATGTTTCATACATACATACGATAAGCTGTGGAGCAACCCCGATTGTTGACTGTTCCGAATCGAAAAAAAGGGTCATCGGATGGAGAACCCGATGGGTTGTTTGTGTGGTCACGAAAAAAGACTGCCAAGATACTACTGTTACGAAATTCTCATCACGGACACCCGACAAAATGATGATTTGAAGGACCACAAAACAGATCACATCAACAAATCCGACTCTGTGGGAAAGACTTGGCAAAGCATCACTACTTTGAAAATCGGGCCACACACACACATATCATAGCATATGGAACCATGGGAATTATTGCCTTTTGCAAATACAATTTTCTACTGGTGAATGCCTTTATTGATATTTCCAACTCGAACGATTTAGTTCTTTCCTTGGGATTATACGTCATCTATCCAGCTATCCTGTATCTACTCATTGACAAATTTCATGGTGTATGTGGACCAGAAACGTATCTGAAAAAGATTGAGGCTATCGACGCATGTAATACAATCTTCCTATTGTTCACGACACTCCTTCGCACGTCGAAGCTTATTTATGTTATCATCTTCACTGTCGACGCTGATTATAAGGATGGATCATCGAAAAGGAATTTAAATATCCTAGATAGTGATGATGATGACGATGATGATGTGGCACCACGGCCACCCCCACGGGGTGGTACCGTCCTGGGTGGTCTGATGAGTAAATTACAATGCCAAACTTGGGTCCATTTATCCCATGAATTGGCAATTGTCGGCTTCGTCTCCTTTCTACTCATCGTATGCCTCCCAGTATTAGCATTCTGGACGATGTTAATCTCGATTTGTTTTTCTATGTATACCCTATACAGTCAGATGAAACGATTATGGAAGGATGCCCATGATCCTAGCAATACTGCCGGTGGGGATGCTGATGGGGAAGGTGATGGTGGTGGAGACCTTGAATTCCAAGAATTTTTGTCCAATTTTTCAGGGAATGACTGAGACGAGAAAACCCCGAACTTAGAATGGCTTCCGATATTGAATCAGGATGAGGTTATCCTAGGGAAGATGAGACGGTTGTATCACGGCAGAAGGACGTCGTCTTCATTCGCTCGGGCTTCAGGACCAGGCATTCCCCGGTGTGTGGTACTTGATATTCAACGCTTGTAACATAGCCGAAGAACCTCTCATGCCCTATGAGCTGGTTACTGCTTTTGTCGACTGGAATGATCCCAAAGGTGATGATAACAATGCCGATCTCGAATATCAACCTGAAGAGCTGCCGGGTCGAAACCTGGCTCCAGGATAAGGTAGTAGAATGATGGTCTACTTCCGCTCGGTAACATTAGTCGAATGTTTTCGTGGTCCTCTCTTTGGTGACTTCACTGTATAGCTACAGGTCTCTCTACCGGTGTGTTATTAGCATGGAACCTCGTCCTGGACCTCGGTCTGATAGAAATCTCCAAATTTGATCCTACTACTCACCTTGCTACAATACTTTCAACATTGAATCAGGATAAGTATTCAAGAGAAGATGTGACAGCTGTATGGAGACAGAACATCTGTCCTGGCGTCCTGTGCCGTGGTATGACTACCGGACCAGGCCTTTCGATGTGCGTTAGTTGTCTTCCACCGCTCACAACGTGAGCGAGACAACTGTATGCTGGTTACTGCTGTTGTCGACTGGGATAACTCCGAAGGGTTATGGCAACAAGGGAGATCTCGGGCATCCGCGTGACGAGCGATGGAGTCGAAACGTGGCCTCATCATAGTAGAATGATGGTCGGCTTCCTTTCGGTAACCTAGCCATTAATCGAATGTTTTCGTGGTCCTCTCTTTGGTGACTTCGTTCTACAGCTTCGTTAAAGACCTCGCTACAGATATGCGATTAGCATGGATCCCTCGTCCTAGACTTCGCCATGGTAGACGTCTCCAAATTTGATCGTACGAGTCGCCCTGACGGTGGAAACGCACGTCTCACCAATGACGCATGACGACCTATCCACGATGCCGACTGTCGGTCACATTCATTTTCGTGGACCCACAAACCAACAAAAGGGATGATATGAAAGACATGGGATTTGATGTCCTCCTCTTCGATTTAGATGGGACCTTGTACGATCAAGCATGTGGATATGAAGATAACATCCATAACAATATTTTTCGTTTCATGGTCGAACAAACGGGTGGGAAATTCGATGCCATTACGACGATTCAAGAAGCCAAGGAAGTATGGAAACCCATCTTCGAGAAATATAACCTTACAAAACGAGGATTGATTGGGGAAGGTTTTGAATTTGATGGTACAGTCTACGATAACTATATTCGACAGGGTGCGAAGGACCATATCCGACATGATCCTGAATTGCGAGAATTCTTGTTAGCCTTACCGAAAGATTCTCGAAGGGTCATCTTTACCAACGCCCCCGAATTTTCGGCACATGAAATACTCCAAATATTGGGCGTCGATGATCTGTTTGAGGTAGTCCTTGGTGGGGCTGACTTTCTTTCCGATAGAGTTTGCAAACCAGAAAAGGAAGCCTTCGACAAGGTACTAGATTTTTTAGGAATGACCGACTCTGTGGATCGAATATGCTTCTTTGAAGATTCCTTCATGAATCTAAAAGCTGGAAAGCAGTTGGGGTTTAAGACAGTCTTCGTGAAGTCGTCTACCCTTGTCAATGAAGGACGGTCTTCGGAAGAACTTTCTCAGTTTGATGCAGTTATTGAAGGCAAGGTAGGAATGGAGTTGAAAGCTTTGTTGCCCGAGCTTTTCACTCCACATACGGCAAGGAAATGATACGGTAATGGATGTGTCATTAGTATTCGATCCGTGTGACAGTTGTACAATCGCACCCAAAAAAACCGATCACTACTTCGCGGCAAACTGTTTCCTACAGGGCATTCTTCATGGCATGGTGATGGCGATAGCGTGTCTTGTCTCCATCGACATTCACAAGCCATAAAGTACATTGACATCGTACGCCGAGACACTGCATACCTGGCGCAGTACAAATGCGTACAGCAACCCAAGAGAGGCCTGATGGATGGATTGACGGGGACAATGTTTGAAGAAGAACAGCGTTTTCCTGGGTCCGGTACTTCTGTTCACTCAACACTACAAGTCGGTGCAATGAGATTACCAAGATTCCTGTATTTATTGATGGCGAGAGTCGAATATTCTAGTGATCCTTCGGGCTTCCATTCTCGACCTCGTTGGAGCCAGTTTCCCAAGGGATGGCAAAAAATACCTAACAATAAGGATGTAGCAGGAGGAGGGTGTAGCCCGTCATCATTACAGTTCTTTCGCCGTTATACTGATTTCTACATGGTTCTAGCCGTCTACTCGTCAACGTTTGAACAATCTAATAGACATGTAGGGATAGCGTTTGGAGAAGGCACTCAAGGATTGCCATCGGTTCATCTCGTTGTCTAGCTGTCGTCCGTTCTTGAATTCATTCCCGGACGATCGGCGATGACGTCACACTGAAAATCCTTGAGACGACACTTCATCCCTGTCAACCTTTCTTTACCGACACAGTCTTTTGTTTCTCTGTTGCCTGTTGTTGCAGGCAACCATGAGCCCATCTACATCATCATCAATAATGAAGTCTTCATCGTTTTTCGTGGGTCTTTTAGTATGTGTGGCGCCAATCACGAGATCAACGGCGTTTGTTGTCGGAAGGGTGACCCTCACAGAGACGTCACCATCGACGATGACAGTGATCTCGATGAGTAGCGATTGGTCTAACTTTGGCGTCTTGGGAGATGATGATGATGATGATATCGGCAGACCCATCGATACTAGGAAATATGCGAAGGAAGAAGATTCACAGGAGGACAAGGCACAAGTGGGTTCATCATTACTTCCACCTGAAATTGAGAATGACGCGACACCCATTTTCGTCCCGGCTGGATCTGAGTTAGAACTTGATGAGGCTACAGTATTGGGTGTATTGAGTGCATGTCGTGAAGAAATAGGCACTATGTTCGGATATACCGCCGAAAATCGTGGCGTTGGAATTACAGGAGGGTACGTAAAGGGCTGAAAGAATTTTTTTGGTCCCCAGCCCCGACGGATGAAAGAAAAATCTCATATTTCCTTTTTGCTTTTCTCCATGATGACATAATGAAAAAAGAGTCGATTATGTTGATATGGATGGACCGACTGTAATATTGCGACTCAAGGGACGGTTCTGGCATCAACGAACGACCGTTTTGGAACGTGTTGGGAACTATTTGCAACAACGTATTCCAGAGATTATTGATGTGACTGTCGAAGATGAATGGCAACTAACGAATGAAGCCAATGAGGTATTTTAAAAAAATAAATTATATCTACTTCCTTTTTGTATTCTGAAAGATTTTTGCTATTCGGTTTGTAGCAACACAGCATGGGCTCTAGCGAATACAGCGCACTCAGCTCAAGAGGTGACATTTTCCACACGTTCCATTCTATTCCACAAAATCGAGAAATCATTTCGCGTAGTCCTTTGTATATTTCTTTGCCGTCTTTTCAAATTCTCTTGGTTTTTCTCGAAGCTGTGTCGCAATCGATTCCTCTAGGGGATGGTCACTCTCTGGTGTCTGCAACATAGAATAGATGGCCTGTAAACAATGTTGTGCATTTAATGTCGGTGCCCAGGGGCCCATCACATCTTGACAAATTTCACCAGTACTGGTCTGGACACTAGGATGATAAACTTTCGTAAGGAAGGTAATTTTCGGTGCCTTGAAGGGGTACTGGGCGGGGAACTCGAATTTAAGGCTAAACCGTCCTCCCTTATACGGTGAATCATCCGGTCCGATCACTTCACATTCCCAATTGAAAATATCATCATTCACCAATGTAATATTAGGACAAAATGGTAATGGTGTCTTAGCGAGCAGAGTGCGTTCCTGTAGGAATTCAAACACATCGCATAAAGACGAGAGAGAGAGAGGGTGAGCGAGAGACACGAAGCCCCACAGTCGTGGAATTCCAACATAGTGTCTCGTCGTTTGTGCCACGGACAGCTCGACTATAAACGTTCATACCTTGAGTAATCGTTTCGATGCCATTCTTTGGGATGATGAAACTGATGAAGATAGGGAAAGGTAATCTTTATATGTGGAGATGGTAACGTATGAGAAATGACCTGCTGCGAAAACGAGGGGGAGGGAGTCAAACCCTCACAGGAATAACGTATTTGGGGCAATTTCTCTTTCATTTAGGGGCGAAATTGATTTAAAGGGGGAGGCTCTTTAACTGTGAAAGTTCTGGCAAAGGCCATTCTTGGTCTTGCTCTTGCTCTTGGCGCCAACAATGGAGGGGGAAGCCATATGCCCCCTTCTTTCTCATCACATTGATCCACGATTGGAAAAACCTCGAGCTTCCCTCAGACCTCCATTGTTGACAGTTAGTCGTGTCCAACTTCCCGCCGCCAACACTAGGGCCCACACATACCATCTTGGGCTGATGCAGTTGCTAGATGGTATGGTATGTTGTTTCCAATCGTTACACACAGAGTTCTCCATCAGGTTGCGAAGAAAGTACGGGGGAAAGGAGTTTCGCAGACCCATAAAGTCCTCGTGTCGCATTGCTGAGAGCGAGAATTACGCGAACTGCGCTCGCGATGTTGGCTACTGCAGTTGCTAGATGGTATAGTATGCTATTCAGAGCTCTTAATTGGGGTTGTACGAAAATATAAAACTGGGGTGTGATCCTACTAAGATCCCTCGAATTGTTCAAAGCGATTAGTTTGTCTACTACGACTACTACTATTGCTACTACTATCTCGATGGTGGGGAGAGATTTGGATCTGGAATTCCAGCAAATAAGGGTTCATTCGAGACAACTGATCGCTGTAAGGGAACCTTTCTAGCACCCAGTGATATCAAGCTAAATGACGACTTTGCACAGAGTTCGGTGGTGTGGCTCTAGCTGTCCCCCGCTCGGTTGCCTCCTAGGATTTTTTCAGCCAGCTAAAGGTACGGTACATGTTTTCATAGTACTATCATATGGTGTGCAAGCCTTACTGCTCGGTTGAATCTCGATAGGTTGAAATGGTAGTGAGAGTGAGGGACACACTGTGATGGTTGTCGTCGTCTAGTATATTCGTGTTTCCCTTCGGTTTCAGCTTTTTTGGGTTGGTTTCCAGCCGTTGAGTCAAGGTTTGGTCGACGAAAATGAGTCGTCCGATCATTATAATTTATTCATTCCCGAATAAAACGAAATGACATTGTGGGAGGGAAATGGTGATCGCACATGACAGTGATGATGGGCAAGGTCACGGTCGGAAAAAAGGAAACAAGGTGTGCCACCATTCCATTCCACACAAGGATTCAAGACTTTCATTAGAACACCATGACAAACAAATCAATACAGTATCTGATTACAGTAGTTCTGATTGCACATCAATTGTTAGGGGTTCGTGGGACTTGTTCTCTTTGTGGAGACCATCCGATCCCCGACGATGGACTTCTTCGGAAGAAGCATGGGATTCGTTGTCGTGATTTATTCGATGACACAGTATCGATCGAAGATGAGACATCCTTTTCATGTCAACGTGTACAACTTACTGCCTTCCAGACGGGATGTTGTGATGAAGAATATATTCCAGAAAATGTATGTTCTATCTGTCCTGATGGTTCACCATACCATTCTTCCATGTCCGTTCCGGGTGCTATAGGGAGGGATGCATTGACATGTGGTGATTTAATATCTGAGGCATCCTTTTTAGACTTTATGACATCACCAGGAGAATGTAGTGATACATTCCTACAACGAAGTGCAGCATGGTGTCGTTGTCCAGGACATGAAATCGAATGTCATCTATGTCCGAATGATGCCGCACCCATCGATTTACAAAAGACGGAAAATGTCTTGTATGGATGGTCATGTGAAAGTTTTCAATATATTACAGCCTTATTAAGTTTCGGTGAATGTATCGTCGCAGAACAAGTTCTTGAATTTGATGCACAAGCCTTTTGTTGTGAGGGAGTGGAACCTCCAGGAGAATGTCAATTCTGTCCATCTGGACAAGAAATTATCCATCCAGATAAGATCATTGCATCGACCTATGGATTTGCAAAATGTAGTGATATCGATGAAAGTTTACGTATGGTCCCAACAGAAGAAGCATGTGAATCGACGAAACAATCATTCCCCATTGAACAATGTTGTGGCTATCCGGGAGAGCGGAGTTCTGCAGAGGGAACACCAGTCAACGGGATGACTGTACTTTTCTTCACTGTAATGCTGATTGGAATTCAAAGTCTACTACTCTAAGGCTTCTTTCCAATTCAACTTTTAAACTGCTTAGGATCGAGTCAAAAAGAGGGATACTAGCCCTGCTACCATAGCCACAAAACCGAATACGATGAAGAAAATAGCAATGAGGAAGTCCCTTACTGAGGGTAGATCCTGCTGAGGATCGTCTTCAAGCGCAAGTTCTTCTTCTTGTCTTTTTCGTTTCGCCATTGCACCGATCTTATAATTGATAGATTGATAATTCTTCTGGTTGGTTAGGTTGATCTCTGGTAGGCCATCATTTGGTCGAGTGGATGTCGGTAGGGCAAGGACTCGACCATCAGCCGTCGAAGCGAAACTTGGGAGGGAGTCATCTCGAATCAGCATTGTAAGCGTCGGAGCTGCCAACTGTTGAAGTCTACTGGATGATCCTTTCTGAGGCAACATGACGACTCTAGTCGCTCCGCCCTTGACCTGAGCAGAAGCAAATCTTACATTCCCAATACGGATGGGATGTGGCGACTTGAGTACCAAGTCAGAAACATGTTGAGTCAATGTCGTCTTGCCATAGGATGCAATGGCCGTCCAAATGGGCATGAGCCATAGGAACCACAAGGCAGTCTTGAGTTGCCGTACTAACCAGTTGTCGTCTTCCTCACCCTCAGGTAGATCTCCAGATACATCGGCATTGTAAAGAGGAGCTGTCTCTTCACTTCCTGTTGACACTTCTCCATGAACGAGCGTATGTCCAAAGAACGCCCTGGAAAGCTCCAAGAAACGGGCACCGTGAACTCCAAGATACATCGTCCCGGGGCCAATGTAGGCGATAGAACTTGCGCCGACTGCGCCACTGGCAGCAAGGACAATACCAACATTTTGAAAAATTGCAGCTGGAATAACCGCCATCAAATACAAGCCAATCGTCAACGTTATCCTTCTATCTCTTCGGTTCAACACACTGGTATCATCTCCCTCGTGAGCGCTTCGACCTTGAAAGAAGAGAACCACACAAACATGTCTTGCCACAAAACTCTCCTGGGGAATTTCAGGGATGAAAGGGTGATGAGTTCAAGAGATTCAGATACTGATTTGGCCGTGATAAGATACCACAAAAAGACATACCATGGGATAGACGAAGAGCATAGTCGTACCCAGCAACGCTCGAGCGATATTGGCAGGTAAGGAGTCTTCCTCCAGTGAATTCAGAATATTCCCCTGTATGTTTTCTTGAAACCCAACAAATCCACCAACACCACAACAGAGAGCTAAGCCACAGGAAAAGAGTAATGCGATTCGTGTAACGGATGCCCAACGATCCTTGGTAGGATTTTCAAGACTACCAGCGATGATAAAGGCGGAATGTTGACATACGAATGCAAATGACAAGACTCCCAGTCCGACAAAGATAGTTTCTGTATGAACAATGGACTTCGTCCAGTCGAAGGTTTGCCAAGACTCGCGGATAGGTGCACAGTACAAAACTAAAAGAACCATGAGAAAATCGAACGTGACATTGACTCGTGATGTTTTCGCCAAGTCTGCCATATCCTTCAGTTCCCCCACAAAAACAAAGCATCCGAAATTTACGCATGGTAAGGACAAGTATCGATTAACCAAGAGCGACGTTGTTTGGCAACTTTTCATGTACATTCCAAACATTAGGGAAAAGAAAACTTACTCTTTGACTTGACAAGGGGACGATGATTAGAATCGAAATAAGGAATAATACCGACCGTCGCATGGGTGTATTGGTCGGATCGACGCCTAATACCATACTGAATGAATCCTTGACAATCATGAGATAACTTAACATCGCCCCATAGGCATTGACAAACATATTACCAGCGACGAAAAGAAATCCCACCCGACCAAAGGCTGCCTCAGATAGGGTCTCATAGGATGGAACATGGACATGTTTCGCCGTTTCGATGAGTAATCGTAGTGACTTTTCCGTCAAGATAGCACAAATAATCACCAAAACAATCCCTGCCACGAACCCTGCCTGTTTAATAGCGAAGGGTAAACCGACGATTCCTGATCCGACAATGGCATTGATCAAATTGGCAGAACAACCAAGGAGGGTCGATTTATGTTCCTGTTCTGCTTGACTCTTCTTCCGACGGTGTCTTGTCCCACCTGGTGTTTGTGTCGTTTCAGGTTTTTCAGTTGGTCTGAAAAAAGGAGATTTCGATATTGAAACTACCATTGTTTTGTTTCTTCTTCTTCTTCTTCTTCTTCTTCTTTCTCTCTTGTATCTTTCTTATAGTAACGAAAAAAGGTGGATATGTCAAGGCGAAGGAGGGTTCAAAGGCTAAAGTGACAACCTTTGACGAGTTAACTTGAATCTTGAGCGGAAAGGTTCAAAAAAATTACAAGTTAGTTGATAATTCCTGGTAATCTCAACTTGCGTCAGTACGAAAATGTGAAACAGTGAAGGTGTGCGTCGACGAGGAAGGATGTGCGATCAGTGGTCGTCGTCCTCGTCGGTGCATTTTCTTGTTTTCCTGTCCCGATGGCCGATTCTCATTTGATCTTTTTTCTTCGATGGCCCCCGTGAAGCGTTATGACACGCTCGCTTGCTTTGCCAGAGTGAATCTCGATGCCGAATGTGAGCGAGGCGAAGCCTGCTGTCTGTCTGTCTATCCTTCGCGGGAATTCCAGAAACATCTATGCATACGATACTTAGGTATGTATATCATTAGCTTTAGTAACTTGTCGAAACACATATGTACACGTGGAACGGATTCGTCCAACAGTCACATTTTTTTACTGTTCCGTGAAGAAAGATCTGTCGTCAACCATCGCGATCTGCAGAAGGAAATCATCGGAACTGACAGTGAAACCAAGCCATTAACGTTCGTTAGTCCACTAGCTCATTTCTTGCTTGAAGATTCTTGATTGATTGATGATGATGAACTGCCTATTCATTGCAACGATAGTGTCAATTGTCACTTGGCAAACAAATTCCTTTGCCCCATTAAGTTCGTCTTTGTCAATACCACAGTACCAACAACCCCCCTCGAGTATATCTGAATCTACATCGAATAATGAGAAAGTTACACCACCAACTATAAAGTATCCACCACTTTCAAAAGAAGAAATTATGGAAATGTTAGATAGTGTTCCTGTGTACGCCGTTACGAATGGTGAAGATGAAGAGGGTCTTGTTTTGTTAAAGGAACCAAACAATCCAAATGATATTGCATACTTTTTCTTTTCACCTGAGACAGCGAATCAAGTCTTTTCACCGATCCGAGGAAAGAATCCAAATGCCTCATGGGCAGTGACCCAATATCAGTTAGGACTAGTTTGGTTTGATCTGTATAAGGATGCAAATCCTGGTATCGAATATCGATTCATTCCCGATGGGCAGAATATTGGTGCTGCTAGACAATTGATTGAAGAACAATCGAAACAATTGGGTGTAACAAATGTACCGAATGTCTTTGAAATGTCCTATAATCAAATTCCTGTCTTTATTGATCAATTCTTACGGATTCAAAATCGGAATGGGGAAGAACAATTTCCTTTATATTTAGGAATACAAGATATGATTACAACCTGTCAAGAAGCTGCAAAGGTTACGTCTGGACAATATGAGGCAGCAGTCAATGTTGCAGACTTAGAAACATTGATAACTCAAATGCAATCGGAATCGGATAATGACTTCCGTAAGGCAATTTTCATCCCCCCCTCTCGAATGTCGAATATTGCTACCCAAGAGGCGGCAGAAGAAGATGTCTTACCTTGGTCTACTCCATCACCGTCGTATCGCAACAACAAAGAGACTCCTCAATTATCGACACCTACTGCAATAGACTTATGGGAGGATTAGACCCATTTCTCTTTTTTTTTGCCTGATAATAATTTGATAGAGCGAATATAACGTATGTTTTGCTGTAATTGCCCAAGTCTGGTTTTTTGTACTCACTCTGCAGTTATCTCGGAAATGCCAAAGAGGAGTACTCGTAGTCTCTGTTGTTGACAATTCTAAAAAAGGGTGATGACTTTGACGGGGGTTTGTAACCTCAATAGTGTATTTGTAGGAGGCATAAAGCTCAAGAGTTTCGATTTGCAAACCCAGCTTTCAAGATAAAAAGTAGTTTCGTAAGAAAATGAATTCACCTAGAATAGGGTCATTAAAAATGTGAATACAAAATAGCAGGCAAATGTTTGATGCATACAAGAAAAACCTTGGGGAGTAGATTGATGGATCAGAGGAGCGTCCTCAAAGCCTGCCCAAAAAGAAAACTCCGTTCATCGGATCAAAGGGAACACACTTTATCCTCGGAGGAAGTCTACCTCATCCATGTTCGTCGCATCACTTGAACCGGATGTTCGGACAGTAAATTCATCTGTCGTATCTTCTGTTGAAAAGGAATCTCTCGTCGATTTGGTTTGCATGTATTCTTTAGCATTCTCCCATAGTAATTCCTGTTCCCGTTGCTTGGACACTCCTGTCCTCCATCGACGCAATCGACGTGTAATGAATTCTCCCAATAAACGATAATCATCCAACTCAGATGTCGCCACAGACATGATCCGACGAGAACGTGTCAACTTGACCTGTTGGGCTGCCTCTTTCATCTCCTTTTCTGTCACATCGGAATGTTTTGAAAGAAGATCTTCTCGGACAGAACTTGGGACACACATTTCAAGTCTTTCTCGTCTGGGTGGTCTAGTCTCTTCGTATTTGTCTACAGGATAGGTCCCAGATACGTTATAGTCCCAACCAATCGACAATGGGGGGCCACTACTAGTACAGGGGTTATCTCCCAGACATCTTGCGTATTCTCGAATTTCAATCTGATGAAAGGATACTCTCGTTTTCAACACACGTGGTGCCTTCGTGGCATCATCATCCTTCTCCGGAAGATTGGGTTGGTGGACTACGGCTTCCTCAGGCTCCATCTTATCGACGATCATTACTAAGTTGGGGTGTTGGGGAGGATTGCCGATTGATAACACCTGTCGAAGGAAGATATCCTTTGCGTGGAAAATGCCAACGAATGCTGAATGGCCTTGCTTCGCGAGCGAAGAGCGGCGATCGGTGCGATGATGGTCTTGGT
>Ga0194115_10005876_pt1 | contig 12597 bp, 9 predicted proteins | sample TA2MahsurfametaG_3_FD_148656 | JGI IMG/M metagenome (GOLD analysis project Ga0194115, IMG submission 148656) | Freshwater microbial communities from Lake Tanganyika, Tanzania - TA2015002 Mahale S4 surface | ecosystem: Environmental > Aquatic > Freshwater > Lake | place: Tanzania: Lake Tanganyika... | reverse complement strand
GCACCTGTAGGACCAGCAGGACCCGACGCTGCCGCCCATGTGAGACCTTCACCCGCCGAGCTATCCGCCATCAAAAACAACCCATTAGCACCCACCGGAACTTCTCTTGTGAAAGTTCCATTTCCAGCAACAATACTGCCCTTATCAGTAGCACCCAGCAATATAAGATCATCACCCGCTTCGCCGATTTGTAGCGCCGCCTGATTGCCCTGATATACTCTTCCTGTTTCTATTGTTTCACACCCAATATCCTTAAAATCAGTTGCGTCCTGTGGAAGACCTGTTGAGGGGTCGTTCGCACTATTATTAATCGCAAGCACCGCTCCAAGACCATTTCCGCCCCCACCACCACTCGTAGTCGGGATCCATGCGGGTAGTTGCCCGTCGTATGCTTTTAAACCAAGATTAAATGACATTCTGCCGTTATACTTATTCGCAAGATATTATTTTTTATAATGTTTCTTATATATATTAAGGCGTGTCATATGGTAAAGGTGAAGCGAGGTATTCGTATTCGCCCGAAAAAGAAAGGACTGAAAGGTGATGGATTTTTTGATGGATTGAAAAAACTTACCGACTTGTCTTATATATTTGGAACTCCTAAAACACCTATTATCGCAGACAAGACTTCTCCACCCCCAGAAGCGACACAAGAGACGACGGGTATTCCAGATAAGGCGATATTGAAGACCATCGCCGATAATTCTTATAAGGCGACGAGTGATGAGATGGCGCCGGTGCCTGGTTTTACATTAAAAGAGAAGACCCCAACGCTCGTCTTTTATCAAAAGGACGGTGAAAATATAATGGTGATCGGTGTGCGTGGAACTGCCGATTTTCGTGATTTTCGTGCGTGGTTCAGCACAGCATTCAGCGTCATTCCTGATAGTCAGCGGTTCAAGGAAGATCTCGCAACCATCACGGAGTTTCAAAACCGTTTTCCTGTATCGTCATTCACTTATTATGCGACGGGTCATTCGCTCGGTGGAACGCTGATAGACGAACTCATCAAGCGTGGAATGGTGAAGGAAGCACGAACTTATAATCCAGCGATAGAGACGAGTGATATACCGAATGTGGAATTATCGAAGAAGAACAAGCGGATCTATGCCGATGGCGACCCCCTGTATTTACTCCAAGGGCGATTTGATAATCCAACGGAAGTTCGTCCATCTTACAAGTATTATCCGTCGAGTGTTGCGGATTATTTACCTGGATATGATAAATACAAGCAACATGTTCTCGCCAACCCTGTATTCGTCGGGGGTGAGACACCCTTTTACCATTTACAAGGATGCGGAATAATGGCGAATGCTGGCTTTTACAGGACAGCCCCCCCTGGTGAATTTAAGCGGATTATAGGGTCAGGTCTATTGGATGATTTCAAGAAGGGGATTGAAAAGGTCACGGGGAAGTTGCCCGAGCGTGCGGTATTATCACCCGAACAACAAGCAGACGCAAGACGCAGACAACATATTCAGGATGTAGATAAACAGAGAGAAAAGATGGTCGCGCAGAAGAAGAAGATTGCGATCGATGATATGATGGAGTTTGTGGGTAAAGATAATGTTCTTAAAACGATTTATGCCCGTGAAGGAGCTGACAACCCGAAAGATTATTTAGCAAGGGTAGTTGAAAAGGCGAGAAAGAGAGCTGAGGAGTTTTATCCTTATTAATTATTCAAATCCTTTTTGTGGTGATGTGGTGGTGGTGATGGTATTTTCACTTCGTTTTCAAAAAAAAACACCTAACATAACAAATCATTCCAATTTTTTTTTATTTAGGCAATATGTAAGGGATTGTTGCGACCCTTACACTCCACCCATTATAAAATGCTTTTTCGCGACAAGCATTTTATTATTCAAATCCTTTGTTATGTTAGGTGTTTTTTTTAGGAATATATGTTTTAAAACCATCGCCACCACCACCACCACCACCGAAAAAGGATATAAATAAAACTTATCAGTCTATACATATATACTGATAAAATGGAAAGGAATTCATGGGCGAATTGCGAACGATGGTTAGACATTATATACGAACAATCGCATCATCATCCGTGTTTTCAGCACGATTATTTTCATGTAGAACTGGCGAAAGACGGGTTCGTCCCTGCGAAGGAATTTCAACCCATACCCCTTCATTCACAAATCACGGAAGCGGATTATGAGCGTGTGATCCGTCAGGCGGCGATCGATATACCATCCATATTTAAGACATCGCAATATCGGTTTTCAAAAGACTTCTTATCATCGTATTACCTTAAACATCGGTTAGAAGAACAGAAAGGATATTATATAACAAATGGCGAATTTATCTTGGCGGTATTGATTAGTGATCTTGGTTTTCAACAGACGGATTGGTGTTGGCTCCTAAATGGCTTGGAGGGTCGAAAGCGAAAGCAACCGAGGGTTCAGCCGAATATATCATTTCCTTTGGTTTTATTACCCCCGCAAAATCTTCAAGTGTAGGTGTCTCAAACACCTTACGATGTTTTTTTGATGAAATGTGTTGGGGCATTTTACAATAGATTACATCACGCGTTCCACAGGGGCAATTGACAGTCGTCTTCTTATAACTCCGCAGAGGGCGGAGTGCGTCCATGATCTCGGCGATCGCGGTGGCGTGTAGTGTGCGATAATCACTCGCTTCTTTTACCAGTCGTGCCGAATTGGCTCTCACGACATCAGCATCCATTTTGTTCGGCATCTTTATATATGGTTGCGATAATAATGTAGCATCGTTACGCGAATAGGGGGGATATATACTGATAAATATCGCATTATTACACAATTATTTAGATTATTACCTTAATAATGTAAATAAAACTGATACAATCGCATTTTTACAGTAAAAATTTTAAAATTATTCATCGTGATAATGTATTTTGGTTATATTATTACCGTTTTTATTGTATTATTACTGTAAAAATGTAAAAATTAGGGGTCGCACAAGCGAGCGAAGCGAGCGAATACATTATTTTAGGAATATTAATATATATCGCATCTATATAACAATATGGCGTTGTCAAGTCCTACGCAAGTCTATTACAATCTTGATATTGCGAACGAGCAATTGAGCGAAATCGGCGTTCCCCCAACTAAACTGTCATTTACAGAAGTCCGTTCTTCAAATCTATTAGACAACCCAAATGATTACTTTATGAGTATTGTTCGCTTCTCACTCGATACAGCAGGAGCACTTCCAATCTTCATTCCGCAAATAGATACACAACAGAGCAAGAATGGTCTCAACTACCCGAATAGAACGATCTATAATATCACGCTTCAATACTACGACGCATCCGTTCCAGCAAGCGTGACGGCAGGACCTCTCACCGCTACTTTACCCGTCTATTATATCCCGCATCGGTCGGCACTCGGCGAATTACAGAACCAGCGTCTTCGCCCTCCTTCCAGCGACTTCCCTCTAAATTTAGCACAAGTGACAAGCGAATACTATTGGGTTCAATCGTGGGGGGCATGGATTAGCATGTTGAATGCGTGTCTCGCACAAGTCTATAACGAATTGCTGACGGCGATGACAACGGCGGGCATTCCAACCCCTGCCGATTTTGATATTGATAATCCGCCCTTTTTTAGATGGAATGACGCAACCGCAAAAGCGTCCTTTGTATGCCCCCAATCACTATTCAACCAAGGTGGAACACCAGGCACAGGATTTAGCAGCTCCATCCAACCCTATAATTTTCCAGATGCTTATGACGCCAAGAATACGGCGTTTTACAATTCAGCGCAACCGAAACTTCTCACAAATGCCCCCGTGACACTATTCTTCAACGCCCCACTCCATATTTTATTTAGCAGTTTTGAATGGGTATTTAATAGTTATACATCGGCGATCGGCGAAGCATTTATGATGCGAGTGTATTCCAAGATGGGTGATAATTGGACGCCTGCTGACGCTACCGCCGGAAAACCAGCACCAAAACAATCGTGGGCGGCTCTCACGATGGAACAAGAATACGGCACCGGACCGATTATGTGCCCTGTTGCGCGAATTGTTTTTCTCGCATCGCTCATTCCAGTTCTTCCCTCAAATGTCGGTCTCCCCCGATTATTTAGCAATAGTGTCGCAGTTCAACAGACGAACAATAACAATATGGCGAACGAAGTCACGGATCTCATCGTAAATTTAGTGCGTGGTGATGAATACCTCCCGAATGTGATTTACGAACCTACCGCCGAATATCGATTGTTAGATCTACAATCCAATACCCCCGCTTCTTCTATTCAGTTAGGGGTCCAATGGCAGGACATTTACGGATTTTATCACGACTTCTATTTACAAAATGGTTGTGGAGCAAATCTTAAAATCATGTTCCGCAAAAAGGCATTCAACAACATATCATCATAATTTAGGAATATCGCATATCTTATAATATTTTCTTCTTGGTTAATATTATAACCGCAAAAATGTCTTCCAGCGATTTTAGCAAGGTGAAGGTGCTTTATGATGTTCTCAATACTACTGACAGCGTTCGCTACGCGGTGGTTGCGGGCGCTCAAAACATCACGCCTTCCAGATACAACGCCATCAGCAAATCAACATCAAGCGTCACTTTCAATATCCAGACGCCAAGTGAGAGCACCGTGATCGGGCGTCGCTTTATGATTAGAAATATTATGGAACTCACGGTGAATGCGACCTTCCGCAACGCCGAAGACCCCAACCCCACCCCCGTCGGCACCCTCGCCATCAACTACGGCTACACCGAAAGTCTCGCACCTTTCCCCTTCCAGACTGCTCTTAACACAGTCCAACTCACCATCAACAACAATACCGTCTCACAGAACGACAAGGATGTTCTCTTCCAGTTGCTCCGCTTCAACGATCGTCGTGATCTTGCTCGCTTCAACAACACTACCCCCATCATGCCCGATAATTATTATAACTATCAGGACAGCGTCGGTGCTTCCAACTCTCCTTTGGGTGCTTGGAACGATGTCGCTCACGACCAAGACTTCCAGCCTCGCGGTTCCTTCCGTCTTTTGAGTATTAGCGGAAACACTCCTTATGCCGGTGGTGAGGACCCCCTTGATCGTGAAATCAAGATTAGGTTCGAAACTTTGGAACCGTTCATGTTGTCTCCTTTGATATGGTGCGACCCCAAGAGCAACAACCAAGGCTTCTATGGAATACAAGTGCTTCAAATAGTCTTTAACCTGGCGAGCGATACTTCTCGCATTCTCCGCTCCGCCCAAGGTCCCATTCTCGCCAAGGATTATGGAGTGAGTGGTGCGCCCGGAACTACCCCCAACCCCGCATTCGCCGACCTGAAAGTCAGTCTCACCGACATCGAAGAAAGTCAGCTATTCATTCAGTATTATACTCGCCAGCCGAGCGACCTCGTGAGCGCCCGCAACTGTGTCCCCTTTGCTGAATATCCTCGCTACTTGTCCCCCATCGGGCAGACATTCAACGCAGCAATTAAGGATGCGAATACACAGGTCATCACCCCCGCAAAACTGACTTCCATCAACTCTCAATCCATCTCTCTCAATAGCATCCCCGATAAACTGATTATATGTGTTCGCAAGCAGGTCAGCAAGCAGACTTGCTATGACACCGATCACTTCTTCCCCATCAGCAAGATTATCGTCAATTTTAACAATAAGGCAGGTCTCTTGTCGTCAGCCACCCAGTATGACTTGTGGCGCATGTCCGTTGAAAGCGGTTCTAACCAGACTTGGAACGAGTTCTCCGGATGGGCTGCTACCGGCAAGGCGAATGGTGTTGGCGGCAACCCCAACGGATACAACGAAGTTCCTCTTGTCGGTTCCGTTTTGTGTCTTGAAATGGGTAATCATGTTGAGCTCGATGATGTGTTCTCAGCCGGGTCCATCGGGCAATTTCAACTCCAGTTCCAGCTCGATATTGAGAACTATTCTAATCAGGCATTCGCAGCGAACGACCTTGAAATTTGCTTAATCACGATGAACTCGGGTGTCTTTGTGTTGGAGCGCGGAACTTCACAGACCTACACGGCAATCTTGTCGCGCAGCGATGTTCTCTCCGCCAAGTCACAGCCAGGTATGTCCGGAAGTGATGTCAAGCGTCTCGTCGGTGGTGGATGGGATGATATTATGAAGACCATCAAGAATGTTGCCGGTGTTGTCGGTCAAGTTGCTCCTTTGGCGCAACAGGCTCTCGGTGCTTTTGGCTACGGTCAGTCCGGCGGCGGCACTTCCGGTGGGGGTCAGTCGGGCGGAACGAATAACGGTTGCGGAGCATCCGGCGGTCGCTTGAAAAAGCACTTAGCGGTTATGTAAAACACCATCATTTAGCGATACTTTATAACATTTTTTTTATAACGAAATATTATAAACAGTAAATTATGACAAGCTACGATACTGGATATAATCGCGATCTTGCCCGTTCGCAGCGATTATACGATTATGCGAATATCAAAAACGATATGATAAACTACAATATGGGACCGACGCATCAGGGAGGCGGGATGAGCGGTGGTGAAGAAGGGATGGGTCGTCCATTTAGCGATATTATGAAAGGGGGTCGCAATATGAATGGTTGCGGGTTTTTTGATGATGTTCTCTCAGGTATTAGTAAGGTCGGTCAAGTTGTAAGCGATGTTGCCCCCGCCATCGAAACCGGTATGAACTTATATAACAAGTTTGGAAAAAAGGGGAAAGGAATGTCGGGCGGTGTTCGTCGCGGTGCGGAACTCGCCGATATTGCTTCTCCATCAGGTCAGTTCTCCGTCGTCGCCGGTCGCAGAAACCCAACTGGAAGCGGAATGAGCGGCGGAAAGAAACTCGTTAAGGGTTCGCCCGAAGCGAAAGCCTATATGGCGTCTATTCGGCGCAAGAAAGGAAAGGGCATGAGCGGTGGAGCGAATGGAAATGTCTATGGAATGCCCGAACTACTCGGTCGAACTACACAAGCATTAGAGGGTCGTGGCGGAACGGACGGTTTTCCATCAGGATTTAAGGATAATAATATGCTTGCTATGACCGGCGGTCAATATGGCTGCGGACAGAGCGGCGGAGCAGTTCCTTTGAAACAGCAACTCGCCGGTATTTTAGATGATCGAACCACCGGGCGTGGAATGAGCGGCGGCGACTTTTGGAGCGATTTTGGTGATGGGTTCGTGAAAGGATTTACAGGGACTTTGAATGTCGCATCTAAATTATTGCCTTTTATCGGTTTGGGCGAACAAGAGGGTTGCGGTATGTCGGGCGGAAATGTTGCGAGCGAACTCGCACTTATGTCAGGTTCAACCCCGATGGCGGAAGCTTTTCTCGGTGGTCGCCACCCTTCCATGGTGCCGAAGGATGAAAAGGTGATGTTAATGAAGAAAGCATTAGCAGATTATGCTATGATGAGGCAACTCCATAAACACATCAAGGCGTCACATGGACGGGGAAAGCTCACGATCACTCACGGCGCAGGATTGTCGGGTGGCGGTATTATGGAACCCGCCGTGAGTGGTGAGGTTGGAGCACCAAGATATTCTTATGGTGAAATGGCGGATACTGCTGGTAAATCAAATGTCGGGTCCGGCGGTGGAAAATCACACCGACTAAAACTAAAACCCGAAATGTATGGAACTACGATGATGTCAGGTGCGGGTCTTGCGAACAACCCTGGGAATGTGAAGATGGGTCGCGGACAGAGTGGCGGTCAATTGTCACATGAAGGCAATATGGCGATGGCTGACGCGATGGGAGACATCTTTTCGGGTATGGGCGAAAGCGGTGGCGCAAGTGAGCGTGCTGTGGGTTGCGGACAGAGTGGAGGCAAGCGTGCGCGCCTTGTCAAGGGTTCGCCCGAAGCGAAAGCCTATATGGCTTCTATTCGCAAAAAGAAAGGACGCGGAATGAGTGGTGGCGGCATGAGTGGTGGCGATGATATGGGAGGATTTTTTGATGGGCTTAGCCAGACATTCGCAGACTTAGGGCAAAGTGGTCCTGCCCCACCACTCGGTATTACTGGTAAGGGTATGAGTGGTGGCGACTTTTGGGACGATCTTGGAAATATCGCTTCCGCCGCCGCCCCCTTTATTGAGATGATGATTTAGGAATAAATCACCCATTTTTTATTCTTTTATTATAACATAAAAGCATAAAACGAGATGCCGAAACACCCGAAAAAAAAACACGGTAAGGGGTTCTTTGATGACCTTGCGAATACCGCTGAGAGCGTTGCCGATCATTTTGATTTATTCGGGGCGAAATCAGCGCAGAAGAAAGCAGAAGAAGCACAGAGGGAAGCAGAGCGATTGAAGAACCGGAGCGGTTTTGAAAAAATCGGCGACCTTGCTTATTCCGCTGCGAGTTCTATTTTACCCGATTTGGGGTCTTTTCTTGTGAAAGAAATTGGAAATAAATACGGCGGAAATAAGGAACCCTTATTGAAAAAGGGCGGACAACGCTTTATGGCGAACCGTGCCGTGCCGAACAAGGTGCCGAATGTTGTTCGTGTTCGTGAAATGAATGAAGTGCGAAACTACAATCGCGATCAACAGCGAAAAGTTTTTGAAAACGAAAAAAGACAAGTCCAGAGCGAGAGCGAGAGCATTAAACCGATCGACGCGAAGGATGCGGGCGCAGCATTTAAACTCCAAACCTATTTGAGTAAGGTGTCGCAGATTTTAGCACAGAAGAACGATTTATTCGCACAGGTGTCGGCAACACCTTTTACTGATTTAGATCAACTGAAAGGCACAACGAAACAGGCTGCGTTGCTGACGATGTTGGCGAGTAAGGCAGAATTCGTTCAAGCTTTTAATGAAATGGTCGCCTATGTCAGTCTATTTTTCAAGGATATTCAACAGGATAATCGTGTTCGTGACCGAATGTATTCCGCCTATTTTATTCCGCTGATGGACCAGATGAAACAGGTTGCCGCACAATATCCAACCCTATTTACTAACATTCCAGCACCAGAAAGAGGGAGACCGGGGCAACCAGCAACAAGACAGGGCAGGGTCTATGACACCATTCGCAACGAATTAAGAGACATGTATTCGCTATTGATGTTGGCGGCGCAAAATATACAGGCGGGTATTTTTCGCCCCTTATCCGCGAAGGATGTTGGTGAATATACGATGGAGAATAATGTGTCGGCACAGTTCCAGAGAAATCCAGCTCCACCAACGGCACCGGTTCCATCTATGGCGGTTCAACAAGCACAGCAAGCAGTCGCGATGGCGGACGCGCAGCGGGCGGCGGCAGCAGCACAAGCACAAGAACTCGCACTCCGCGATCCTTTTAATCCAGCGGGAGATATGACATTAGCACCACAGCAAGGACAACAGTTCCAGATAATTAGAACATGGGCGCGGGGTGTTGGTGCCGACCCCGATCAACCTTTACGAATACCGCCACCAGTCGAAGAGGTTCAACGAATGGACGCACAACAAGTCGCCCCTTTACAACAATATTTTCAATTGGGAATAACCCTTAATGGTCTTACTCCTCAACAAGCAGCGGCGGAAATTCAACGATTAGAAGGCAATCAACAAGCGACAGAAGCATTCATTACACGGCTTTACCAGACTGCCAGGGATACATTAGAATTTTATAATAACTGGCGACAGACCCGAGAAGTGTTGGAGGCGGGACCAGGCGAGGGTGAAGTGCCGGTGGGTCGTGATGAAGGAGCGAGAGAGGCATCAGCCGACGATATTGATGAAGCGGTTCGTCGTTTTGTTGCCGACAATAATTATCCACCCGAATTGAAACTACCACAGAGCGACAGCGGACGGGGTGAATTCGGTGGTGAGAGGTGGCGACCCCTCGCAACGATAAGAGGGATATTAGAGGGAGAAGGATTGGAAGTGAGTTATAATACGAATATCAAAAGAGCAATCACGCGTTATAACGCAACAAGGGAACGCAGACCGAGACCGGGCGGTGCTGTTCGCCCACCCCCCCCGCAAGGAGAACTGTTAGGTCCAGAGTTTTTTGTGCCAGGCGAGGGAGAGGCGGCGCCGGTGGAGGAGGAACAAGAAGGCGCAGGAATGAGCGGAGGTCGTCTTTATCGCAATCACGCAGGACGCGAATTGGATTTTGTTCCAGCACCCGCTTTGAATAGCGCAGCACCCCCCTATAATTTGGGATACGGTTCGCATCATCGCCCGAAGTTCGCGTGGGAGATGGAGCAAGAACTCGGCGAGAGACAAGGCGGATATGTTCGTCAAGATCGCGTTCCTTATGTCGTTCAAGGTGGATTAGGAATGGTTAATCCAGACAACGAAATCGGCACTTTTCAAGTTCTTCGTATGGCGGGTGAGGTCGGTCGTGGAATGTCCGGAGGTGTGTATTTGCCGAAAGAATATGTCGTCCAACCCCGAGGTGAAGTATGTCGCACGGGTTATGGTGTGGATGGCGATGACGATATGTTCGGTGTGAATGGCGGTTATGGTTCGCTGAAACGCCGCCTTGGAATGCCTAATCCATTCGCCGTCAGTCGCGATTATCACTACACAAACGCGCTTACGGGTTATGACGATAAGGACGATTTTGCCTATGGACGACACGAGGAACCGATTGAAGCGGCACAGGCGGGACATGAAGAGGAGGAGGAGAAGCCGGTTGATTTAGACGAGAACCCGAACCCCTTCCGTGTTCGCAACGAGAACTACAAGGTGAATACCGGTAAGATGAAGAAGGTCACTTATAAGACTTACGACAAGTGAGCGAAAATATTATATTTGTGTTATAATAATGGATATAACACAAAAAAAGCAACAGGGACAAGAGCTTCGTATTTTTACTCGTGCTTTGAAATGGGGCGATAATGAAATTGAATTGTTAGGGACGGGGTCGCAAGCAGTTCAAAAATACCCGAGCGATTTTGATTTTTTTTCAAGCATCACAGGCGATCGAGATGCGGGGCGGATGTTCGCAGAATTAGAACGCATTTTAAAACGAGCACAAGCGACGAATGAAATGACTTTTATTGAATTAAAAGTCCAGCGGAAAAATGGAGATAAGAAGAAGTTCTTTGAACCGTGGTTCAGTAAGGAGCAATTCGTAAAAGCGGTCGGCGAACCGAGTGGGTTGGACTTCATCAAAATTGATTATGTTGTATTCGTGCGTGAGACGAACGAACTCACCGAATTATCCATCATCTATTCATTTAGCGGAATGCCCCCGATTGAAGACCTTGTGAAGAAGATCAAAAAGGACTATGAATATTATAAGGGCGAGGGAAAAATATATAAATCACTAAAACGAATGTATTCTATTTATCGATTGAAAGGGCAGAAAGAGAAGTTAGTTCAATTGTCGCAGTTATTCAATTCATCTACGGGACAAAAATATAAGGCATCAAGCAATCTAAAAGCGATTGAATTGCTCGCAGAGCATCGCCCCGACGATCGTGACCTTGAAAAAAAAATCCGTGTAAATTTAGATGATTTAGGAAATACACTCGGCACGAAAATAAATACACTCGCACAGGTGAAATCCGTCAGCGGAAAACTCGACAAAGAAATAGAAGCAGAGACGCGTGAGTGGTTGAAAAGCAATAAGAGCGTCCTACCCAGTTAGATTTTTTCTTGTCTTATTTTAAACGAAGACATGAGTTCTACATTAAACTTTGATAAGGTCGGTCGTCCATTAGCAAAAATAGAGGGAGGGCAACTCGCCAATAAAATCGTGAGCGTCGCCCCGCAAGAAGAAGAGGGGCAAAAGCGAACATATAAACATATTGAACTACCGCAAGGAAGTAAATTTCAACTCGTGCCGAACACAACAAAAGAGCGTGAGATTATTTACATTTGCGGTCCATCAGGGTCGGGTAAATCTACATTCACAAGCAATTATATCAAGGAATACAAAAAGAAGTTCAAGGGTGGCGACATCTACCTTTTTTCCGCTTTGAGTGAGGATGAGGTATTGGATAAACATCATGTAAAACGCATTAAATTATCACCCGCCCTTATCACCGATAAACTCACCAGCGCCGACTTTGAGGACGCACTCGTCATCTTTGATGATATTGATGTGATTAGCGATAAGAAGATCCGTGAAGCGGTCATCGCCACTTTGAATTCGGTATTAGAGGTTGGTCGCCATTTTAAGACATATTGTATTATCACGAACCATTTGCCGACGGCAGGAAAAGACACGCGTCGTGTTCTAAACGAGGCACATGAAATCGTCTATTTTCCGCACAGCGGGTCTATGAAGGGTATTAATTATTTACTAAAAGAATATGTCGGTTTTGATAATAACGAAATCAAGGCGATCAAAAAACTCAAAAGTCGGTGGTGTTGTATTTTTAAGAACTACCCGCAACTTGCGATGACCGAGCGGAACTTATGGCTACTCGCCGAAGACGGTGAAAGTGATGACGAAGAGCATCAAGCGAAAAAACGGCGTGACGCCCTCGTTGCGAAAGGAAAGGCGAATTGGCGTGAAGATAGTTCAAGCGAGGAGTGGGATTATAGCGATAGTGATTAATGTCGCAAGACGCTCCATCGCCCCGATGGTCTAAGTTGTGGCGGTGGTGGTGGTGGTGATGGTTTTTTTACATATATTCCTGTAAAAAACTCCTAACATAACAAAGGAATTGAATAATGTATTCCGTTGGATTTAGATTATT
>Ga0194115_10005874_pt1 | contig 12598 bp, 18 predicted proteins | sample TA2MahsurfametaG_3_FD_148656 | JGI IMG/M metagenome (GOLD analysis project Ga0194115, IMG submission 148656) | Freshwater microbial communities from Lake Tanganyika, Tanzania - TA2015002 Mahale S4 surface | ecosystem: Environmental > Aquatic > Freshwater > Lake | place: Tanzania: Lake... | reverse complement strand
ATCAATCTATCAAATAAATCTGCTTCACAAGTTACCGCACAAGTGTTTTTAGATCATCTTGATGGTTCTAGTGATAGTAATATTATAAAAGATGTTGCTATACCTGCCGGAACATCTTTTGAAGTGATGAGAGGAAATAAATTAGTAGTACAAAATAATGGTACCACAGGAGATGTAGTTAGAGTATCTTGTAGTGCCTCTACATCTTTAGACGTAATAATATCAGTTTTAGAGGACGTATAACATAATGAGTTCAAATTATTTAGGTTTAGGTTCGCAAACTCTAATAACACAAGGAACATTTTTTTCTAATTATAGTACAATTAGTAATAGCGTTACTATTGACACAAACATTGGTAATGGTATATTAATTGGACCCATAACTGTAAGTGGTGCAAGTACCACACTAACAATTTCTGGTGATGGAACCTTTACAATCTTATAAATAATAGGGAGAATTATGGCAAGTACATTAAAAGTAGATCAGTTAGAAGGACAAAGTGCTAGTACGATTACTATTCCGTCTGGTCAAACTTTAAACATCAGTTCAGCAACGGTATCGTTTCCAGCATCAGTTGTTACATTAACAGGTTCACAAACATTAACAAATAAAACTTTAACAACACCTGTAATCAGTTCAATTACAAATACTGGTACATTAACACTTCCAACTTCTACAGATACATTAGTTGGTAGAGCAACAACTGATACTTTAACAAATAAATCAATTTCAGGCTCAACAAATACAATTACAAATTTAGGTAATAGTGCTCTTACAAACTCTGTAATACAGTTTGCCGACGAATCTTCAACGGTTACGTCTATACCATTAGGCGGTACATTAAAATTTAACGGTGCAACACTTTCAGGTGACACACTTGAAATTACCGGTGGCACTGATTGGCAAACAGTAAAGACTTCAGGATTTACAGCAGCTGCGGGTGAAGGATATTTTTGTAATACAACTTCTGCCGCTTTTACATTAACACTGCCAGCCTCTGCAACTTTAGGTGATGAAATAAGTATTATAGATTATGCGGGAACTTTTGATACAAACAATTTAACAATTAATAGAAACGGTCATAAGATACAGGGTTTATCAGAAAATATGACTGTGTCAGTTGAAAGAGCCGGATTTACTTTAGTGTACGTAGATTCAACACAAGGTTGGCTAATTAAAGAAAGTTCATAGGAGATAGAAAATGTCAATGAATTTAATATACTGTCAAATTGCAAATACCGGAAAAAATTTTATTAGCATACAAAATAGACATCAATTTGATGTATTCTATTATGGTAATGATATTTGGGGTATTGGTGATACACAAGAGGGTAATAAATGGATTAATGAAAAGGGCGCTGTAAAATTAACAAAAAACGAGGCACAAACAATTTTAGATAATAATTATAATACATTAAAACAAAATTATGATAACGCATACGCTGTTTGTACTCCAGAGCAAAAAACACTTTGGGACAGAGCAACTAACGATAACGTTACAGGAGTAACTGTTAGTATTAATGATGTTACAGTTTTTGTTTTAAAAAAAGTTGGGCCAAAAATAATTTTGAAATAAATATGATGTATAAATATAAAATAGGAGTTAGACGTGTCAGATTTTAAAAGTATTCAGGGTTTTAGAATAAAAGCAAGAGATTCGGATCCCTCTAATCCATTATTAGGAGAAGTTTGGTATAATACTACAACAGATTTATATAAGGTAAGATCTGTAACAGAAGGGTCCAATGTTTTTGCATCTGGTGGAAATCTACCCGCAGGTTTTGTAGGAGGGAGTGGTTCTCCTGCAGGAACTCAAAACGCGGCTATATACGCTGCAGGTGTTATCTATCCAACAGGTTCTCCTACAGGTCCTAGTGCTTTAAATCGTGTATGCCACGAATATGATGGTAACGCATACACAACCGGCGGAACTATGAATAGAACTACTGGTACTAATGGTTCTTTTCCTGCAGGCACACAAACAGCTACTCTTGTTTCAGGTGGAACAAATCCATATACTACTGCTGTAGAAGAATATGACGGATCATCTTGGTCAAATCAAAATGGTTTTGGAGTGGATATTTCATATGGTGGAGGTTGTGGTACTCAAAACGCGGCTTTAGCGTGTGGAGGTTATAATGCTCCAGAATTAAATGATGTTCACCCTTTTTGTCAGGAATATGATGGTACTAATTGGGCATCAGGTGGAAGTTTAAATTTACCAAGAATGCAGCATGAATGTCTTGGTCTTCAAACAAACGCAGTTGCAGTTGGTGGATATAGAGCATCCATACCTCCAACGGCGTCACCTACAGGAACTGTCTCTAACGTAGAGGAATATAATGGTTCAAGTTGGACCAATGTTACAAGTATTCCTATTCTGGTACAAGTTGGAGGAGCAATGGGTGTAGAAACGGATGGATTATATGCCGGCGGTGCTAGAGTTGACTCCCCAACAGGACCCGGAACAGGTCCATCATCATCAACTAATTTGAGTTTTACATATGATGGCACATCTTGGACAGCAGGTGGAAATTTAGTTACAGCTGCAGATAATGTGGCTGTAAGTGGTACTGGCCAGTTACAAGGCACTGTGATGGGAGGCAGCAACCCTACTGACGTCTTAAATTCAACTCAGGAATATGGTGTGGGTTCGCCTTTTGCAGCCACAAAAATTATAACAGTATCATAATATTAAATAAATTTTATTATTTTTGAAATATAAGGTAATTATGAATAATGAATTAAAAGTAAAAAAAATTGATAATATAAAAGAATTAGCAGAAAAAGAAACAGAAAAACATTTAGCTGAACTTCTTCCACAAGAAGATGTTATAGCATTTAAAAATATGCTTACCGAGTTAAAAGATACTTGGTATAAAAAACAAATTTTTAGAACTGAAACTGAAGCTAGAATATCAGTTTTACAAGATTTAAAGTATCCTACAAAAGCAGCAAAATATTGGCAATGTGTTAGAGAACAAAGTCATTATTTAGATAATTTATTAATAAGTTCTTTTGAATTTAGAAAAAATACACTAAGATTAAAAAAAGTAGAAAAAAAAATTCAAAATGCAAAAACAGAAGCCTCAAAAGAATGGTGGCAAATAAGATTAGATGAATTAAAATTTCATAGAGCAGGAATGGAAGTTATTGCAAAAGATAGAATGAGAGAATTAAAAATGTGGTCTAAATTAAAAAAAGAATTTGATGATGGTACTTTTGACACAAAAGATGTAAATACTCATCAATTACAATCCTATAAACTAAGAATGATTAATAAAGTTAATACCATAACGCAAGGTACTTCACAAGCAGATGTTTTTAATCTTGTAGGACAACATCAAACAATTCAAAGAGTAGAAGCAGCAGGGGAATTAAAATATGATAAAAAAGAGGAATTGACCCTTGACAAAAAAGAATAAAATTTTTTTTTTATTATCTCTTCCAAGATCAGGCAACACTCTATTTGCATCTATATTAAATCAAAATCCAAATATCGCAGTAACTGCAAATTCAATTACTTTTGATATTATAACAGAAATAATTAAATTAAAAGAAAGTGATATTTTTTTAAATTACCCTGATCATAAATCTTTAGACAATGTAATATCAAATGTTTTTAATAATTATTTTGAAAAATGGGAACAAAAATATATTATAGATAGAGCGCCGATAATGCATCCTATAAATCTTTTTAATATTCGTAAATATTTTGATCAACCTATAAAATGTATAATTTTATGGCGTGATTTATTAGATGTTTTAGCGTCTTATGTAAAATGGTTTGAGAAAGAACCAACAGCATTTCCAAATAAATTAGGTAAAAATATAGAAGAAAAACTAAATGGCGTAATAAAAACAGCTGCAGTTTCAAAAGGATTACTTACTATTGAAAATTCAATGAAGCCTGAAAATAAAAATTTGTGCCACATATTAAGGTATAATGATTTAGTAGAAAATACAAAAAGTGAGATTAATAAAATTTACGAGTTTTTAGAAATACCTAAATATAATCACAATTTTACTCAAATAAAACAATTTGTTTTAAATAACATAAGTTATAATGACAGTATTTTAGGTAATAATATGCATACTATAAGGGAAAATATTAAAAAAGAATTAAATCCTTATAGAAATTCACTACCAAAAAGTATTGTTGATAAGTGGGGACATATTGTACTATGAAAATATTAATATTTGGATTACCAGGATCAGGCAAAACAACTTTTGCTAAAAAATTAATTGAAGGAAAAACGATACCGCACTTTAATGCTGACCAGATACGAGAATTATTTTGTGATTGGGACTTTACTACTAATGGTCGAAATCGTCAGGCAAATCGTATGTTGGCTATGTGTGACTTTGTAGTAAATCACGTAATAATTGATTTTGTTTGTCCGTATGAAAGTTTTAGAAATTTGTTTGATGTAACCATTTATATGAACACTATAAATAAAAGTAGATATGATGATACGAATAAGGTCTTTCAATTACCAAAAAGACCCACGTATGAAATAAAAGACTTTAATTATGATGATGTTTTAAAAGAATTAAGAAGTAAATTATGATAGATTATAAAAAACCTACAGCACAGATGCTTGGAAGATGGCAGCCTTTTCACAAAGGACATTTTGAATTATTTAAAAAAATACTTAAAAAAACTGGCCAGGTTTGTATTATGGTAAGAGATCAAGAAATTACAGAATCCAATCCATATACTTTTGAAATAATTAAAGAAAATATAGAAAAGGCTTTAATTGACTTTAAAGGTAAATATGATATAATAAAAGTACCTAACATAACTAATATTTGTTATGGTAGAGGAGTAGGTTATAAAATAGAAAAAATCGTGTTGCCAGACGATATACAAAATATATCGGCAACTAAAATAAGAAAAGGTTTAATAAAAAATGAAATTTAGTTTTGTTTGCTTAGGAGATTTTATTTTAAAATATCAAGTGCCTTTAGATATATTTAATAGTATAAATGAAATATTTGAAAAAAAAATTAAGTTTTTAAAACCTGCCAATGCACAACTAGTTGGTAAAATAAAAAAAGAATATACGTTATTTTCTCAAAATAAACTTATAGAAAATAATGAATATTTTACTACTAATGAATTACCAAAAAATATATTAATATGGTTTAATGAAACATTTATTCATTATTTAAATTTTATACATATAAAAAATTATAAAATAAATTTAAATTCTATATGGATTAATGAAATGAACGAGAATGAATATAATCCTGTTCATATACACCACGGAACACAATATACTGGACTTTCTTCAGTTATGATTTTAAAATTACCAAACACATTTGGTTATGAATATTCTGCTGAAAAAATACCTCATAATGGTAAATTACATATATTGGGTACAAGAGACGGAATGTTTTCAATAGATAGTTGGTTTCCTCCTATGAATTTAAGAGATTTTTATGTATTTCCTTACGATATGAGACATTGTGTATATCCATTTAACGGTACAAATGAAGTACGAAGAACGTTAGCAGCAAATTGTGATGTTAAATTTGATCCATTAAAATATAGAGGTGGATTTGAACAAGAAATAAATGTAATATGAAGTTTTTTGAACCTAAATGGAAAAGTTATGTTGTAGAAACTACCGGAGTTTTGTTTACACAAGAACAATGTAATATGGTAATTAATATGGGAAGATCAATGCCTAAAACTGATGCTAAAGTGGGATTAGGTAGTGACCAAGGTGTTTATAATACAAAAACAAGACTATCTCATATTAGTTGGATACCATTTAATAAAATGCCAGAAATGTATAAAAAACTTGAAGATCAAATATTACGTGTTAACAATAATCATTTTGGATTTGAAGGTATACAAATTACCGAAATGGCTCAATACACAGAATATGGTGTTGGAGGATTTTATGATTGGCATACAGATTCTGATATATCAGGAATAAAAGAACCTCCTGTTAGAAAAATATCAATGACTTGTTTATTATCGCATGAGACAGAATTTGAAGGCGGTGGTTTAGAATTAGTAGATGAAGGAAGAATATTTAAACCTAAACAAGGTCAGGCAATATTTTTTGCGTCGTTTATTAGACACAGAGTTGTTCCTGTAACTAAAGGTATTAGAAAATCGTTGGTTATGTGGTTTGGGGGTCCGCCACTTAAATAATTTTTTTATATTTTATGATTTACGAAGAAAATATTTTATTAAATTTAACTGAAAAAATAAAAAATTTTAAAATTGATTTAAAAGAAGATGATATTTTAAATTTATTAAAAATTGAAAAACGATGGCCGGTAAAATATCCTTGGGGGCAGGATACTATTAGCGTAATCAATAATTTAGGAACAACTAGTTCTGATTTTTTATTCGATAGGAATTCATATTTAAATTTTGATAAATGGTTTGAATTATATAACTTAGGTTATACAACAATAATATCACACGTTTTAGATTTAACTAAAGATTTGAGAGAATTAAACAATATGTTATTACAAGAATTAGGTATTAAAGTCCATGCAAATTTTTATTTTTCTAAACCAGGTCAAAAGCCAAGTTTTGATGAACACTCTCACCCCTATTATGTTATTGTTAAACAAATTTATGGAGAAACTTTATGGTTAATTAATCAAAAACAAATTAATTTAAAATCACAAGAAACTCTACTTATTCCTATAAACACAAAGCATTCAGTAATAGATAAAACTGAAAAAAAATTATCTTTGACGATAAACTTAAATAAAAAATAATATGTCTTATGAAAAAAAAATAATTTTTCCTACATTAGTTTATATAAAAAAAATTGGAACTTTGGAATACAATAATTACTTACAACAAAAAATATTAGAGTGGAAAAAAAATAGTTTAGGAATAGTCAAATCTAATGTAAAAGGTTGGCATTCTACTTCAGACATGCACAAAAAAGATGAATATAAACATCTTATTAATGAAATTTTATTTTTTTCCAAAGAAATTTTTGAAGAAAATTTTTATGATTTTGAACCTAGTATTGGTAATATGTGGGCAAATATAAATTTTCCAGATAGTTTGAATTTACCTCATATACACGGAAATTGTTTATATTCTGGTGTTTATTATATAAAAGTACCAAAAAATAGCGGGAAATTAATTTTTGATGATCCTAGACCTGTCTCAGAATGGTTAACAATTAAAAAAAAAATAAATGAAGAATATTTACCTATGGAAAAAAAATATAATTATAGTATAGAACCAATAGAGGGTAATCTTATTATATTTCCTTCGTGGTTACGTCATTCAGTCTTAATAAATAATAGTGATAATATTAGAATGTCTGTATCTTTTAATGTTATTTACACTAGTGAAAGGATTTTAAAATAATATGTCTTTTGAAAAAAACAAGTATCAAGTTATAAAAAATGCAATATCATACGAACTTGCTAATTTTTTATATAATTATTTTTTACTTAAAAGAGATGCTGTTAAGTATATGTATGATAATAATTTAGTGGCACAAACACCAATTCTTGGCACTTGGAAAGATAAACAAGTACCCAACGTTTATTCTCATTATGGCGATTTTGCTATGGAAACTCTTTTAATGAAAGTTATACCTGTAATGATAGAACAAACAGGATTAAATCTTATACCAACATATTCTTACGCAAGAGTTTATGAAAAAAATTCAATATTAAAAAGACACAAAGATAGACCAAGTTGTGAAATTTCAACCACATTAAATCTTGGTGGTGACCCGTGGCCAATCTTTATAGACACAACAGGTTCAGATAATGTAATTGATGAGTACAAAAATATAATGAAGCCAAATGCACCGGCGGGTGTAAGAGTTGATTTAGCACCAGGTGATATGTTAGTATATTCAGGTTGTGAATTAGAACATTGGAGAGAACCTTTTGAGGGCAACTTATGTGGTCAAGTTTTTTTACATTATAATAACACTGAAGGTAAATTTAAAAAAGACAATTTATATGATGGTAGACCTTTTTTAGGTATGTATAAATAATAAAACAAAAGGATTAATTATGGCAGATATAATTATTGACGGTGTAACTTATAAAGAAGAAGAATTAAGTGCTTATTTAAAAAACGTGTTAATTGCAAGACAAGAAATACTACAGTCTAAAATACGTAATCAAATTGAATTAGAAAAAGTAGATGTTCTTTTAAATTATTACGACACAAAGATAAAAGAAGAAGTATCAAAGATTAAAAAGTAAACAATGGCTTCAATAGCAAATTTAATTGTTGAACAGGGCGCAACATTTTCATCAGACATTACCGTTACAGAAGATGACGGTAGTATCTTTGACCTTACAGGTCATAACTCTTTTGGACAAATGACAAAGGGTTATGATACTTCAAACACAAGAACAACGTTTACAACAAGTAATAACACGGCCACGGGTGTTGTAACTATCAGCCTTACTGCGGCACAGACGGCGGCACTTGACGAAGGGCGATACGTATATGATGTAGTGGTTGTAAAAACAGCAGACAGTACAGTTACAAGAGTGGTAGAGGGTATCGTAACTGTAAACTCACGTGTATCTACAAATTATTCATAATATCTTAAAAAAATATATATTTTTATCTTCTTTTACATTATAAAAAAATTATAAATAGTTAAAAAAAAAGAGAGATTTTTTAAATGGCAAATGTTTCAGCAAGAGTTGTTACGGCTAAGATTTCTACAAAAACTGCGGGTAGACCACAACAAGTAAGTGTTACTCTTCCGTCAGGATCAAATTTACAAAACAGTTCATTAAAGTTAGCTCTTTTACAAGACGTTGTCACAACAGGTATCGCAGAAGGCGCTTTACTACAATATAGAGCAAGTGATGAAAAGTTTGTGGCAAGAACAACACTTTCAACAGAGACAGGAACACTTGTATTTAACGGTGGCAACTTTTAGGGAGATTAAATGTCAACAATTTTAAAAATAAAACGTTCCACAGGTACAACGGCACCATCCGAGCTCGCACAAGGTGAGCTGGCCCTTACGTTTGGCGTAGGAACGCAGGGTAATAATGGTGACCGTCTTTTTATTGGAACAGGTACAGAGACAGCCGGCGTTGCAGCAAATATAGATGTCATTGGTGGTAAATATTTTACAGCACTTGCAGACCACGTACACGGAACTTTAACTGCCAGTTCGGCAATCATTGTTGACTCAAATAAAGCAATTGATGAATTATTTATTGGTAATAGTAATTCAACAGGCGGTACAATTAAATTTAATGAAGGAACAAATAACGGTTCAAACTTTGTTGCTTTAAAGGCACCAAACTCGGTTACTTCAGATATTACATTTACTTTACCAGGAACAGACGGTACAAACGGTCAAGTATTAACAACAAATGGTTCTGGTGTTCTTTCTTTTGCTTCTATTAGTGGTGAATTAACAATTTCTGATGATACTTCATCTACTACAACAATTAATTTAGCAACAGATACACTTAAAATTGCTGGCGGTACAGGAATTACTTCATCTATATCAGGTGATACAGTTACACTAGATATTGATAACACAGTTGTTACTCTAACAGGCACACAAACTTTAACAAATAAAACTTTAACATCGCCGGTTATTTCTTCAATCAGTAATAGTGGAACGTTAACACTACCTACTTCAACTGATACTTTAGTCGGTAGAGCAACAACAGATACTTTAACAAATAAATCAATTTCTTTAAGTACAAATACAATTACTGGCACAATTGCTCAATTTAATACAGCATTATCAGACGCTGACTTTGCTACATTAGCTGGTTCAGAGACTTTATCAAATAAAACATTAACTGCACCAAAGTTTGCTGATGATGGTTTTATTGCCGATGCTAACGGTAATGAATTAATTATCTTTAACACAACAAATTCAGCTGTAAATCAATTAGAGATTACAAATTCAGCTACAGGCAACGGTGTTGAAATAGCTACTTCAGGTGGTGATACCAATATTAATTTAGTATTAAATCCTAAAGGTTCAGGAACAGTAGATGTAAATTCAAGTAGAATTACAAGTGTAACTGACCCAGTTGGTGACCAAGACGCTGCTACAAAAGCATACGTTGATAGTGTTGCTAACGGATTAGACGTTAAAAAATCTGTAAGAGTTGCTACAACAGCAGCTTTAGCGGCCGTTACATATAACAACGGTGCCGGTACCTTAACTGCAAGTGCCAATGGTGCTTTAACCATTGATGGTGTTACAGTTACAGTAAATGATAGAGTTTTAATTAAAAACCAAGCAAATGCTGTACAAAACGGTCTATACTCTGTTACAGCGACAGGTTCGGGTGCTGCTGCCTTTGTATTAACAAGAACACCTGATGCCGATACGGCAAGTGAATTAACAGGTGGTGCATTCTTCTTTGTAGAAGAAGGTACAGATAATGCCGACAATGGCTATGTAACTTCATTTAACGGTACGCCTACACTTGGTACAACAGAAATTACATTTAGTCAGTTTTCAGGGGCTGGTCAAATCAGTGCTGGTAACGCATTAACAAAAACTGGTAATACTTTAGATGTTGCTGTTGATGATACAACGATTGAAGTTTCTTCTGATGCTTTAAGAGTTAAGGCCTCTGGTATAGGTTCTAACCAAATAGCAAATGATGCTGTTACAACCGTTAAAATACTTGATTCAAATGTTACAACAGCAAAAATAAATGACGCTGCCATTACAACCGCTAAAATAAATGATGCTGCTGTTACAACAGCAAAAATAAATGACGCTGCCATTACAACAGCAAAAATAAATGATTCTGCTGTTACAAATATTAAATTAGCAAACTCAGTCATTTTCTTTACAGATGAAAGTTCAACACAGGGCTCAGTATCACTTGGTGGTAATTTAGAGTTTCTTGCTGGAGAAGGAATTAATACAAGTGCATCTGGTAACATACTTACAATTGCTGCTGAATTGGCAACTTCAAGTAACGCCGGTGTCGCTTTCTTTCCAACAGCAAACTTTACAGTAACATCAGGATCGGTAGCGATTACAAAAATAGACGGCGGAACATTTTAATTATTAAATTTGGAGATTTAAGTGTCAACAGTAATAAAATTAAAGAGAGGCACTACAATTCCCACTACAGGTAATATTGAAAGTGGTGAGGTTGCCGTAGATACTTCAGCACAAAAGTTATATATAAATGATAGTGGTGTTATAAAAGAAATAGGTGGAGGTAGTTCTTCTAATTCTTTTACAAATATTTTATTATCAGATTCAACAACAGTAGCTGCTGATTCTAGCACAGATACATTAACACTTGCTAATGCTGGCCTTATTGCTATAACTGGTAATTCAGCTACAGATACAATTACAATTTCAACAGTATCTACTGCTGCAATAACTTTTACAAAAGCAAATGGTGACTCAAGTAATATTTCTTTGCAAACTTCAGGTTCCATAGCAGATGTAATAACTAGTTTACATATACCTTTTACAAAGCAAAATGGTACGTCTGTTACAACTTTAGTGGTAGGTACTAGTTAATGGTTGCTAAAGTTCCAATTCGTGCAATATTTACAGGTTCAAACGTAACAGGTTTATCAGAGAATCAATCAGGTGAAACAATTGATAATGAGTTTTTAACAAACTCTGGTATTACTTTAACAGATGACACTTCTACAACAACAACTATTTCTCTTGGTGAAACATTAAAAATTAGTGGCGGAACAGGACTTACATCATCTATATCTGGTGATAACATTACCATTAATTTAGATAACACTGCTGTAACAGCCAACACTTACGGTTCTTCAACTGCAATTCCTGTTTTAACAATTGATCAACAAGGTAGAATTACAAGTGCATCAACAAATAATATTTCCACAACACTTACAATCTCTGATGACACATCAACACTTGCTACAATAGACTTAGGTTCAGACACATTAAAAATTTCAGGAACATCAAACGAGATTGAAACATCAATTTCAGGCGATACTGTAACAATTGGTTTACCAAATAACGTAACAATTGGAAACAATCTAACAGTTACAGGTAATCTAACGGTTAATGGAACGACTACAACAATAAATTCAACAACAGTTGATGTTGTAAACTCATTTAGATTTGAGGGTTCAACAGCAGACGCCTTTGAAACAACATTAGGTGTTATAGAGCCTACAGCAGATCGAACAATTAATTTACCAAATGTATCAGGCACAATTATTACAACAGGTAATGTAACAGATTTAGGCTCACCAATTGGAGATTTAAGTGAAATATCAACCGTAGCAAATGATGATGTATTCATAGCAGTTGATACTTCAGGTGGTGGTCTTAAAAAAATAACAAGGTCAACTTTAGTATCAGGACTTGCTTCAAGTAGTGCAATATCAAATCTTGTAGAGGATACCACACCACAATTAGGTGGTAGTTTAGATGTAAATGGTAATTCAATTGTTTCTGTATCAAACGGAAACATTAGTATCTTACCAAACGGTACAGGTAAAGTTTTATTAGACGGCAACGGTAGCTCGTCAGGTATAAGTGTAGAAGATGGTTTAATTGATATTAGATCGAGCACTGGAGCGGTTTCAAAAATTAAATTTTATTGTGAAGTAAATAATGCTCACGCTCAAAC
>Ga0194115_10005869_pt1 | contig 12602 bp, 8 predicted proteins | sample TA2MahsurfametaG_3_FD_148656 | JGI IMG/M metagenome (GOLD analysis project Ga0194115, IMG submission 148656) | Freshwater microbial communities from Lake Tanganyika, Tanzania - TA2015002 Mahale S4 surface | ecosystem: Environmental > Aquatic > Freshwater > Lake | place: Tanzania: Lake Tanganyika... | reverse complement strand
TATCCATTGTCAGGGGCTTACAAGGAAGGAAGATCAGTCGATTTCCATCTTTTACAGACGAGTTCAATGAAAATGCAAAAGTCGCTGTTGACGTCAGAGTAGATCCCAACGGAAATGTGATCGGCGCCAATATTCAGCCAAGGGGAACAACAACAGCCAATGCCAGCATCAAAAATATCGCCTTGCAAAAAGCCAAATTGCTCAAGTTCTCAACCAATACTGACGCAGCTGATGAAGAAGTTGGGACAGTTGTCTTTGTATTCAGAGTGAGGGACTGAGAGGTGTTGACGGTTGACGTTTAACGGATGACTGTTGACGGTTGTTTAATGTTGGTTTTAAGTTGTAGGTTGTAAGTTGTTAGTTGTTGGGGGTTGGGTGTAAGTTGTAGATTCATTGTAATTTGGAAATTGCTCCCTGTCAACCAGCAACCGGCAACTGTCAACTGTTAACTATTAACTGTTAAGCGTCAACTGATAACTGTCAACCGTTAACTGTCAACCGAAAACTGAAAACTCAAAACCCGCCGCGGCGGGCAAGCCCAAAACTTTCTAATAATCTCTCTTCAACAACCAAAGCGTGAAGAACATCAGGAAAATCAAAACACCAGTAGCTCCAAAAAGGAATGCTGTAAAGAATTGTTGAACGGGCACGAAAAGCATCATGCTAACAGCAATCAAAAAATAAATCACATACAAGAAAATCAGCGTATTTATTCTTTTGTCCATCTCTTTTTATTTTGGTGATGCAAAGATCGTAAAAATTTTAATTTTTCAAAAAGGTTGCAGTTGACGGTTGAAAGTTGACGGTTGGTGGTTAACGGTTGTGAGTTTTTAGTTGTAAGTTTTAAGTTAGCAGATAACTGTTAACCGTTAACCGTCAACTGCTAACTGTTAACTGTTAACCTATAACTAATAACTTACAACCTAAAACTCATTTACAATTCCAACTTCCACCCCTCTCTATACTCCCTCTTCACATACTGGTTGGCTGGTTCGAAATTGGTAATGCGCATGTTCTGTGCATCCCATAATAATCTCTTGCGTCCAAGGTATTTGTCTTCCCAACCAGTGAGATTCGGATTCTTCATCATCCAGCTTCTGATAGCAAGGTTTCCAATCAAAATACTTTCTGTAAACGGACCGGCAAATTCAAATGGAGAGCTTGTCTTTCCCTTTCCATATCCTGCAATACACGCATTTACCCACTGCAAATAGTGACCCTCAGGTACCCTTTGCAATGTCTCTTTTGGAAGGGTGACTTCCTGCATTTTCTTGGTAGGTAACAACCTTGGATTCGCACCATAGCAGTCAGCCAACAACTTTCCTTTGGTTCCAATAAACAATACTCCTCCATCCCAGTTGCCAAATGCTTCTTCTGGCAACAATTCAACCGGACGCTGAGGGAACAATCCGCCGTCATACCAAGAGACCTTGATGTCTCCCTTCTTTCCATCTGTTCTTGGATATGTCAGATGAATGATGGTTGAAGGAGGACAAGCATCGGTATTCGTTGTGTCATCCCACATATCCTTCCAGATCTGTGCAACAGAACATTCTACACTGGATGGATACAAAATTGGCAGACAACGAAATACCGGATCCATGATATGACATGCCATGTCACCCAATGAACCTGTTCCGAAAGCCCACCATCCACGCCAGTTGAATGGCAGGTATGCAGGATTGTAGTCAATCATTTTAGCAGGACCAATCCAGAGATCCCAATTCAATTCCTTTGGAATGTCAAACTTTCCAGATGGTGTTGGAATGCCCTGTGGCCAAACTGGTCTGTTGGTCCAGCATTGCACTTCAGTTACCTCGCCAATCAATCCAGATGCAACCAATTCTTGTGTTCTTCTCACACCATTTCCCGATCCTCCTTGGTTACCCATTTGCGTAATCACTTTGTATTTTTTAGCCGCTTCGGTCAACACACGCGCCTCATAGATGTCGTGTGTAAGCGGCTTCTGCGTATAAACGTGTTTTCCCAATTGCATGGCTGCAATAGTAGCCACCGCATGTGTATTGTCTGGCGTTGAAATCGAACAGGCATCGATGTTGTTCTTTTCTTTTTCCAACATCTCCCTGAAATCATGGTAGTAATTCGCTTTGGGGAAAGATTGGCGTGATTTTGCTGCAGCACGATCATCCACATCAACCAATGCAACGATGTCAACATTTGGACTCTTTGCAAATTCAGCAAGATCGCTCTGACCCTTGCCGCCAGCTCCGATTCCGGCAATTCTCAACTTGTCGCTTGGTGCAACATATCCTTTGCCAATAACGTGACGGGGAACAATAGTAAATGCTGCCATTCCCATTGCTCCGTTTTTGATAAACTTTCTTCTTTGATAATTTTTATTTGACATAACAATCGTTTTTTAAATATGAATTACTCGTACTTAACGCACTCTTTGTTTTCTTTTTCAGTGTATGCAACACCATATTGTTTCAATACATCATCCGGCACACCATTCCATTGATTGGGCTGATTTCCCTTGTAACCAATATCTTCCACACCTATCTTGGATGTATAAAATCCGGTTGCTGTCAGATTTCTCATCAAATTGAAAAATGCTACACCTTGCGCCACTTCCGGAGCTGCCTTTTTAGGATAAGCAATTTCATCCACAATCTCAATCCGGGATGCATCATCTAAATCCACAAAAGCCTTCCCCTTCTTCTTATATGCATGCAAATCCAACCACCTCAAGCCACCTCTCATGGGCGTTTGATGCTGTGGCATGTCCTTCACAATAAATTCGATGAAATCAGGAACCTTCGCATCTGTTGCGCTTCCACTGACTTCATCTTTTGGTATGATGATGTCGGCCAATACTGCAATGGTTGACATTTCATGCTTATTGAAAAATGTTTCAGCGGTCACCTTATCGTACTGCGCCAATTCTTCAGGCTGACGATCAAGTGTAAATCCATCTGCAAGCGATTTGTTGGCAGCTTCTTTTTTATCACCTGGTTTGCATGCATCCAGCAAAACAGCACCACTGATGGTTCCGACTGCAAGGGCTTTGAGTGATTTTCTCCTATCCATTTGAATGAGTTGTGGGTTTTGAGTTTTGAGTTTTTGGTTTTGTTGACGGTTGACGGTTAACTGTTAACTGTCAACTGTTAACTGTTAACTGATTAAATGTTCTGTTTTTTAAGTTGGTCTACGATATATTCCGACGCTCTCATGGAGAGTGCAAGGATGGTCCAGGTAATATTCTTATCAGCCTGCGACACAAATGCACCTCCATCCACCACAAACAAATTCTTACAATCATGCGCCTGGTTGTATTTGTTGAGCGCAGAACGCTTTGCATCATTGCCCATGCGGACTGTTCCTGCTTCATGAATGATCTTACCGGGTGATTCCAGTCCATAATTGTTCTCAGCTCCGTCATCTCCCCATGTAATCACTGCACCCATTGAATGCATGATCTCTTTGAATGTTTCTTTCATGTGCTTGGCCTGCTTCACTTCATAATCAGTATACTTCACATTGAAACGCAAAACAGGGATACCATACTTATCAACCACATTCGGATCGATTTCACAATAGTTTGATTCCAACGCGATGGATTCACCTCTTCCTGCCATGCCGACACCTGCACCATAGAAATAACGATAGTCCTCTTTCAATGAAGCTCCATATCCACCGGCCTCTTTTTGTTTTCCGTTGACAGGATACTTACCATTCATTCCTTCCATTCCGAATCCAAATCCATAAGCAGGCTGACTCATGCCGCCCCAATATTCAATATGATACCCTCTTGGGAAATCCAATTTCTTGTTGTCGCCCCACCATGGTGAATACACGTGCATACCACCCACTCCATCTTCATTGTAGCGCTTTCTGCCAAACAATTGCGGAAGCACTCCACCCATTGCAGCACCGGTTGAATCATGTAAATATTTTCCAACCACATTGCTGCTGTTGGCCAATCCATTTGGATGACGGGTTGATTTTGAATTCAACAACAACCTGGAAGATTCGCAGGCACTTGCAGCAAGTACCACAACTTTTCCTCTTACTTCATATTCCTGCATATCCATCTTGCTTACATATGAAATACCCGTTGCTTGTCCCTCGCTGTTCGTCAGCACCTCTCTTGCCATTGCACCGGTAATCAAATCCACGTTGCCTGTTTTCAATGCGGGTTTGACAAGCACTGAAGAAGATGAGAAGTCACCATATACCTGACAACCTCTGTTGCACTGAGCACAATAAAAACATTGTCCACGGTCTTCATTGATTTTTTTAGTGAGGATGGACAAACGCGATGGAATAACAGGAACACCAACTTTTTGCGCTGCATTCTTGATGAACATTTCATGCAGTCTAGGTTTTGGAGGAGGAAGGAAAAATCCATCCGGATCATTTTCCAATCCCTCGTTGGTTCCAAATACACCAATCAATTTATCAATGCGGTCATAATAAGGTTTGATGTCCTCATAACCAATCGGCCAATCGTCACCGAGTCCGTCGATACTTCTTCTTTTAAAATCCTTCGGACCGAAACGGAGGGAAATTCTTCCCCAGTGATTGGTTCTTCCTCCCACCATCCTGGCTCTCCACCAATCCCACTGCGTTCCAGCAGCCTTGGTGTAAGGTTCACCCTCGATGTCCCAACCCCAATAGCTGGCATCAAAATCACCAAAGGGCCTGAACTTGGTACTGGCACCGCGACGGGGTGACTCCCATGGATTTTTTAATTGTGTAATATTTTTAGCGGGATCGTACTCAGGACCCGCTTCGAGCAGACAAACTTTTAAACCCTGATTGGCGAGTATGTAAGCCGACATACCGCCTCCGGCACCTGATCCAACAATAACTACGTCGTATTCTTTTGGCTGTTTCTTGATTTCAAAATCGGGCATGATGAATCGTTTATAAAAATTTTAAAGAAGCAGTAAATTAGTGAAAATCAATGATTAAATCAACTCAAAAATAGAATGTGCAAAACTCCCTAAACTGGGATCGCGCGCTCCCATCAAAAGCAAGGTGGTGGATGGGGTGAAATGTGGACGCATAGCGGCTATCAACTGATTTCTATCTTCAACAAAATAGGCTTGTACACCCTTATTTTTTAGATCCTCAATCAAATCATTTGCAGAAATATCCTTGACGGCAGTACCACCGGCGTAATAAATCTCACTCATCCAGATTTCATCCTGTGGACGCAAGACTTTCGCGATTTCTTCGACAAAATCATGTCGCAAAAAACGAGTGGGACCATACCCATGTGGTTGAAACCATGCGATCAGTTTCTCAGAAAAAGGCTGACATGCCTCGATCGATCTTGCACATTTTACCGGATTGTGTGCAAAGTCATCAATCACTGTAATACCATTTTTTATACCCAATACCTGATGTCTTCTGTAAATACCTTCATATCCCTTCAATGCATCAGATGCTGTTTGCAAACCAACTCCAACTGCATGAGCAGCAGCAATGGCAGCCAATGCATTTTCCATGTTGTGCTTGCCTGGAGTGTTGATGGAAAAATAGACTTCGCCAACTTTGAACTGAATGGAAGGACCCTCCTGTTTATAATCATGCGCATGGATGGATGATACAGCAACTGCATCCACATCAAAATCATGTTCATCATTGGAAGAAAGAGATGCTGCCAGCGGATGAGATTTGTTTACAATGAATTTTTGAGAATGATCCTTGAACGTTTTGAACAAATCCATCAATGCATCCAGATCCTGATGATCCTTGTCTACATTCAGCAAAACACCTATTGCTGGGTGATATTGCACAATGGATCCATCGCTTTCATCTGCTTCAATCACCAACCACTCACCTTCACCATGAGCCGCATTGCCAATTTTACCCTGTTTGATCAACCGTGTGAGTCCCGCGCCTCCAATTACCGAAGGCCTCAACCCCGCATGATCCAGTATTTCAAACAGCATTGCTGTGGTGGTGCTTTTTCCTGATGTACCTCCAATCGCGATGGACTTTTTTTGCAAAACAACCTCAGCGAGGATTTCACTTCTTTTTTTGATGGACTTGCCAAGTGCCAAGGCCTGTTGCACTTCCGGAACAGTTGGTTCAATGGCAGTGGAAACAACTACTACATCAACATCATTTGAAATTCCATTGGCGCCCTGTTCAAAACATTGGATAACCTCAGCCTCGAGCGCAGCGCGGCTTTCATTGAACTGGTCTTTTTGAAATTGGCGATCAGAACCTGCAACTGTATGTCCAGCTGCTTTCAAATATTGTGCAATCGCACTCATGCCCGTACCGGCGATACCGATGAAGAAGTAGTTAGAAGTTGTCATCGTTTTCTGCTTCGCGTTATCATCGTTGTCAATGCTTCATAGCAAGAATGCTTTAAAGAAGGATAACCCGATAACAATGACAACAACGACAACTGATTTAATTAATTCAAACTCCTAAAATCCACAGGCACGAGCTTACTCACCCCCTGTTCCTGCATGGTTACACCATAGATCACATCTACAGCGGCCATGGTTTGTTTGTTGTGGGTAACCATGATGAATTGTGACTCCTTGCTGAACTGACGAATCATGTTGGTGAACTTGCCAACGTTGGCATCATCCAAAGGAGCATCCACCTCATCCAAAATACAGAACGGTGCTGGCTTGATCAGGTAAATCGCGAATAGCAATGCAGTTGCTGTAAGTGTCTTCTCACCACCACTGAGCTGGGTGATACTGGTTGGACGCTTGCCCTTGGGCTTCGCAACAATATCGATGCCAGTTTCGGCAAGATCATCCGGATTCTCTAGTATCATATCAGCTGTATCGTCCTCGGTAAACAAGGCCTTGAATACACGCTGGAAGTTTTCACGCACCTGATTGAAAGTATTGAGGAACTTCTGGTTGGCAGTGGTTTCTACTTCCTGAATGGTTTGCGTCAATGTGTCTTTTGCACTGACCAGATCATTCTTTTGTTCAACAATGAATTCATAGCGCTTCTTCATTTCCACAAATGCTTCAACTGCAGTTGGATTCACTTCACCGATGTTCTCCAACCTTTTTCTCATGCGATCACATTCGGCCTGCAAATCTTCCAATGCCTCTTCTGTCTCGCGTGGCTCATCAAGGATTTGATCGATATCAACATTGAACTCCACACTCAACCGCTCTTTGATACCAGCCAATTGCAAACGCAATTCATTGATCTTGTCCTTGATCATATTGAGCAATTGATCAACCTGCTCTTTCTCTTTCACACGATGCCTCAATTCGCTTTCGCGTTCGTTTAGTGAATTCCTAGTATTGTAATAAGCCTGGTCTGCATCGTTCAATACCCTTCCGTCTTCTTCCTTGCGACGATACAGCTCTAATAATTCTTGTTCAATCAACTGCAGACTCGCATTGGTTTCAGAAATATTGCCGGTTGCCTCAGACAATTGGACATTGCTGCTGTCAATTTGTGACTTCAACTCTTGCAATTGGTTCTGTTTAAAAGCAGCTTCCTGCTTTACGCTGGATAGTTTGCTCTGCTGTTTCGCCAACTGAATATTGGATTCGTTGAATGTTGCATTGATGGCATTGTATGCCGTCTCTGCAGATGAATAATCTGTTTCAATGAGTGCAATTTTTTCTGTCATGGTTTTCAAGTCCTCATTGAACTGATGCAATGCCTTGCGTTCAGACTCAATTCCTTGCTGACTCTCCTGCAACTGATGCTCCAATTCTGACAATCGCTTGGATGCATTTTCGTCAGAGACATGTATAGATTCAATTTTATTTTGAATGGCAAAAGAAGTATTGCTCAATTCCTGGATGCGCAATTGGGCTTCTGCAATGGTTTTCTCCTGCAGCTTGTTATTGAATTCCAATACCTGATCATGCCTTGACTGGATATCTTTTTTCAAGGCATCAACCACCACTTCCTGCGCTTCAATTTCGCTTTCAAGTTTTTCGAGATTCTTGACCCTGCCAATTTTATTGCCTTCAAACAATCCAACACTTCCGCCCGTCAGTGAATATTTTCCTTTGACGTATTTCCCATTGCGCTCGAGGATGATAGCACCGTTGGCATTTTCCAAAGCAGTTTCATCTTCCGCGATCAATACATTGCCCAATAAATATTTTACCAGATTGCTGTATTTGGCATCATACTCTACCACATCCGTTGCAGCAATGGTTCCAGCGATTGTATGTGGATTCATCTGCTGAACTCCAAACTCTGCATTGAGCTTGTCCAACAAAAAGAAATTGGCCTTGCCCTTTTTATTTTCGCCCAACAAGTGCACTGCCTTCAACCCTTCCTGCAAATCATTGACTACATAATAATTGAGATAGGATTCCAATACGTTCTCAACAGCGGCGCGGTATTCCTGCTTTACATAAATGATATCTGAAAGAATGGGTGAAGTATGGTTCCATCCTTCGTTGTTGTGCAAGAATTTAACGCTTTCAGGATAGCCCTCCATTGAATCAATCAGACTCTTCAACAGGGCATGCTCATTCTTTTTGGAATCCAGCTTGCGACTCTCATCAGCGAGGTGCGTGCGCAACTGCTCGAGGTTGGATTGTGTATCCAAGATTTGCTGCTTGACCTCTTCGTGCTGTGTTTGCAAGGAACCCAAATGATTTTTTGCACCATTGAGGTCATCTGCGTTTTGTGATTTCTGATGAGTCAGATCAGCCAACTGTGAACTGCGATGTGCCTGCTCTTCTTTGATGAGGTGGATTGATTTTTCGATGTTCATCATCGAAGTATCCTTGATGGCTACATTTTTTTCCGCCTCAAACTGACTGCGCTGCAGCTGTTGATTTTTCATTCTCAGTTCATCCACCATTGCTCTTTTCTCATCAAATGCACGGCGACTGTCTTCAACCTGCAATTGCAAAGCATTCAATTCATCTTGAATACTTGCGAGCTTCACTTCTTCCTCAGCGATTTGTGTTTCAGAAAAACGAATGCTCTCTTCCAATCCGGATGATTGTCCACCTGCCTTTGAAAGAAACTCATTCAAAGTAGTTTCCTTCTCTTTCAAATATTGTAGACGCTGCTGTGCGAGATTCTTTTCATTTTCTTTGCTGCGGATGGTATTCACCAATTCATTGAACGTTGCCTGCATTTGTTGCAATGCTTTTTCCTGCTCAATGAATTCAACTTTTTTCTTTTCTAGATCAGCTTCTTCAGTACTGATTTTTGCCTCTAATTCAAAGCGCTTGTCAGTTTCCTGTTGTTGCTGTTCAGTTAATTCTTTGTATTGAATATTAAATCCTTCCAATGCAGCTTTGGCAAGCTCAATAGATTTGATTTTATACTCTTTCTTGATCTCAAGATATTTCTCAGCCTTCTTTGCCTGGCTCTCGAGTGCCTTGAGCTGGTTGTTGATTTCAAAAAGCAGGTCCTCGATACGCGCAAGGTCCTGTTCAGTTGCATCCAGCTTCAGCTTTGCTTCTTTCTTCCTGGTTTTGTATATGCTTATACCCGCAGCCTGCTCCAGCATTTTTCTTCTGCTGTTGTCTTTGTCTTTGATGATATCATCCACCATTGCCAATTCAATGATGGCATAACTGTCGGTGCTCACACCAGTATCGAGGAACAAGTTATGGATGTCTTTCAGGCGGCATTGCACATCATTCAAGCGGTATTCGCTTTCTCCGCTTTTATAGAATTTGCGGGTAACTGTAACCGTGTTGAATTCAGTTGGAAGCAGGTTCTTGGTATTCTCAAAAGTTAGGCTTACTTCGGCGAGTCCACTCGGACCCCTATTCTTGGAACCATTGAATACCAGGCTCTCCAAATTCTCACTCCTCAGGTTGCTGATTTTATGCTCACCGATTACCCAACGAATAGAATCAACAATATTGCTCTTTCCGCATCCATTGGGACCAATAATACCCGTAATTCCCTCGTCAAAATTGACAACTGTCTTGTCCGCAAAGCTCTTGAACCCCTTGATTTCTAAACTCTTTAGTCTCACTGTCTCATTTTTTAGTCAAGCAACAAATATAATGTTTGAGGGTGTGGGTTTATGCACGAGTTTTCAACATTTTAACGAGATCTTTTATTAAAAAAACTGCATTTGTTGTCAAAGTTTTCGTTGTTGTCATTGTTGTCTTTTCTCCATGTCTTGGATCCTCCAGCTTTTGGATACATAAGAAATTAGATTATAGATTCTTATTCCCAAAACGTTATACCTTTTTTCAATCTCAAGCAACTTATGTCCATACTCAGGATACAGTTTCATGAGCTTATTCAGGTGGCATATTGTTTCTAAATTTGAAGCATGTGAGAAATACAGAAATCGAATGAACTCTTGTTTGTAATTTCTTCTTCCATAACCTTCCACAATGTTAGTAACAACAGAATCTGATGATCGCCTGATTTGACTACCTAACTCATACATCTCAAACTTGGGAAGTCCTTGACTGAATTTGTGAACCTCAACGAATAAATCAAAAGCAATTTGATATACTTCAAGGTCTTGATATGAACGTTTCATTTCACAAAATGAAAGTTAAATATGAAATCAAAAATGATTGAATAGCATTGATCAAGAATTCATTTTCGGAAAATTCAGGAGAAAAACACCAGAACGACAACAATGACAACAATGATAACAACGAAAACTACTCATCAACCCTATACCTCAACCCCATCTCCCCCCTAATTCGATCCAAGGTTTGCATAAGACTAAAAGTATCATCCAGCCTCCAAACCGGACTTTCGGTCAGTCCTTTATTAAGACACTCATTTACATGCCTGATTTCATGCTGATATCCCCAGCCGGGTTCTTTTTCAACAGGGATGATAGTGCGGGAGGTAATGATATCTGGATAATATTGAATGGTTGCTGAGGGTTCGTAGAAACGATTGGTCAATCGGATGCGTCCATTGGTTCCAAAAATGTCTGCATCGGTCTCCAAATTGGAGGCGAGTGTCGAAAAAAGATTGGCTGTCATGCCATTCTTGTAATGAAATACGATTGAACATTGTTCATCCACACCAGTATGCGCTGGATCCATCTTGGCGCTTATGCTGTCGGGCACTCCAAGAATGGATTGCGAGAGAAAAACAGGATAGATACCAATATCCAACAAACTCCCACCACCCAATGAGGGTTCAAACAATCTGGGTGAAACTGGCTCTGGCGGCTTGAATCCGAAATTGGCCAATACCCCTTTTAGTCCCCCTAATTTTCCTTCGGCAATCATGTCTCGGATCTTCAAATAATGGGGTAGAAAGCGCGTCCACAGCGCTTCCATCAGAAAAACTTTTTTTGACCTCGCTAGATCAATCATCTCTTTTGCCTGATGCTGATTGATGGCGAACGCTTTTTCACACAATACCGCTTTACCATGATTCAGACAAAGGGTGGTATGCTCGTGATGATGACTATGCGGACTCGCTACATAAATAGCATCCACCTCATCACAATTCACAAGCTCTTCGTATGATCCGAAGATATGCTTAGCCGGAAACTCAGTTGCAAATTGTTTTGCCCGTTCAATATCCCGAGATGCAACAGCAACCAATTCACCATCATCCAGCAACTTCAAATCAGCAGCAAATTTTTTAGCGATTTTACCACAAGCAAGGATGCCCCAGCGAATTTTAGTCATATACAGGTTTTGAGTTTTTAGTTATTGGTTGTTAGTTGTTAGTTGTTAGTTGTTAGCAATTGATTTCAACTTAAAACTAAAAACTTAAAACTTACAACCTGTATTATTTGACCCTCCTCCCCAACTCCTCCACACCAATCGTCATCATTCTACCGATAAGTTTTCCGTTGCGGGACGTGATGACTTTCATGGGAGCGGCATCGACTGGCACCTGGACTGGCTTTCCGGAATAATGGGGATAATGCTGATCAGGAAATGAATTGTCAAAACTGTAGTGGACTTCGAGTCCGCCGATTTCAGTTTCAAAATCAACTAACAAATTTCCTTTTGCATCTTTTGAAACCTTGATGGCAGGATCATAGATACTCGGTGCATATTTTTTATCGGCAGCATTGAATCTTGCGAAATGGTTCTCCACACGTGGCACAAATGTTTTCCAATCACGGACTGATTTAGGTGACCACAATGCTTCTGCAATGGCGAATCCGCGGGGCCACATCATATAATCCAGGTGTCGCGTATTAAATATTTGCTCCGACCACATATTGGCTTGTCCACCTTTGATCAATGTTGGATCCACCCCATCAGGCAATGGTTCAAACTCATATGATTTCTTCAAGCGAAGTGTTGCATATACAGGAGGCTCAACTGCAGCATCACCCTGCATATAGTCAACATACACAAATGTGGTAGGTGTCATCACCACCTCGTGACCCAATTTTGCAGCTTCTATTCCACCTTTCATGCCCCTCCAACTCATGACAGCAGCATCTTTCACCAATCCACCCTCCAGAATTTCATCCCAACCAATCAGTTTTTTTCCTTTGGCATTTACAATTTTTGAAACACGTCCAACAAAATAACTCTGCACCTCATGCATGTCTTTCAGTTTTTCACGCTGCATAAGTGCTTTGATCTGTGGACTGATTTCCCAGAAATTTTTAGCGCACTCATCACCGCCCATGTGTATATATGGATGCGGGAAAATGGCTGCAACCTCTGTGAAGACCTTGTCAAGGAATTCATATACTT
>Ga0194115_10005866_pt1 | contig 12606 bp, 12 predicted proteins | sample TA2MahsurfametaG_3_FD_148656 | JGI IMG/M metagenome (GOLD analysis project Ga0194115, IMG submission 148656) | Freshwater microbial communities from Lake Tanganyika, Tanzania - TA2015002 Mahale S4 surface | ecosystem: Environmental > Aquatic > Freshwater > Lake | place: Tanzania: Lake... | reverse complement strand
GTGGTCGCCCGTTCGCGCGAACGAAGAAGCCGTCATGAGTCTCGGAGTGTCGGCGTGTTCGGGGAAGTGTTGCCGTGAGTTTTAAGGCGATGATTTTGCTCACCCGTCGCACCGACATGACGCACGAACAGTACGAACAATGGTGGCTCAATGTGCATGTACCACTGGCCAAGCAGTTGCCGGGTTTGCGTGCGGCAACGTTCAATGTGGTGCAGAACCCGGCAGCAGGGGAGCCCGACGGCATCACCGAATTGTGGTTCGACTCCCGCGCCGACTTTGACGCTGCCTATGCAACTGAAGTTGGCAAGCGCGTCGTTGCGGACTCCATGGCAAACGTCTCCAGCCGAGTTCGGCTGTTCGTCGACGAGCACCGCGTCGTTGGCTGACTTCGCCAGTCGCACGCAGCCAGCCGCGCGCAGCCAGCCGCGCGTCAGGGCTCCGCACTCGTAAGGTCGGGCCCGGCAACGATCTTGCCGTTGAAGTGCGCGGCTGCTTGTGCAATCCAGTCGCTTTCTTGGCCCGCCTGCATCGCGGGGACGTAGTGCGTGAGCATCAAAGTCTTCACCCTCGCTCGTGCCGCAGTCTTGCCGGCGTCTTCAACCGACGAGTGATAGTCGAGAATGTCGTGCAGCCGCGGTGCTTGCGCCGGCAGCATTTTCTTCATGGCATCGACCAGGTCGGGTCGCAGCACCGTTTGCACGTAGATGTCGGCACCGTCACAGAGTCCATCAAGGTCCGCGCACGGCACCGTATCGCCGGCGAGAGCAGCCACCTTGCCTTCCGCTTCGAAGCGATAACCAACGGTTGGTTGCACCGGTCGATGATCAGTGCGGCCGACCTTCACCCGCACCTCACCGATTGAGAACTCATCACCGGGAGATACCTCGTGCACTTCAATCTGCATGCCTGGACCAGATCGAAGGTCGGCGTGGTGCTCGAGGCGATAATGAGCATCAAGTTCGAGCATCGTGCGTAGCCCCGCGACTACCTTGCTCGTGCCGACAGGGCCGTAGATGTGCGTGACGATGGGCTGCGGCGACATGATCCAGCGCGATGTGACGATGTCGTTCAAGTCGCTGATGTGGTCACTGTGTAGATGGGTGAGCAGAACAGCAGAAAGAAAGGGAGGAAACACTCCGGCGCCGGTGAGGCGCATCACGCAGCCGCGACCGCAGTCCACCACGATGTGCTGACCGGCCGCCTGCACGAGAGTGGAGGGGCCCGCACGATTCGGATCGGGAATCGGGCTTCCAGTGCCGAGCAACGTCACTTTCATCACCACGACGGTAGGTGATTCGGGCCGCTGGAATGTCAGCGTGGGCGCGGGCTCAGGGTGCGGGAGTGATGGCGTGGAGTTGCGTGCCCGTCACGTTGTTTAGCATCGGCAATCGCATGACCCACCGACCTGTCCGCCTCGAGAAACATGAGTTTTTCGTGCGCGGTGTGCGCGAGCCGGTGCGCAGACATCTGATAGATGAACGGTGGGTTGATGTGTGGATTCCTGACTCGGCACCGAGCGGAGTAATCATTGCCCACGATGGCCAGAATATTTTTGATGATCGCGCTGCCACGCACCATCAAACGTGGGATGCAGCACGGGCAGCAATTCGCGCGGCTCGGCACGTCGGTGTCAATCCGCCTGCGGTGGTCGGGGTGTGGAACGGGAGCACCGCAGAACGACCAACGCAGCGAGGCTTCGAACTTGCGTCACAGTAAGTGATGAGTGCCGCAATGACGATCGATCCACGAGTTACTGACTGGTTTGATGCGTCAAAGATGGAAGGCGACAAGTATCTCGCCGAACTTTGCGACCACATCGTGCCCGCAGTGACAACGCTCGTCGGCAGCAAAGCGCCAATTGCGATGATGGGCTCGAGCATGGGCGGACTCGCGACGATCTATGCCCTCGGTGAACGCCCAGACGTGTTTACGTGCGGGCTGACGTTTTCTGTGCACTGGCCGTTCGCCGGTGACCCGCTCGTAGACGGACTCATCGACCGTTTGCCAGCCCCTGGTCGCATACGGCTGTGGATGCAAAACGGGACGGGTGGATTGGACAGTTCGTATGCGCCGTTTCAGCAACGAGTCGATGCGCGGCTGGTTGCGCGCGGTTATCGACCTGGCTGCGATTTTATGTCGCGTGTGCTGCGCCGCAGCGGCCACAACGAATGGTCGTGGGCCAAGCGCCTGCCTGATGCAATCAGTTGGTGGCTCCGCGGCTTGTAAGTGTTGCGTCGTCTTCTAACTGACACCAAGATGCTTGGCAAAGAAGTCGAGAATGATTTCCGCTCGCTGCACACGGTGCACCGGCGAACCCGAGCGTGACAGTTCATGCGTTTCGCCGGGAGAGCGATTGAATGCCGGGTTGCTACGAATCTAATCCAAATAGTAAGATTGGAGACGGCAAAGAGTGACAGCAACTCATCAATTACTTTTTCTTCAATGTAATTCAAGATAGACAAACTGTCCGTCACGAAACTTCTCCGACGCAAACGGTGCCCAATCTCGAATTTTGGTGAGGGCAAGATTAACAATGAATCCAGAAACCCCGTACGACCTTAGGGCGGCCGCATTCTCAGATGAGGGAGAGTTTGCGAATTCGAGACTAAGGCTCATCCTGCTGAGCTGTTCGGGTGTCGGTTTGTCAAAACCACCCTGCTGAAACGATAGGCCCTGCATCAGAAATCTGCGACGAGTCACGGCAGTTGTCTGGTAGTTGTCGCCTCCCCAAATGATTGACGCAACGTTGGCTCGTTGTTCAAGTGGGAGTTCATCAATCCAAGTCGCGTTTATCAAGGTGAACGGTAGAGACTCTTCGCCAGAGATCTCAATCTGGCTCATGATATCTTTCCACCAGAGATTGCCGAAGCAGCAAAAGTTGTTCGAGGCAAAAATTGCGTCAGATGAAGTGTTGTTACGTATATACCTTCCGACATTGGCCAAGTCAGCGTTTGGAAATGGCGAGTCATTGGCTGGCCAGTTGTAGTACACCGAAGTTCCCCAAGTAAGAACTCGTCGCGAATAGTCAAGTTGAGTTCCGACGGCGACAGTGAGGGTCACTGCCGTGAGTGCGACTGCGATTCCGGTGCGAGCCATGCGCGATGCTTTGATGAGTAATGCTACGACGACGAGTGTGAGGATTAGCCAGGGACTCAGTTGTCGAAAACCACGAATGATGAAACTTGTAACGATGTCAGCGGTGTCAATTTCGAAGCGAACCGCAAATCGATTGACCAGAATCGGAAACATGAAAGTGGTTAGAAGAATTGCCATCAATCCGAGGGCCCATTGTGCTCGCCGAACTGCAGAGATCAACGACGGCGGGGTATAGCTCGCAAATGCTGCAACTAGTTTCCACGCACATACTGCAGTAATGAGAACTATAAGGGCTGTACCAATGCGCTGGTGATAGGTAAAGCCTAAGAGTCCTAGACCGATAGATGCAGCCAGGACAAGTGTAAAGATGAGTAGCAGATCAGTGGTCGCCGACAATCTCGATGTGGAAGTTTGCGGTACCAGTACCGCCATTGCGACGATTGGCAATAGGACGGCAGTCGTTGCAAGCAGGAGCGTGTTTTCAAGAAGCTCTGGTAATGCCCCCTGTGAGAATCCCAGACGCTGTGCGACATTGCCGGAGTAGATCGACTGACGAAAAACAAGTACGTAAAGAACTACGTTGGTGAGTAGGCAAGCAGTTGTCGGAATCCATGCAATGCTCTTCTTCCGGGCAAACTGGAGCGTCTCGAACGAAATAAGTGCGATAGCGATTGTCAGGCTTGTAGTTGTCTTGCTGAAGGTAAGTGTGGCAAACAGCAAACTCCATAGAGCAAATCGAAACAGTGGCCGGGATCCGCGATCAGAGTCCTTGACGAAGATGGCAAGTACCGCTAAGGCAGTAAGTATCCCGAATACGAAAGAGTCAACTCTGCCCCATCTCACTCCAATTGTTAGGGTCAAAATGAGCATCCACTGCGCAGAGTTCGGCCGGTCTGTTGTCGTTCGCGCAGGCTCGAGTAAGAGGCTCGCGAGGATCACGCAGATTACTGGTACTCCTATATTCATCATTGCTTTCCACGGTTCCAGCACTGCCAGGTGAGAAAGAACTCCAAAAAAGTTGTGGCCTAGCCAGTGATATGCAGCTGTCGACTGACCAAGGTTGCCCGGCTGCTCAAGAACACTCCAGTGAGACGCACTCCAGCTGAGTGACTCCATATGGTTGGCGTCACCGTTCAGGTAAAGGTTCCACCAGTTGGCAGGCCTAAGAATCCTCGATGAGGCAGTCCCGACAGCTACCAGAGCCACGATAGATCCGAGTCCGCCTCTTGATGTGTAGTAACGAGGTGGAATTCTCTCCGCTACAACAACTGAAATCGCAAAGGGGAGAAGCCATGGATGCTTGGCCGCAAACGCGAGTAGAGCAATCCCAAGGATGAAGAAGACTTCGTACCGATTGAAAGAATGGAAGAAGCTCTCTATTTTGAGCCTACGAAGCTTCGCAGCCAAGACCATCCCCAGCATGGCTACAACGACTGTCCAGTGCGAAATGAATGGATTCACTCCCAGGACAAGTAAGACCTGACCGCCAAAAGTCAGAACCCCAAGACCGGTCACGAAACCCACGCCAACACCAGTTGATTTCCATCCAGCTGTGCTTAGAAGCAGTGACCCGGTGAGAACGGTGATACTAATCGTCGCGAAAATTGCAAGAGCCGAAACGATCGGTATCTCGAGCAACAACAACCAGACGATGCAAAGTACCGAAGCCCCCAATGACGTACTCTTCATGTTGGCCATGGTAGAAGCTCGCAACATTATGGTTTTCTCTACTAGCGTATCAACACGTCGAAGATTCGGATGTATGTGTCGAGAGTGGATTCGGGGAGCTAAATGACAAACCTCGTCTCTATCGTGATTCCAACCCACAACGAGGCGAAAAATATTCCCGAGCTATATTCACGATTGAGAGCAGTCGCCCAGGCAAGCGAGTATTCGTTTGAATTTGTTTTTGTTGACGACTCCACAGATCAGACGCCTAATCTGATAATGGAATTGCAAAAAGTCGACTCTCGTATTCGTCTACTTCGGCTCACTCGATCTTTTGGGCAGACTGCCGCTATTCAAGCTGGTCTTGATGTTGCCGCTGGTCAGGCAGTTGTGATGATGGATGCAGATCTCCAAGATCCACCAGAGGTGATTGCTCTGTTCATAGAGAAGTGGAAACTGGGATACAAAGTCGTCTACGCAACTCGAAGCTCTCAGGGAACGCGAAGGTACCGAGTTGCAAGTGCAATCTTTTATGAACTTCTCGCACGGCTCTCATCAACAGAGATACCCCGTAATGCCGGAGAGTTCCGACTACTCGATCGGACAGTGGTAGATCTTGTGAACTCAATGCCGGACAAAACTCGATTTATGCGTGGTTTGACGATGTGGTCCGGTCACCGATCAATTGGCGTTGAGATCATGCGGAGCGCACGCTCCGATGGATCCTCTAGTTACAACTTTCGTCGCTCACTTTCAGTTGCAATTGACGGGCTCGTTGGCCACTCGTTAGCGCCTCTTCGACTTGTGCCGCTCGTCGGGATCGCGATGGTCACTTTGGCACTTCTCGCGGCGGGCTTATTGCTGGTGGTGTCGTTCCTGGGATACGGCGGCCTTTGGGGGTCGTGGGTACCAATTGTGCTGACCGTCGCCTTTGTCGGGGGCTTGAATATTTGTCTGCTGGGTATTGTTGGTGAGTATGTCGGCAAAATTTTTCAGTCTATCCAAGATCGTCCCCATTATGTAGTGTCGGACGACTCAAACCTAAAGCAAGAGCAGAGTGAGTGACCATGGGGAATGAGTACGAAAACTTATGGCGAGTACTACGTCGAAGTCATGCGGAGCACCCAGCCGATCGGTGGAGATATCATCATGTGCAGAAGTTCATAGCCAAGAACGTAGCGATTGGCGCAAAGGTTCATGATGTCGGTTGCAGTTCAGGCGAATTACTCGAAAAGATAAAACAGATTCGTCCCGACTTGCAGCTAATTGGGTCGGATATTTCAGTTGAAGCTGTAGCTGTGGCGCTGCAGAAATCGGTTGGAGAGTGTTTTGTTGCTGACTATTGCGTAAGCGAACCGCAGCAAGAACTACTGAGCAAGTTTGATGTTGTCATTCTGTCGGAGGTTATTGAGCATGTGGAGAGAGACGGGGACCTACTAGCGGCAATCCTGTTAATGCTGAAGCCCGGCGGCGTGCTCTATCTTTCAACGCAATCTGGCAAGCGATATCGCATGGACAGGGAGGTGCTCGGCCATCTTCGCCACTATCGAAAGCAAGATCTCATCACGTTGTTGAAGGAAACTGGATTTGATGTGGCGAAAGCGTCCAACAGCGGGTTCCCGATACTTTCACTTCAGAAGCTGCTGGTCGACGTACTTTTTGAACGAATCATTCCGAGAGTGAGATCTGGAAAACCGGCAGGACCTTCCCAGAGATTTGCCATGAGTACGCTCTATTGGCTGTGGCGACTGTTTCCTCTGCCGTTTGGACCACAATTAGTTACGCTCTCGGTTAGACGATAAAGTCCTGCAGCGAATTGTGTCAGGTAACGTGTCGGTAAAAAGAAGACATGCAAAACTCACATAGCAAGTTGACGAGTTTCACCGACATTCCGTCATTTGGCACAATGACTTCATGCGTGCTGGTAGTCGGTGGTTCTGGGTTTATTGGCCATAACCTTTGTCAGTGGCTCAGTAGTGCAAAAGTCAAAGTGGTGAATCTTGACTGTCGGGTCCCTCGAAGACCAATCCCAGGCGTGATATTCGTCCAAGCTGATGCCACAAGTGTCGCTGATTTGGAGAGGGCTTTCGCTAACTCTGCTCCGACAACCGTCTTTCATCTCGCGGCCAATAGCGACATCGCCGCAGGAGCAAGTGATGCGAGTTTTGATTTTCGAGATACTCTCAATTCGACGGTAGCCCTTCGACAAGTGGTTGAGCACTTTCCGGTTGAGCAGTTTGTGTTCGCGTCATCCTCGGCAGTCTTTGGAATATGCGAATCAAGGCTCGATGAGACGAAAGCGCAACGCAGATTACCGATCAGTTGGTACGGTCATGCAAAGCTTGCAAGTGAGTACGTTTTGGAGTCTCTATCGAATCTCCAGCCAAACATGAAAATGTTGTTCGTTCGATTCCCGAACGTGGTAGGCCCAATGGCCACGCACGGGGTTGTCCATGACTTCATTCAAAAGCTTTGTCGAGATCCGCTCAACCTGCACATCCTTGGAGACGGCAATCAATCGAAGCCATATATTCACGTTGGCGAGTTGATCCGAGCGCTTGTGTTCTTGATGGGGTGGGTACAACCAGGAGTTTCTGTCTTTAACGTGGGACCAGAGGACGCAATCAGTGTTCGAGAGATTGCTGATCTCGTTTGCCGAAAGATGATCTTGAATCCAACACTTCATTTTGGCGACTCTCCGCAGGGGTGGTTGGGCGACGTTCCCAACTATCTTTTCAATACTGAAAAGATACGACGAATTGGTTTCAGCATTGAGTTGTCGTCCCTTGAAGCCGTAGAATTGTCTATCTCGCAGCTATTGGGTGAGTTGAACCGAAACAGATGACAACGGCCTTGATTCTTGCGGGTGGTCGAGGGACGAGAAGTGAGAACCCTAACCTCGCCAAAGTCTGCGTTCATATAGGTGGAAAATCCCTCCTTCAACACCATTTCGACTTACTCGCTTCGAGCCAAGTAACTGATGTTGTCGTAGTAGCTGGTTTCTTAGGCGATCAGGTTTCCAGAGAACTCGAAGCAGCAAATGCCCACGGTTTGAAGCTTCGGCTGCTTGCTGAGGAGTCGCCAGATGGAGTCATGAATGCACTTCGATGGGCGATCTCATGTGGTGGTCTTCCCGAAGAGGAGCGCCTATTGGTCCTACTTGGAGATGTTCTCATGTCTTTCAGAATTGACGACTTCCTCCATCGCTGGGAAGGCAGCAAAAAGCCAGTTGGAGTCGTAGTGCATCCCAGTACACATCCGCTGGATAGTGACACGGTATTTGAGAGCTTTGATGGGGTAACTCACGCCGCTGCGAAAGGGACGGTCAATCCAGATATTCCGAACATGTCGTCTGCGGGGGTGTTCGCAATCCTTGGAAGCCAACTTGATCGATTCATCAAGGAGAAGGATTTCGGGTCGGACGTTCTTCCTGGAGCGGCACGCGCAAACCGACTCTTCGTGTACCAGTCGAGTCACTATCTCAAAGATACGGGCACGGCATCTCGGCTCGCGTCGGCTCGGGAAGACTTCTCCAGTGGAGTATTTGCTCGCCGAGGTTCACTACTCCCACGTCCTGCCCTTTTTCTCGACCGTGATGGTGTCATCAATCCGGTACGACCTGAATCGCCCGCACCCCATGAGTATCAGTTATGTACGGGAGTTGCGGAAGCCATTGCCAAGATTAATAGAAGGGGTATACCAGTCTTCGTGGTAACTAATCAGCCAGGGATAGCGAAGGGCTTCTTCTCGGAGTTGCACCATCAAGCAGTTCGCGCCCGCATGGATGCCCTTCTAGCCCAGGCCGGAGGGTTCGTTGACGACTACATCTACTGTCCGCATCATCCAGAGAGTGGGTTTGTGGGTGAAGTCCCGAGCCTCAAGCGTGAGTGTCGATGCAGGAAGCCTGAAATCGGGATGATAGAAGAGCTGGCAAGACACCACCATCTTGATGTTGTGGGCTCCGTAGTGGTCGGAGATTCCTGGAGAGATTTGGAGCTTGCTCGCCGAGTCAGCGCGCGGTTTGTGCACGTGGTGATTGGTAATGCTCTGCCCGGTCTTCACCCCACTTTTGTCGAACCCGTAAATGCGATACTCTGGGCAATAGAACTTCTTTCATGATTATTGCACGTGCTCCATTGAGAGTAAGTCTTTTCGGGGGCGGAAGTGACCTTCCAGTCTTCTTGAGGCAAAATCGCGGGAGCGTGCTTTCGTTTGCAATCAATCTCTCTGTATTTGTGATCGGCCACCCATTCAGGCATCGAGCAGGACTTCTGCTCAAGTATTCAAAGACTGAAGACGTATCGGAGGCCGGACAGCTGACGCATCCAATAGCTCGAGAAGTCTTCCGCAGATACTCCGTCAACGACTTTGACGTTGCGGTGATGTCCGACGTCCCTGCGGGCTCGGGGCTCGGTTCATCCTCCGCGTTCACCGTGGCATGTTTGGCCTTCGCGAGAGCGGCATCGAAAATTGACTCAACTGCCTATGAACTTGCTCATGAAGCGGCAGAAATCGAGATAAACGTTCTGGGTGAGCCAATCGGTAGACAGGACCAGTGGGCTAGCGCGTACGGTGACTTCAATCGTCTAGATTTTTCGGGTGAAGCCGTCACGGTTCAGAGGATAGGCATCTCTTCGCAAACAAAAAGTCAGCTTGAAAGAAGCCTCTTTCTTCTTCCGGTAGGAGGTTCTCGACAAGCCAAGACCGTGATAACCAGCCAGATCGACCAGTATGTGAGTGACGGGAGAGCCGAAGGCATTCTTCGAAAAATGGTGTTGCTTGTCGAAGAGGGAATTCAGATTTTGCGGCAAAACATCGATGATCTTGGTCCTCTCCTCAACGAGTCCTGGGCTTTGAAGAGAGAGATGGCCTCGCAGATCTCCAATGAGACCATTGACCATGCGTATCGTCTCGGGCTGGAGGGCGGCGCAACTGGAGGGAAGCTGCTTGGTGCTGGCGCGAGCGGGTACATGCTGTTCTATGTCCCTGAACCCGCCCAAGAGAAGTTCCAGTGGCGATTTCCGAGTGCCTTCAGGATTCAAATTAATCCGATCGGCGGAGGAGTAGTCCATGAATCTTGACCTCAATTGTGCGAATGACTATCTACGCGAGACAGTTCACGCCATCAGTAATCTCGATCAGAGCAAGTTACGAGAGATAGCAAATCAACTCGGCAAGCTCCAAGACAACGACGGGATACTTTGGGTTGCCGGCAATGGTGGTAGCGCCTCGACGGGCGCCCACTTGGCCTGCGATGTGGGAAAAGGAATCGGTAGCGCCATGGAGACACCAATGCGAACGCTGTCCCTAAATGAACAGATGGTGACGCAGTCAGCTTGGGCGAATGACTTTGGTTTCGAATACGCACTGATGAATCACTTGCGAAATCTCGCACGGCCACAGGATGGGCTGTTGGTCATTTCGGGTAGCGGCAATTCGGTGAATTTAGTTAATGTTGCCCGTTGGGCTCAGGAACGCGGCCTACACGTCATCTCGTTGCTTGGCGCTAACGGAGGAAGAATCTCTGACTACACAACTTTGGAGCTACGAGTTTCGTCTACAGACCAGCAAGTTGTCGAGAATACTCACCTAGTAATCGTGCATTGGTTGTTTAAGGCAATGACTCGCGCCATCTGATCGGAGCCAATCAGCTGCTTTTCCGCACCTAGTGTTCACAATTCTCGCTGTTTGAAGCTCATGATGCATTGTGTATAGGGAATTCGGAGGAGATCATGGCGAATGATGATTTCTACTGGCGTGAATTGACGTTGAACTAGTTCCCTATAGCGATCTGTTGTCCTCACGTATCGGCCACGATCAAGGCGCGCGATCAGTCTGGCGAGAGGATGCTGTCCGTCGTCAATAGTGGGGTCGATTGAAACTAGTCGCCCATCGGGCTTCAGAATTGTGCTGGCGTGCTTCAGCATTGAGCCAATTTCATCATCAGTCAGGTGGTGCAGTACTGCACTAATGAGAATGACATCAAATTCCCCCAAATTTTGAACTCTCTCGTCGGCAACATCTAGGCACAAAAACCTGGCTCGATGGCCGTGCCGGGCCTGTGCCACTTTGATGTATTTCAAATTATGGTCGAGGCCGGTGTAGAAGACGTTCTCGATGCGAGAGGCGATATCGGCAGGCCCTCAACTGATATCAAGAAGATTCATACCTTTGGTCGGCCTAATGACATCTGAAACAAGCCAGTCAAGGGAGTGTCGACGCCAGACCAATCTTTGATTAAGTCGATAGACCCAGCTTTGCCCCCAGATGAATTCACGAAACCCCATACGAACGTCTCTCAAAATATCAGGTTTTTCACGAAGAAGTCGAGGATGATTTCGGCACGCTGCACACGGTGCACCGGCGAACCTGATCGCGACAACTCATGTGTCTCACCGGGGAACCTGTAGAACGTCACGTCTTTACCGAGAATCCTCATCGCAACAAACAGCTCTTCGGCTTGGCTAATCGGGCAACGCAGGTCGTCTTCGCTGTGAATGATGAGAAACGGAACGTTGATGTTGCGCACATGGCGAATCGGTGACATGCGCTCGTAGTCCTCTTCGCCGTCGAGGTGGTTCGGGCCGTGTTCGACACGGAATACCGTGCCGATGTCGCTCGACCACTCTTCGCTGAGCATGTTGTTCACCGCACGCTCAGAACAAATGGCCTTGAACTTTTCACCATGACATCCGGCGAGCATGGTGGCCATGTAGCCGCCATAGCTGCCGCCGAGCATGCCGACTCGCTTACCGTCGCAGAACGAGTATTGGGCGAGGGCTCCGTCAAGAACAGCGAGTACGTCCTTCACATCGGCATCACCCCAACCGGTGCCCGGTGCAACCGGATGTTGGCGTCCGAGAATCGCTTGTCCCCACGCTTGCTCGCGACCGCTTGAACCGCGCGGGTTGCTCATGAGTACGACGAAACCTGCGGCTGCCTGCATCTGCGCCTCGTCGAAGAATGTCTCGCCGTACTGCGTGTGCGGGCCGCCGTGCACATTCAGCAGCACGGGGTACTTCTTGTTCGGATCGAAACCGACTGGCTTCATGATCCAGGCGTCAATTTCGGCGGGGCCGCCTGCATATGCAGAACCAGTCGGCACCGTGAAGTGTTCCCAAGTCTGCGGCTGCACTTCAGCAACAAGATTGCCGCCGAGATCGCTGAGGCGGCGTTCTTTCGACTTGACGATGGAATAAACCTCGGTCATCTGATTCACTTCGCTCGCGACAAATCCGATCGTTCCGTTCGCGGCGTGCACACCTTTTACGATTCGTCGACCCGTGGTAACCCACTCTGGTGACTTTTTGCCGGTTGGGTCGATGCGAACGACATGTGCCGTGCCGCGATCCTCGGCGTACGCGAGCAACGAGCCGTCGCTCATCCAGATTGGCGGCACGCTTCCTGCGGTGGTGCCGAAGGTTCGGTCGAGCGCACGCGACACCCACTGACGCTTCTTGGTGGCTAGTTCGAGCACTCCGACGTGATCGTTCTGCGGAGAAGTGAGTGGGTCGTCAAAACCGATGAATGCCACATGTTTTCCATCAGGGGAAACTGACGGCTGGTAGTAGACGCCTTTGCGATCCGTAAGCGTCGTGATTGAGCCGTCGAGTTTCACGACGTGCAAATCAGTGGCGAGGTCGATATCCCACCCGTCGTGTAGCGCGCCACTGGTAACTACGCCCGATGAGTCATGCAGCCACGAGGGTTGAGAATGCTCGAATTTTCCCGGAGTGAGATTTCTTGGGGCAAGGGTTCCATCACTCGGCACGACATAGACGTGTTGCGGTCGGTCGAACACGAAGTCCTCGCCATTCAGACGAGTAAAGAAGGTCTCGATCT
>Ga0194115_10005862_pt1 | contig 12611 bp, 10 predicted proteins | sample TA2MahsurfametaG_3_FD_148656 | JGI IMG/M metagenome (GOLD analysis project Ga0194115, IMG submission 148656) | Freshwater microbial communities from Lake Tanganyika, Tanzania - TA2015002 Mahale S4 surface | ecosystem: Environmental > Aquatic > Freshwater > Lake | place: Tanzania: Lake... | reverse complement strand
TCGATGGATGACTTTTTGAAGGAGAGTAAGGCTCATGGATGGCCCTCCTTTCGTGATTCTGAGGTGAGTGGGGTGACTCGTGCGCATATGTTACGGACATATGGGTATGGACTGTGTTCGAGCATTGTAATTTCTCGATACGAACAATCTCACCACAAATTGATTGTGTTTTTGTGTGTGCTGGGTGTGTATTTCGTTTCTTCAACAGGTGAACTGGGAATATGTCCGATGTTTACCAAATGGTGAAGCTGTGTCGGTCGACGGAACACATTTGGGTCACAACTTACCCGATCGAAAGGGGAATCGTTACTGCATCAATCTTGTTTCAGTCGCTGGTCATTCTCGAAAGTAAATCTACGCCATTGGCTTTATGATTCGTCATAAATGATTGACTTGAATCCTCCAACGAAGACATTCACAGAATGGATGGCGAATGAGTTGGCTTGGATGGTACGTTAGGTAAAGAAGATTTATTCTAGTGAAAAGTTCACTTTGCTATAGACATTGCAAAAGTTCCCTGCCCCTATCCTAAGGTTTTGCACGATGAACGTTACGTATGGTGTACGGTATGTATACTACATAGACATATTAACAATCCTCCATGTCGTCGCACCCAAACGTGCATTTTTTGTATGGGGCATAGAATTGTACCAAACGAAAAAGATCCGATCGACCAAAACACGATTCATCTCGCCAAAGAATCAACAAAAAAGACTGTCGAAGCCATGGGACTTGTTACTAAACACATGGCATAAGGTGAGCAGCGTCGCTTCGCTAAGCACACTGCCGTCTTATTCCCTTGAGTGTAACGTCGGATACACTCCCATCGCCAGTTCCTTTTCGTCCGTCTACTGAGAAATCGAAGCAGAATGAACGTGTCAAAACTTTGGATAATACTGGTCCTGTTTCAAGTCGGTGTGAGTCAGGCGGAATATGAATATCTTAAACCGCAAGACACCACAAGTAGTAAGATCGAACAATGTCCTCCCGTAGAGGTATCATCGCCCGAAGAAATCGCACATTATTGTCATCGTGTTCGTGGTCAACGGTTTGAAATGAATAAGGAGGAATATAAATGTATGGGTGGTCAGAATAGTCGATGTGAGGGACGGATCAATCCCCAGAAGGAACTTCCTACCTGTTCCCAACCTGTCATCCCAAGTTGTGAAGATGAGACAATCTACAAAAACTTTAACGAACATAGCAACGGTCCGTGTATGTTCCGGGAGAATGATATCGCTTGGCATAGTGCTCGATGCGGTGGTGGACGATTCTCTTGTTGGGATACGACACTCATGGAATGGTGTCAGGGGACTGTCGATGATTCATCCCTACCCGGTAATAATACCATTGTCTGCCCTCCCACCAACGTCTATTCACGTCATGAGGCTACTCATTACTGTTCCAAATCAGGTCTGACGACACGAATCGGTCCGAAGGATCCAAAGACATACAAGTGCCTTCAGAAGGATGGATCGGAAGTCTGTACAGGGACGATCGACACAAAACGACAACCACCACCGTGCAGTATTCCCATCCATAGTTGTGGCGCCATGCACAAGGTCTGCGAAATCGGTCGAAAGACATATTGTGATGAAGAACTCTCAATCTTCGAATGTTGGGATATCGACATTGACCGATGGTGCCTTGGACGCATCGTGAAGCCGTACAAGCAGGCACATGATAAACATATGACAAATACGTTAGATAGCCAAGGATCCTTGGGAACGGACACCAACAGCAGATCAAATCCTGCAGATCAAGAGGAAGAAGGACAACGAGGACGAGGTAATGTTTGGAGTCAAGTAGGCCGGGGAGGCTTTATGATGGCGGCAATCATGACGGTTGGAGGGATCAGTCTCCGTAGCTTCCGCTTATCAAAGATGAAGGTCGAGACATGGAGGAATACTATGCACTCGCCAACTGAGTTGGGATATTACCAACCAGTTTCGGATGGGATGGAACTGACCGTATTGGTGGCGTAGGATGGATTCGAGCTGTGAACCACATTTTGTCACAATCAGGTAGTTTTTTCCAATCTAGTCGCTGTCGTCCATAAAGGAAGACAATCATTGTCTCAGAATTGGCAAGGAAAGTAGACCTGGTGTCTAGCTGTCAGTCTTACTAACTGTAAACTGTATAACTGTAACAGTGAGATGTGAAATTATAAACTGCATCGCGAGATTCTATCATACATACAAATGCATAGGTACTTAAGATAGATATGGAGCTGGAATCCGATGAATCATACATACATATGGTAGGGAGAGTTCGTCGATGACTTTTTTAGCAGCCGGCGTAGTACATTTCCTACATTCCGATTCGACGATTATCGCCGCCACGAACGCCGTTGAGTCCTTTCGCTTCGTGGGGGAGGGCCAGTCTCGAAAAATCGCAGTACAGTTAACCGTAAAATCAACCTCCGGGATCGAAACGCCAACCTCTCTAAAAACCAACTGCGATAAGCGATAGAGTCTTCAATCACAGTACTACTTTCGTGGAAACTTCCAACAATAGCACACAGAAAGCGGGGGTCATTCATGGGGTGTGTGTGTAGGCGTTAGAAAAAGAAAAAACCTCGAGTTTTCACATATTGTGTAGTAAACAAAATGGCGTTGGCGTTTGGACTTCCGCATCGGGACCACCATGACGACAACAGCGGGAATCGGAGAATGCAACGACATGAAGATTCATGGAATCATCATCCAACGCGAACTCCTTACACAGATGATGATTATCGACGAACAATCAACGACGCCGGACCGTCCCGGTCAGAAGAGCCCCGGCATCACCGGGAAAGACACCAACCCGAACTCTACCGGCGAACGGCGGCGCCACAGGATTCCTCATACGCATCATCATCACACTCCGAGGATAATTATCCCCCCCGCTATTCTCACAACAGGGACCTTGACAACAGGAAAGATATGTGCAATCCTCATCAGCCTTCAAGAATGTGGTCTGATGGCCGAGAACGTTTTACGGTACAAAATCAAGGACGTAATTCGCCTCGCCGACGGTCTCCAAGTCCTCCAGCGAGACGTTATGTTTCGTCTTCTGCTGTAGATGGTGGATATCTAGAGACTCAGCGTCATAGACGCGATGAACGAAGCTACGAATGGGGTGGGGAAGGTGAAGAGAGATATACTTCGGTAAGGCGTCATCAAGAGGGTTCAAGGAATTATTCATATCACGATCGCCACATCGATGATCGCAACAGTTCGTATCGCAGAGGCGATGGCGAAGAACAGGGTTGGAGGAGGAGTAGGAATATTCCTCGTCAAGAATCAGAGCGACACGGGAGAGCGCTCGGGTGTGATTACACTGTGAAGGGACGGGGTAATGATCGACCATGGTCAAATGGCGACAATAGAGGTACGAGTGACGATCTCCGTTATGATCCTAAGGATCGGTTGAACGGAAGCAGGGTTTCAACGAATTTCATATCCAAACCTGCTCGTGGGTATGAATTGACAGAATTTCCTCCTCGGTCTTCCAGGGAAGGGGACGATAATCATCGGCTTCATCAATCGATAGAGACTCTTAGAGGTGAACGTGAACGGGAAGTTCCTCGAGGTTATCCTTTGGATGAAGAAGAACCATATCATCGTGCTTGGGACGCTGAGAAGCATCATCGTCGTCATGAGGATACTCATCGGCGCCTGGCTTTGGAACCACCAAGAAACGAGGATATTTATTATCGCCAAAATTTGGAACCACCAAGAAACGCTCGAAACGCCGAAGTTTCAGATGGCTACCGGCCCGGGGCGCGAGATGTTGTACCCTTGTTAGAACAGCGCTTATGCAATGCTGGTGAATTCGTAGAATCACATGTATCAACACTCAAGAAGCACGGCCTTGATTTTCGAGAGTCCTCACCCCCAAGAAAGAGACAAAGTCTTCTTGAGCACAAGGATACACTAGCTATAGCGACGGAGACAGACAAGGTGGGAAAACAGGATCGGATGTCGACATGTACGAAGAGCTCCAGTCCAGCGGATGTCGTGAGGGCACCACCAAAGTCAGATTCACTCGTCATGGCCGCGGTGGCAATGACTCCGACCGACGAGAACTGGCGTCCAAAGACTACGGTAACGTGTTCCAAAGCCGAAACCAACACTTCAGCTCCTAACCCAGCGAAAGGCAATGATGACGTCTCGCGCACAACAAACCATGGCCCAGGGAAACGAACTACTGCAACTTTGGCGTCGTCCGTGAAAGAAAAAACAATTTCCGGTATCCCGATGCGATGGCTTAAGCCGGTCATCAAGCCGACACCGAAGAGCAAAATCGTCAAGGAAGCACTGAAACCTCTGAAGGCGGCTCAACCAAAATCGGCTACACTGTCAACAAAGGTGATCCCTCACCAAGTCAAAAAGGAAGCTTGTTCAGCGCCAACATCACCTACACTCAATCCGGTGACAGATTCAGAAGGTGGGTCTACTACATCTACTTGTCGCGACTTGATGGCCATGGCAGACCAGAGCAAGGTTACCCCTCGGGTACCAGTCGCGATTGTGACCACCAAAGCGGCCGATGTTGAGAACGATAGCAGAAATGCGACCAAGCCAGCTCTCTCGAAATGCCATGATGATGGTAGTAAGGACGATCAAGAAGGAACAAGTGAAGACAGCTCGTCTGAGGACGATTGCGATTCTTCGGACACCGATGATGATGAGGTTCGAAATTGGGCATCAGTAATGTTCGGTATATCGTGTGCGGAAACATCACGGGAAGAAGAAATGAAGAATGTAGTTGATCTACCGAGCAAGAAGCCTACACTAAAGTTGCGCCTGAAGCTGTCGGCCGAAAAGATCGCGTTGTTGAAAGTGCAAAGGAAAGCATTCATGCGAGCAAAGAAGGATACGGCGCTTGAACAAGATACGGAAGGAGATTGCGCTCTATCACGAATCAAGTTGAAGGCGCGTGGCCGGACTAAGAAGAATAGGAAGTCGTACTTGGAAATTTTGCCTGGGGCGACAGCTGAAGACCGAGAAGTGGATGAAGAGCAACGGCGTATCGAACTCGAAGAGGAAAAGCGAATCCGTGAAGAGGCAAAGCCGTTGACTGCGGCGCAAATTCGCGAGATCTTGGGTGATGACGATATGCAAGGATCCGCCACTTCCAACTGGGTACGACGATCGGTTCGACAACCCTCGCGAGCCTTGTTGAACTCGAAACCACTCAAGGCTTTGATGGCGGGTCTCAAGAATAATCACCCCGATATGGTCGTTCTCAAGATGAAGAAATACATTAATGATCCTGACGCACCTGCATGTGTCATTGATGCCTTTCTGGAGGCTCTGGAAGAAAATTCAAATTGTGAGGCATTGTACATTCAGGTAAGCAAAGGATAGGGCGTGAGTTGATGTGCCCAAGGCAATGAAGCTAACGAAGATTTCTTTGTCTTTTGCAGAATTTTAATGAAGGCATGCGGGATCGTCAAGTCCTTCATTTGCTCAGAATTCTACAATCGCCGAAATGTCGAATTTGGTGCATGAATATAGGGGAGAACTATAACGTCGAAATGGAAACCTGGGACAAGTTTACAAAAGGACTTCGAAAGACCAAGATTACGCATATGTACGCGTCTGAGCATACCATTACTACCGAGATGAAGGATGAAATTCGAGAGACGATTCGCGAAAATCGAAAAAAACATGATCTTCACATCAACCCCAACAATCTAGACGTCATTGTTCAGTGTACTCATTGCTGGTGGAATCCAATCAACGCAAAAGTCTTAGAGCCCTATCTACGGAAACGAGGTTACGAGCACATTCTCAACGACAAGGAGGGCCAAGGATTGCGAGGCTCTATGTCTGCAGCTCCTTCGTTGTGAGCTCTCCTTGTTTCCTTCTGCTTTATCTATTTCTCCTTGTGTTGACTTGCGTTGCCACTTGTCACATTTTGTCTACTAAATTGTCGTGCACCGGACTTATATTGGAATGTATGGTGTTGGGAGTATGCCAGAGCGTAGAATGTTAACATGCGAAAATCGGACTGCATAAAGGATTCCGTCTTTGTCATTAGTCATATAAGATCCACTTTCTAAATCGTCACGGACGCATAGTTCTTTCACCCTTCCTAATCCATTCAGAATACTGGATTGCAAAATGGATACAAAGAGCGAGGAGATTTTGTGAGTAGTCCAGGAGAATCCTAGTAACGGAATCTATCCGATCGGCAAGGCATGACGATCCAAAAAAAAAGAAGCAAGAGTTGCATAATCCTATCCCGAGGATGAAAATAGACATTGGGGTGGTGACTTGTTATAGAGGGGAACAGCGCGAATGGAGAATACAGCAAGGGTTGTATCACTATCCTACCGTACGATTTTTTGATCGCGCCCCTTTTTTTCCGGGCGGGACGAGAGGTACCTTTGAGGTCACTTGGGCTCTCCTAGCGATCCCTATTGAAAGGAGGCGAGTATTTAAGGCAATGGCGGAAAAGCCCAATTTGTTTGGGCCAAGTTCTCTCCGTTGTGAAGCCTGTTGGGCCAAGAAAGCAGTCACTCGTGATTAGAAAAGTTCAAGAGGGGCATCATCACCAGGAGAGGCCCTCGCCGGAACGGGATCTGAAGCCTAGAGACGGTTCAGTAGTTGGGTTTCGAAAAACACGAGGAACGATATTGATTGCAACAATGCCTCTAGTTGATCTACTAGAATGGTCTCAACTCATAGGTATTCTAGATCTACACATTCGGACAAGACTCGTAGACTGATCAACTTAACTTATTTTAGCGCAGTGTGGGTATCATTAAGCGTTTTGGCGCTTTAGCTGCAATTATTATGCTTGTGGTATTCATAGTCGCGTGGTCCTTGTAAATGAACAGGTGTTTGTGAACAAACACAACATGTTCCTGACACGTGGCCGCATAGCAGTCGATTTGAAACGGTGTTCTGGCCTCTCATTCCCGGAAGCGAAGACTTCCCATTCCGAATCCTTTTCGTTTTTTGTAGCAAGTCCGAATGTACGATGCGGGGACTATCACAGCCTCGCAAAGTAACGGATTGAGTGGTGGGTGTGACCCTAAAAGATGGGAGGAAGGAAGTAGACGCAGCCTCAATCCGAAACCTAGGCATCACCAGTCGTGCGGGGATGCGAGAGAGAACCCGCATTCACCCCATCTTCCTTCGTTGCCTCAGGTTGATGCGTCGCACCAGTTCTGCAGCAAGTTCGAGATTCCCATTCCAAGTGTCTTCCATCTTTTCTTGCAGGGGTTCAAGTTCAGGTTCTTCCAGTTCAGATGCTGCAATCAAATGCAATGTACTAGAAAGCATGGCAGGAGTCTTGGAATTCCTTCGTTCAAAACGTCTTCGTTTCGTTGGCGGTGACTCATCAAATGATGAATCATCTTCGACCAAAGAAGGGGAGAATGAGACTGATCGATGTCTTTTGGAAATGCCTGAACTCTTGGAGGAGCATGATGGACGTTTTGACAACATCGAAGTCAGCGATTGGTTCTCGTTACTAGTAGTACATGTCTTCATTGTGGAGGCAATTGACTCGAAAGACGCAATTGATGAATCTGTACTGTATTGCATTTCTAATGATACCCGAGCGCTGAAACGAGGAATAGGAATGTTCATGTGTGTGTGGGCTTGAGGAACAAGGGATGTGACGGGTTTCGTCAACAAGTGAAACGTTGCTAGAAGCGAATCGTCACGATGAGGTAATTTGTGTTGTGGTTGAAAAGAGTACCCTGTGGCGGGACGGTGTCCCCTGGACGGTCCCGAAATCAGACGATGATTGGACGTGTGTGGGTGGAGGCGAACCAAAACTCTGTCAAGACTCGATTCTCGATCACCCCCGAACTTTCCGTCCTTTACCCCCTTTCACGCGCGATCGCCTCTTCTTGAACCGAAAGTTTATATTTCCGATGAAACTGGCAAAACGACGCAGAGGGGTTGAGATCCAACGCCAACTTTCCGTCTTTCGCGTTGCGATTGGGCCCGATTTCGAACCTTCCCCGGCAGAAAATGTCAAACCACGTGTTGACGAAACAGCCGAACTTCTCCCAATCCGAACCCGGAAAGGGTATATACGGGATCGCCTCGGTGTATTCTTCCTTCCGCTGGTTCCACTTGCCCTCAGAAAAAAGCCGACTACTCTACAGTTATGGTTCGCACAATCCGGCGGTTTCGCCTTTCGCCCTACGAGTAATCGAGTGTGTCGACGATCGGTGCTACTGTCCGCAAGTCTGGTCGACTATGATGAAATCGGAAAAATCCTCCTATACAAACCCTATCACGTTTCCACATTTTCAGCCATCGTGCTCGACTGTGGCTGTAAAAGACTTCATCTTGGTCCAGCCACGTCTATGACAACTATTTTCGTTTTACCGTCGAAGACGTTGCCGACGTACCGATAGTCGATACGGTAGTCAATACTGATCGTGAGTGTGAATCCCGGGATTGTTCCAGTCGCGGATGTCAGCGGTGTGGCAGGACAGACCGTTGAACCCCAACAGGGTAGCCTCCTTTTCATGACGACTTCAAGGAGGTCGCCGATCCTTTTCAGGGGAAGGTATGAAATGCGACGTCGAAGATCTTCTCTCTAGCTACTAGAACCAAAATATCCGATCCCCTTGCCCTAGATATGAAGACCATTGCAGTACTAGCCTCTGCCGTTTCCTTCTGTAGTGTTTCAGGGTTCGGAATAGCACCACTGACTCTGATTCCGACCTCCTACAGTTCCGAAACTGCCTTGTCAGCGATCCGATGTTACGATAGTAAGTGTACTACGAGTGTGAGCTTGCGATGGGGAAACCCATAGCTGGTGAAGATGATGATTGTTTTTGGCTGGCCTTTTTTTCAGAGACGGACGACACACCACTCACTCACAGCAATACTCTTCTTTTCCAAGAATATTACCAGCTAGAAGAACTGGAGGATCGTGAGACCTGTACGACAGAGTTGTACCTACGAGGCGATGGTGTGGTAGAATTTGGTGAAACAGATGGACCAAAGTATCTCGTGGCAGCTGGGACATGGTCCGTCCCTTACGGTACGAACGACTACAATAGTAAGTTCCCCCCCAAGAAGAAAGTTCCTTCGTTTTTTTCCTTTTTTGGGCATGGTTCCGCGAGAATCCCCGGGAATCTGTATGTGTTTTTTGCTCTCAAAAATTCAACTACCGACTGCTTCTCAAATGAAAAACACATTCTTTTTGTAGTGGTAATTACACGCATATTTGGAGCTGGGAATGATGCAAGAAAAGGTCAAACGGGTATGGGCGAATTCACCTTTGAGGGTAAGGCGTTGTTTTTTGGTGGAATGACGGAGGAGGAAGCCTACGTATGGTCATCGACTATGAATCCGAGAATTCTGACACCTCCCCAATGGTTTTGTTCTTTTTTTCGTCTTCTTTCTCTCTCTCATGTGCATGTGTGTGTCTATACAGTGACTAAATCCTACCGAGGAGATATGACGATGGTTGGTGAATCCGTCGGAGTGACTGGAATCATGTCAACGACGGATACGACAGACAATACTGAACGAGAAGTTGGATATTTCAATATGATTGATGCGACGGAAGAAAGAAATGGTGTATCGTCCGCGTAGTGGTAGACACACGACGGACCATAATGACGACGACGACGAGTCGTGAAATGATGCTAAAGGGACACCTACTTTTGAACATAGTGATGAAGTCCCATTTTACATGGACACAAAATTGTGAATTGAATCTTTCCGGGTCATTACACTCCATATTGTGATCGATAGCTCCTTACGCTTTCCAGTGTTTCTGGACCAAAGTTTGGGCTCTTTTCCAGGAAGGATTGTAGTTGCGGTAGATTCACAATAGATACCACCGGAATACCCAAATCTCGGACTACAGCTTGAACAGCTGACACCGGATCATCCAATGATCGTTTTTCTGCCCTATCCAATGCAATCGTAACGCCGACCATCTTCGCACCGATCTCGTTCAGAAGGTCATACGATTCTCGGATAGCCGTCCCTGCTGTGATAACGTCATCGATGACAAGGACTTTTTTGCCGTCAGCCATCGAAGCGCCAACCAATGAGCCTCCCTCACCATGATCTTTCTTTTCCTTTCGATTGTAAGCAAAGCCAACATCTATTCCGAAGTCACTGTACAAGGCCGCACAAACAACTGCACCTAGTGAAATCCCCTTGTAGGCTGGTCCGAAGATAACTTCGAACTGGACCCCACTTTGTTTGTCCACTCTAAAGTACAAGAAGAAAGGTAAATCGACGACGTTAGCATCGTGTATGGGATAGCATGAAAATGGAAGAAGCCTTCCAGGACACAAAACACTTTGCATCGTCATTAGTCTCAGAAACTATCGAATCAGCGAATTGGTTTTGACCTGCATTTCCCGAGGGACTCAGGTGAAAGAAGACCAAATAATTCCTCACTGACATTTGACGAGCAACAAAAAGAGGGTACTGTATCGGAATTTCAGTTGTCACAATGGGTCGGGTGCTTGTATATATAAATAGTTTCATCGCCACTCACGCGGGGGCGGATCAATAACACGGACCAAGCTAAGGATATTCGTCACTCCCATGCAACAACAAGCCATTGGGCAAGCAGTTCGACAAAAGGGGACTTTTTGACCACTTACAATTCTGATGAAGCCATAATGGCTGATGCATATGCCTTGCCAAGCTTAAAGAGAGCAGCACCTGACGAAAAAAGGCCGGCATTGAAAAAGTATGGCGACGTTCGACCACTCTTGAGAACAAAGGATCCAAACTTCAAAACTCCTTCCTCGAGACTGAATTCCAAAAACTCCGTCTGATATTGTTGAATGTCACCGATTGCTTCATCTTCTTTTTCTGACGAGGTAGTCGGCTGGACCTTCATCGCATCACGAACTTCGTTAATCTTGTCATATAACTCCTTCGCTGCAAGTGCCCGATCGGTAGCTTTACTTATCCCTCGAGACACCGGGATTAACATATTATTGCCTGATTCATTCATCCCAGCCTTCGCAGCACCCGCCAGATTCCCTCCCTGTTCTCCAACACCAGGGGCAAGAATCCACACTTTGGATCCACCTGCTTTTCGTGCTTTCTCCAATGCTCCCACATCGGTCGCCCCTACGACAAGCCCTAACTCGGAACCGTGCTCATCCGACCACTGACCGGCGAGCTTAGCGATATGTTCAAAAACAGTCTCCCCACCTGACAAGTTCAGCGCAAGTATGTCGTTGGAACCGGGGTTCGATGTCTTACACAACAGGAACGCACCCCTATCACTGTATCGACCTGTTGATCATCGAGAGGACACAAGAAGAAAAAAATAAAGTAAGTGGTCGGCCGCCTTCGAATCGCTTGATCGAAGCACAAAAACTATTTCTCCGAGGAACCGACCTGTGACAAAAGGCGCTACTGAATCCCATCCCATCAAGGGTGACAACGTCACAGAATCGGCATTCAAATGATCATAACATGCTTCCGCATAGGCAGCCGCCGTACTACCAATATCTCCTCTCTTGACATCCAACAAAATCGGGATATTCGATGGAATTTCCTTGAGAACTCGTTTCAGAGTAACATTTCCATATTCGACACCCAGTGCCTCAAAGAAAGCAGCATTCGGTTTGTAACAGGCTGCATATGGAATCGTCGCGTCGATAATGGATTTGCAAAATGAATAGGCTGCTTCGGATCTTTCCTCAGCAGTTGCGCTATTCCCACTATCCTCAGGAAAGACCTCCTTAAGGTGGGGATCTAGACCGATACATAACAGTGAGTTCACTTCGGCAACCCTGGCCTCTAGTTTAGAAAAAAAGGATGGCATGGGAATACAAGGATGCGTCGATCCGACTCAGGTGTAATGTCTTCACAAGAAGGGGGAGCCAGACATCAAAAGTGTTCGGAAGGAACCGGGGAAAATCTTTGGCTCTCGTTGATCCAACGAATTGCGGCCGCTGATGTCAGACAGACGAATTTACCCCCGAGTAGCGCAACTTAGGGTCAGGCCATTCGCATTTTCTGATAGTTTGGCTCAGGGAGGCGTGGCGAATTCAATCACCCAACCAGATCATCGTTTGAACGTGAAAGCCTCAACGGCTTTATGGTATTTATTTTGGAAATACGCAAATCCCGAGTTGGTTGACGTTCGTTTTGACTGTGATAACATGTAGTGATTCTTGCTTTTTTCACAGTCAGAGGCCAAAAGGGAAGACGCTCGTTGGGGATCACTTTAACTGTAAGGCTTACGAAGATGCCGCTCGATACGTCCATGTGTAAGTTCCTTCATGCTTGACAGTCTTCGGATGGCTAGCTTTATCCATCCTTTCCAAGGGAAGCCCACGAATCTCATACATTTGTTCTTTCGAAAATTAGTCGAGAGGCATGTGGCCCAGCCTGTGAGCTTCGACGATTTTCAAGCACGACAGCGAGCCCAGAAACAAGCACAGCAAGCAAAGGAGAGGCTGGATGCCGAGGGTACGAAGTTCTACCGAGGTGGAATAAGCGAAAACGATGCTCGTATTGCGGCGATAAGGAAGGAACAACGAGAGAAGGAACGAGAATCGGTACAGATTCGAACGTCCTTCTCGAGCGGTCTAAGTGAAATAGATCAGAAGATGGCCGCACTGAAAAAGGAACAACGAGGAAGGAACGAGAATC
>Ga0194115_10005861_pt1 | contig 12617 bp, 9 predicted proteins | sample TA2MahsurfametaG_3_FD_148656 | JGI IMG/M metagenome (GOLD analysis project Ga0194115, IMG submission 148656) | Freshwater microbial communities from Lake Tanganyika, Tanzania - TA2015002 Mahale S4 surface | ecosystem: Environmental > Aquatic > Freshwater > Lake | place: Tanzania: Lake Tanganyika... | reverse complement strand
GGACGAACTATGCAAATGGACTAGGGATAAAAAGAACGGTACCGACATCGTGATGGCCCTTTGGATGGCTGTGCTTAACCTGCCGAACCTGAACACGTTGAAAGCCCCGCCCCGCCAGTGGCGACCGTCATGGCTGCTTGGCAGCTGAATATGTTATCTTTTACAGGCAACCGTGGCGAGCGTTGAGGTTTGTGGATGAAAACAGTTGAGGAAATTGTTGCGCTCTATAAAGAGCGTTTCGAGGTACAAGGCCCGCTTTTGCAGCAGATGCGCGAAGTGCGCAAACTAGCAAACGGGGACATTGTTGTACCGCTCAACGAACTAGACCGTTCCGCTAAAGCATCCGTTGCCAATCTTCTCGTACAAGGTTTGGACCAGATGAGTATGCGTGTCGCATCAACCATGCCCGCGCCATACTTCCCGGCATTGCGCGACGGCAACGACCGCAGCATGAAACTAGCCCGCGACCGCAAACGCGCACTGCTCGCTATTTGGGACCAAAACAGAATGAACCAGAAGATGCGTCGCCGCGCACGACACCTCCTGGCCTACGCTTGCAGCCCGGTCTACATCAAACCAAACATCGATAAACGTCTCCCAGAGTGGCATCTGCGGAACCCCCTAGACACTTTCCCATCACCAGTCACCGAACTAGACAACCCCGTCCCCGACAACTGCATTTTCACCTACCATCGGACGTACCGGTGGGTAACACAAAACTACGGTGAACAAATCAACGGGCGGCTCAAAGTGGGTGAACCGTCAGCAGATTCTCTGTTTACCATCCTCGAATATGTTTGCGACAACGAAGTTGTCACGTGTGTGCTCGGAACAGAAAAAGACCGCAACCCGAACAGCGGCGAAACCTATCAGGGCGCGTTCGTTGTTGAACTATCACGGGTCCCGAACCGCACCGGGATGCCGCTGGTTGTCATGCCGCAACGCATCACCCTTGACAAACCCAGAGGACAGTTCGACGGCCTGCTCGGAATGTATTACACCCGCGCCCGTTTGCAGGCTTTGACCGAAATAGCGATTGAACGCGGAATATTCCCCGACGAATATCTCGTCGCAAGAATCGGAGAAAACCCTGAGATTATCCAAATTGCCGACGGCAAAACAGGCCAGCTGGGTGTTGTCAAAGGCGGCGACATTCAACAACTTCAACTCAACCCAGGTTACAAAACTGATGTTGCTCTTGACCGGCTTGAACGGCAGGAACGACTTGAGGGTGCAATCCCTGCTGAATTTGGTGGAGAATCTGGCACCAACATCCGCACGGGCCGCCGAGGTGAATCAATCTTGTCGGCCACAGTCGATTTCCGCGTTCAAGAAGCACAAGATTTGTTTTCCTCATCATTGGTCGAGGAAGACAAAATTGCCATAGCTATCGAAAACGCATATTGGGGCAGCAAACCCAAATCGTTTTGGATAGGTTCACGCGCTGGCGGAATCATTGACTACACCCCCAACAAGTTGTGGGAAACAGATTTTCATTACGTGTCATATCCCGCGTCGGGTTCCGATGTGAACGCCCTGATTGTCGGGTTGGGTCAACGTCTCGGCACGGGTTTGATGTCTAAAGAATCTGCCCGTGAAGCAGACCCGCTCATCTCTGACCCCGAGTTGGAAAAGGACCGTATCGTTGCAGAAGCTATTGAGTCTGCCTTGTTGAACAGTATCCAAGCTCAGGCTGCGGACCCGAACGGCCCATACCAGCCTGATGACCTTGCGTTTATCGCAAGCATGGTGCAGTCGAACAAGATGACGTTGCCGGAGGCTATTCAGGCGGCGCAGAAACGTGCACAGGAACGACAGGCCACCCCTGCTGAGGCTGGCGCACCTGAAACGATGCCAGGGTTGGCTGTGCCCGGTATGGGTGCCGAGCAGCCGACCGGGGGGGCTGGACCTGGTGGTTTGGCTGCGCTTCTTGGACAGTTGAACCCTGCACGTGCTGGTGCGGCAGCCGCTCCTGGTACACCCGGTTCCGTTTTGAGTCTTGCATCAAGGTTGGCGTAAATGGCGAAACAGTATTCGAATCGTTCCGATTTGCGTAACCCTGCACAGAAAGTGGCGAAGCGGGCCGCAAAAGGCCAGACCTATGGCGAAGCGGGCAGGCAGATGGCTGCACAGGATGTTGTGCCAATGGCTAAATCTCCTTCTGATGCCCCTGCACCGGCTCCCGCGCCTGTAGTAGTGCCTGGTGCGTCCCCGTTTACACGCGCCACGGAACGCCCGATGGAACCAGGTACTTACGGTGCTGATGCTGGGCCTGGTCCGTCCTATGCCGGTGCAGGTTTACCGCAGGTTGCACAATCTGCCGACCCGGTGTTGCAGGAACTTTTGATTCTCTATAAACAGTTCCCGAATGACGGCTTGGCGAATCTGATTTCCGTGTTGCAGTATGGCGGGCTGTAATGCCGACACGGTTCAGTAGTGCCGAAATCGACATCATAAACAACAGCCTCAAACGAGAACAAGAGGCGCAAAAACAGATGCAGGCAACCGCTTCAAAAGAGTTGTCTGACCGCGTTAGCGACATCTACAAAAAGTTCCCGATGTTGCCCGCCGATGTTGTACTACCTGCTGCAAAAGCAGGTTGGTCGGACAACCTGTTGGATGGGTTGGCGAAAAAGGTTTTAGTTCAGTTGGGGCGAGACCCTGAAGCGTTGGAACCCCAATCAGTCAAACCCAAAAATCGAGGTTTGTTCGGAAACGTGTTTGACAAAATAAAAACTGCTTCGCGGTACGCGACAGCGTTCGCTAACTTTCCTGCCGAAATGGTGCAGGGTGGTGCCGCACAATTCTTTGAAGACCAGCCAGGTGTCAAAGGTTGGTTTGCGTCAACTGAACTTGGCACGCTGGCGATGGAGAGCGAAAAATCTGGTTCAGGGTTTTTGGTTAGCGGCCAAGCAAAAGTAAATCAGGGTCGTCGTGCGCGGCAGTATCGAGGTACTGCGGGCGGGGAAAATGCCTACACGCTCGGACGTGGTTTGGCCTCCGTTGTTTCTCCCGACGGTTCTTTTGCGTTCAACGTCATCTCGGGTTTTGTTGACGGACTTGTTGCACTGGCTGTCCCAACCTTACCTGGCGCAAAAGGTGTCAGCGGTTTAGCAAAAGCAATAAGCGAAGCACCTGATGTATCTCCAGCTGCCAAAGCTGCTGCTGAGGTAGTTCAACGTGCTGGTCGTGCCGGTGCCAAAATACAACCATCAAAACTGCCAGCAGACGAATACGCAAGGTTGGCTAGAGCCGCCGCCGAAGAAATGGGTCTTGTCGCGGACACGATTGACGTAGGAAAATTCAATGGATTCCTTGTTACCGCCAAAGGCAAACGTCTTGTCCAAAACCTTGTTGAAGCCGACACACTTGATGACGTTTACAAGGCCACAAGCAAAAATCTTTATGTGTCTACCGCAAAAGCATTGCGTGACGCAAAAACAGAAAGCGAAGTTCTCAGCGTATTGATTGATGTGGTGGGCAAGGAAAGCGGTTTGACGCGCACCCGCATACCCGGTGCAGCCACAACTTACGCAACACGCAAACACATGATGGACTTCCTCAACGAATTACCTCTCCTGTCAAGTGCCAAAGCCAAGCGTCTCACCTCAATCATCCCGCGCACCGTTGCCGACCTCGACGCAACAGACCCTTTGGAACAGCGTTCAACAATTCAAACCATAGATAACTGGATGCGTCAATCATTGTTTGATGACGATACGCGCCGGACAACATTGGACCGTTTGGCTGACGTGATGATTGGTGAGGGTGCAACACCAACTGCTAAAAAATTATTTCTTGAAGAATTCGAGGATTTGGTTGTTGAATCGTGGGTTCGTAACGGTGTCCGCCCCGAGGTTGCGGAAGCGTTGATGGCAAAGCATCGTGTCATTGCGGGACGCACACAGCTGTACAACCTTGATGATGCAGGAGAGTTTACCGATTCCGGTTTCTATAGGGGTCTTGCTGGTGGCCCGGACAAGATTGAGAACGGCATTTTGGTCGGCCCGCAGAACGCTGCGGAGTTGGCAAAAAACGTGTTGGAGATGCCTGACCCGAGGCAGGTTCGACGGTTGACATCCGATATCGGTTGGATTTTCGGTACGTCGCAGCGTGGCGCGGTACGAAAAGCAAAAAAAGCGACAGGACAGTTTGACGACCCCAATCTTGCACGGTTGGCTCAAGCTGGTCAGTTGCGTTTGCCTTTTGCAATCATTGAAAATGTGCAGCAGGTGTGGCGTACCACGACGTTGATGACCGTTGCCTATTCTGTCCGTAACCTTCTGGAAGCGCAGTTGCGTTTGACGTTTAACAACGGGCAAACCACTTCGCTGTTGCGCCACCCCCTGCAACACCTTTCGTGGGGGACAAAGACACGTGGGGCGGGTGACGCTTTGGGTAACACGTGGGATGGTTTGGATTTAGGTGAAGCGGCTGTCCGCACCCAACGCGAATACGAACAAGCTCTTGCAAAGGCACGAAGGGCATATGTCCATGACCCAATATCCGATTACCGTATCGCTGAACGTACCGGCGACTGGCAGCGTGTTGAAAAGGGTGTGAACGACCGCAAACAGGTTATTGCGGGCCACGGCGACCAGGTTGGCAAACTCAACGCAGACCTTGTTGACCGTTTGATTGCTGCTGGCGCAACCGACTATGACATCAAATGGATTATTGGACATTTCAGGGGCGATATACCCGAGGATGTGTTGCAGCGTTGGGGCAACATCATCGGTGATACAGACCGTCTGGAGTGGTACCGCAATGTTCGTGACCTACACCTGTCGGGCCGCCCTGTTTTCATCCCTGGGCGAAACGGCGCACCTGGTCGTTTCGCTGACGAACCAGTATCAATAGACCTTGATTTGTATGAAAACATGAACTTGTATCTGCAAGAAGCGCGTGACCGCGTGGCTCGATTTACTGGCAACCGCGAAGACCTATCAGGTGTTGTTGCATCAGGTTTGCTTCCACCGCAACGGGTGGTCGGTGCAGAAGTCGGTTTGACTGCAAGCGATGTCAACCAAGTTCGCACCATCCCGAACGCAAGCGGCAAGGGTACACGCAACGTCCGCGTGGTCGGGTTTGACGAAGCAACAGACGAAGCGATTGTCCGCCCATTCGCGTTTGAAAACGGAGAATCGTCAAGTGACCTTCGTAAACTTCTCGACTCTGATGACGTTTACTATGACAAGAATCTGCCGACAGTTTTCGGTTGGGAATCCCGCCAGCCGAACTATCTGCAACCCGGCAACCGCGTCAAGGAACGCTGGGACTCGTTTGTTGACTGGTGGTTCGGTTCCGTTTACGGCAAAGGGTCCGCCTATCTTGAGCGCGGCCCCGCATACCGCCAACAGTATTTCAACTGGGTTGACCAGTTGGTCCCCTCACTCAAACAGGACGCTTTAGACAACCTCGTCACCAACATTAAAAACCGCGCAAAAAACCTTGGCATCACGCCGGAACAGTATGTGGGTGACGCAAAGCGTTGGCAGCGCATTGTTGACCATCAAGAGGGACGTAAAAAGATTTACGAAACCCTGTCGCTCAAAGAAATGGATTCTTACGCCAAGGGCAACGCCCTTGATGATTTGAAAACAATGCTGTACGACGCATCTGAACGCAACAACCTGACAGACATTGCTCGAATCGTCATGCCGTTCGCACAAGCACAGATTGATTTCTATAAAGCTGTGGGACGCATGGCATTTGTTGATACCGGTTTCGGCAGGATGCCGAACATCTACAATTTGCGTCGCGCACAGTTGATTGTTGATGGTGGGATTTCGGCTGACCCTGATGGGGACGGGCGAGGATTCTTTTACAAGGACCCGCAATCGAAGCAGTGGTCGTTCTCGTATCCGCTTGGTGGACAGTTGACCAAAATGTTGACCAAGTTCATTCCTGGTGTCGGCGGTGGGCCTGGTGTGACTGCCCAAATGCAGGCACCCGTGGCAGGTGTTCTGATGGGTTTTGATATGCGCCCAGGTTTAGGACCTTTCGGACAGATTGCCGCTAGTCGAATCCTCCCCGATTCCCCCCAATTTGACGCTATCCGCAACTGGTTACTGCCATATGGAGAGACAGCGTTCAAAGGCGAGAATGTCGGAACACAGTTGTACAAGTCGTTTGTCCCATCGTGGTTTCAGAAGGTATGGAGCGGTTTGACCGATTCCCCTGAGGGGTCAAGTATCTACTCCAATACCTTCATGGAGACATACAAGGCTCTTGCCGCATCCGGCAAATACGATATGTCCACCGATGATGGGCAAGAAGCAGCGTACAAACAGGCGAAAAAGTACGCCAGACCCTTGACAATTATGCGCGGATTCATACAGTTTTCTGGTCCGTCACGGTTTTCTCCAGAGTTTGAGGTTGCCACCAAACAAGGCAATGTTTTGGCGACGATGCTGACAAAAGAGTTTTACGATATGCAGAATGACACCGCAAACGGCGGATACGACACTGCCGTCCAACGCTTCCTTGAAGTATTCGGTGACAACGCCGCCATCTACACCGCTAGAAACACCCGTTCACTTGTGGGTGGTTTGGAATCCACCGAAGAAGCATCACGTTTTGAACGTGAAAACCCATCCCTGTACCGCCGCTACAAGGAATTTGCAGGCTTTTTTGCCCCATCTGGCGGTGATTACAGCCAACCTGCGTACTTTCGACAGTTGCAAACAGGTCAAAAAGAACGTCTCACCCCACAAGAGGTGACGGAGCAGTACCAGCGAATCATCGGTTTCGCGTACTACAAGGCTATGCGCGACAAAGCAGGCCCATATCCGACCGAGGAACAGCGCACATACCTGCGTTCGTATCGAGAGTTCCTCGTCAAAAAGTACCCTGGTTTCGGCAAGGGCGACACGAAAACAACTCAGGCCCGCATGGACGAGTTGGCTGCCCTGCGTGAAGCCGCATCAACCATCCCCGACAATCCTGTGTCTCAGGCTATTGAGAAGTACATGACGAAACGCGACCAGGCACTTGATGAACTGTCAAAGATTGGTTTGTCTTCGTTTAGCGGTAAGCAGGCTGAACCGTTCCGTGACTATCTGTACGGGTACGGTGAGGTGTTGGCGGAAACATACCCCGATTTTGGGCGGGTGTGGGAACAGCTGATTTCTTATGAGGTAGATTTAGGCTGATGGCTCCACGGAAACAAGCTTCTACTTCGCCTACCGGCACGACCGTCCCTGCGTCTACCGGCACGACCGTTCCTGCGTCTACCGGCCTGACCCCTGAGGAACAGTTCGCCCAGCAGCAGGGCGATATGCCGACCGCGACAGTTACCGAACAGAAAACTACTGGTGTCCCGCAAGGGTATGTCGGGCCTGAACGCATCTTTGGCGGCGTATCAAAACCCATGCGGCCGACACAGTTGACTTATACCGCCACAGGGCAACCGGTAATGGAATACAACCCCGCTACTGGTAGAAATGACAAACCAATCGGGTTGTATGACATCTACAAGCAGGCTGGGACAATTCTTTCTACCGAAATGGATGACGTTGAGCGCGCAGTAGTTCTTAACGGTCTAAAATCCCGAGGAATCGGATACAGCAAAAACGAAATACCTGGAAACGGGTTTACTGCGGCTGACCGGAGCGCGTTTGCGGAACTGTTGTTGCAGTCAAACATCGCTATGCGCCCGTGGCAAGAAACATTTACATACCTTATGAGCAGAACAGCACCGGTGCCAACTGGGGGTGCTGGCCGAAAATTCCGTGTCACGCCCGATTCTGAAATAGCTGCGGTGGTGCAGGATTCTGCCCAAAACCTGTTGGGTCGTAGCCTTTCTGCCCAGGAAGTAAACCGTATTGCGGACATGATTCAGGAAGTGCAATTACAGTATCAGCGGGGTGTTGCTGGTCCTGCTGGGTCGTTGCAAGAGATGCCGTCGGTACAGAATCTTGCACTACAAGAAGTTGAACGAAAGTATGGGGCGGAGTCCGACCAGCTAAAAATGGTTTCGTTTGCAGACTTGTTGAACAGGGCAGTGTCAAATCGTGGCTGATAAACCCTTCACCCCGAAAGGCGCACCCGCCAACCCCAAAAAGGGTGACATTTACACGGGTCCGAAAGGAGCCGAATACACGTACAACGGGAAGCGATGGAAGCGCACCGGGACACAATCCACCGTTGATTGGCTCGAAGATGCGTCACGTCAATACGGATGGATTGCCTCGCTATACGAAACAGACGACTCAATACGCGGATTGCTGGATTTCGCCCGTAAAAACATTGACCCACGCACATCCCAAGGCCAGCAGCGGTTCCTGACAGAACTGTACAAAACCGCCTGGTGGAACAACACATCGGTGTCAATGCGAGAATACACCCGCCTAAAATCCAACCCGGAGTGGAACAACACGCTTGCCGCGCAAACCGACAAGATTCGAGAAACATCACAAAAACTTGGTGTTCAGTTGTCTGATGCAACAATGACCATGCTTGCCGACGAATCCATCAAAAACGGTTGGCGGACAGACCTCCAGTTTGAACGTGCGGTCGGTTCCCAATATATTGCCGAGTCACGCAAAGCCCAAGCGGTGACCCAGCCAGTTGATGCTCAAATGGATATTACGACCAGCACCCAGTTCGCCCAAATCAAAAAAATTGCCTCAGACCTTCTGTTGGACAATATCCCCGATACAGAACTGCAAACGTTTGCAAGTAACTTGATAACTGGGGACAGCACTTTGGAGGCTGTGAAACGGGAACTGAAAGCCCGCGCCAAAATCCGTTACCGTTCCCTGTCCGACTACATCGACCAAGATTACAACCTTCGTAGCGTCACCAACGACTACCGGCAAGTAGCAGCACAACTTTTGGAAAAACCCGAATCAGAAATTGACTTTACCAGCGACAAATTCTCCCCAGCGTTCAACTCTGCGGACCCCGCCACGGGCACAACACGACAGATGAACCTAAACGAATGGGCTAAATACGTTCGCGGAATGTCTGACTGGCAGACGACACAGAACGCCCAAGACGCATACCGCAATATGGCCATGAGCATCGTGCGCGGTTTCGGAAAGGTTGTTTGATGCAGGCCCGCCAAATCTTAGTAGACATCCTCAACCTTTACGGTTTGGGCACACTTGAAAAGACAGCCGAACGCATCCTCCAAGAAACTCCAGTGGAGGAAATTCGTCCCGATACCGTTCTGCCGCTGCTAACCAACACCCCCGAATACAAGGAACGTTTCAAAGGCAACGAGGCTCGAATAAAAGCAGGACTTCCCGCCTATGACCCCGGCACCTACATATCGGTAGAAAACGCCCTTCGGGGAACACTACGGGCAAGCGGTTTACCACGCGGCTTCTACGACACCGAAACACAACTACGTAACTTCATTGAACAAGACATCTCTCCTAATGAACTGTCTGCCCGCATCAATGAGGGCTATCGGGCCGCATTGAACGCACCCCAGCAGGTTCGAGATGAGCTTCAAACGCTTTACGGAATGACTGACTCCGACCTTGCTTCCTATTACCTGGACCCGACTGTAGCCCTTGACGTGCTTCGTACTCGCACACAGGCTGCTCAGATTGCGGCACAGTCCCGCCAGCAGACCGGTGCGGCCCTACCCAAGCAAGAAGCCGAAGAACTTGCACGGCAGGGCGTAACCGAATCAGAGGCCCGTCAAGGGTTCTCAGCCATCGCCCAACAGCAAGGTTTGTTTCAGGCACAGATGGCGGGGGAGCAGGCAGTTTCCCGTGAAGAACAGATTGCCGGAACGTTCGGCACGTCAGCTGCCGCAGCCCAACGCATCGCAACCCGCCGCCGTCGCCGCCAAGCAGAGTTTGAAGCTGGTGGAGGTTTCGCCCAAACCAACCAATTCACCATCGGCGGTCTTGGCACCGCAACACAGTGACCTGCGAAAACTGTGAACAACAGTACGACCCGATTGCTACCCGCTGGCGATGCCCCCACTGCGGTCACAAAGCACACTGCTGCGAAGGATAGTTGACAAGTCTAAAAACATGGTCTACACTTTTGGGTGAGGCCGAGTGCCAGAACCCACGGGTATCCCCCGTAACCGTGGCGTACATAGCGGGGTGTAACCAACTGAAGCAGCCACCCCAGTCCTCCGCTCGGGTGTGGGCAGAAACGGAGAGTGCCATATGTCAGACATCGCAGAAGAATTCGACTACGAGGATGACGACCAGCCACAAGAATCCAACCCCGTCAGGGCGCGGATGAAACAACTGGAGAAAGAAAACCGCGAATACCGCAAGGCCATCGCGGAAGCTGAAACAACCAAAAGACAATACAACTTCCTGAAAGCCGGTATTGACCCGGCTGACGTGAAGTTCAAGTATTTCGTCAAAGGCTACGACGGCGAACTTTCCCCAGAAGCAATCAGGCTGGCGGCAGAAGAAGCACAGTTGATTACACCAACACCAACCCCCGCTGACACGGACAGGCAAGCATGGCAGACATCCAACAAGATTGCTGCTGGGGCCGAAACGGTCGCAGCGGAATCAAGTTGGGTGAAGCGAATCAACGACGCTAACTCGGAAGAAGAACTCATGGCGGTTTTTGCAGAGGCACACGCACAAGGAATCAACCTCTCAACCGACTAAAGGAGTCAAACCCCAATGCCATATTATGCGGCATCAACGGGCACAGGCCAACTAACCACCGACCAGGTGGCGTTCGAAAAGTTGGCGTATTTTGCCCTTCGCCCTGAAATGTACTACGACCAGTTCGCAGACGTGCAGGCAACCAACGCCACCAACCCTGGCGCATCCATCAAGTTCACGGTCTTTGCTGACCTGGCCGCTGCCACCACCGAACTAGGTGAAGCAGACGACGTTACGCCAGTTGCTATGAGCGACAGCCAAATCACCGTGACCCTAAAAGAGTACGGCAATGCAACGGTCACAACCGCCAAGTTGCGGGCATCTTCGTTCATCCCTGTTGACCCGGTGGCCGCCAACGCCGTTGGGTACAACGCAGGTTTGTCGATTGACACAATCGTCCGCGACGTGGTTCAGGCTGGCAGCAACGTCATCTTCGCCACGGGCGGTGCAACCGACCCGGTTAGCCGTACAACCATCAACACCGACGACGTGCTGCACATCAACGATGTGCGTAAAGCTGTCGCCCAGTTGCGGAAAGCCAACGTCCCCACCATCGGTGGTTCGTATGTCGGCTTCATCCACCCCGACGTGTCGTTCGACTTCCGTTCGAACATCGACGCTGGCGGATGGCGTGACTCGTACAAGTACACCCAGCCTGCCGGTCTGTTCAACGGAGAAATCGGCATGATTGACAACGTGCGCTTCATCGAGTCGGCACGTGCCCCGCTGTTCGAAAACGCTTCGGACAACGCAGGTGCGGCAGGCCCGATTGACGTGTACGGCACCCTGGTGATGGGCCGTCAGGCTCTCGCAAAGGGCGTGTCGCTCGGCGGCGAGTACGGTGCACAGCCAAGCATCGTCTACGGCACCGTTACGGACCTGCTCCAGCGTTTCCGTCCGGTCGGATGGAAGCACTTCGTCGGCTACAGCGTCTTCCGTCAGGAAGCACTCCGCCGCATCGAGTCGGCTTCGTCCATCGGCGCAAACTCGTAACATGACTGCAAAGTGGGGAGGGGCAACCCTCCCCACACAGTCTGTTAATGTCCGTTTAACTACTAAGGAGTAGAAATGGCAGCAAAGAAAGCAGCAAAGAAGCCTGCGGGGAAAAACCCGCGTATCGACAACGGATATTCTCCCGCCAATAGAAAAGCCGCCAAGGATGCCCGTGGTCGTGCTACGAAATACGGCACTCCGACTGGACCTACAAGTGTGACTGTTGATTCAGTCAAGAAGAACCGGATTGGTTCTGCGATAGAAATGGGATTGACGATGAGGACTCCTGTAAAAAGCCAGCGTGGGAATATGTACGCTGTTTCGGAAACCAAAACTCAGAGATTCATGGCCAAGGATTCAAAGCCTAAGACTGTTGTGCGTCCTATGACAAGCAATTTTACTAAGGGCAAAAAGACTGCGACAAACCAGCCCAAGAAGCGGACTTGGTACAAGTAGTTTATTTTAACAAGGAATAGCACAGCCTCCCGTCTTCCACTTCAACCTACTTTCATTCGGGCGGTGGATAAAAGGCGGGGGGCTTTTGCTATTCTCAAGCGATGGCTACGTTTCGTCCACCCACCGACCCCTTGGTACGTTTCGATGACGGTTCAGGCGGCGGCATTTTCAGTTATTTGACTGGTTTTCCACGGGGCCGGAACGTATATAAGTTGACCAACGGCTCGTTCACCGAATCTCAACCAGACGACAGTGAGATAGCACACATCTATCACGGCGGGCATCTACATCCTTTGACTGCCACAGAAGAAACAGACCTGATAGCGGCAGGATACGGGGCTTACATTGAAGCATAGGGAAATTCACCCGAACCTAGATGTTGACGGTTGTTTCGGTTGCAAGGTGGCAGGAGTCCGTATCGGGGCCAACACCACCACTTCTCGAGGTGCGTCTGTCGGTGAGGCTAACGCCCGTGAAAAACGGTGGTCGAAAGATATGCCCGCTTACAAGCGTTTGCGTCAGCAGGGTTTGCAACCCCGGCAGATTGACGGTTCGGCTATTCTTGAAAAA
>Ga0194115_10005856_pt1 | contig 12623 bp, 14 predicted proteins | sample TA2MahsurfametaG_3_FD_148656 | JGI IMG/M metagenome (GOLD analysis project Ga0194115, IMG submission 148656) | Freshwater microbial communities from Lake Tanganyika, Tanzania - TA2015002 Mahale S4 surface | ecosystem: Environmental > Aquatic > Freshwater > Lake | place: Tanzania: Lake... | reverse complement strand
ACATCAGTAATAGATGACTTCTTTTTCTTGACCTTTGCTTCCTTTAGCATCTTCGGCCTTTCTCAGGTACCGGAGCAAGAGTACAGTCCCCCCTTTCGTGCCCCGCACTCTTTCAAACATCGTTTCTCCCTCTATCCTTCCTAACTACCTTGGAATGTTAATAACTAGTGGCAAACTCTCAGCTGCCGATGGGGGCAGTAATGAATCAAACCATATGGGAGGAAGCGGCAGCCTCCGTGGTCTTGATTACAAAGGTAGTGGAAAGACTACTGGGATTCCTATGGAAGCAGCTTCTGAGGTATTCCCGTACAAGCCATTGGCACCGTCGTCATTCGCTAGGACGTCCCCCGCGGAAACATCGACGATGACAGCGCTAGATCGCTCGATGCCTATTGCCATCGCGCCTGCATCATCATTGGTCGAACCAGCTGACTTTGATCATGATACCATGGAGTTGCTGAAGCGTCTTGGACAAGGGATGGGCCCTAATCCTGGTACCAGTACTTCTGTTCCTGATGCTCTTTCCGGGCGAAGTGGCACTACTGAAGACAAGAAACCATAGTGACCGCACTCACTTGCAGTTAATGGTAGAAGAAGGGCACTATGGTGAGCCAGTCGAGAAATTTCCTCCCATCTCCTGACAGTGACGGTGATGAACCGAGGATGTAGCGCTATAGTAGCCTGGACGGTTTTGGATCCTCTAGAATTTTTTTCTATCACAGTCACACTCGCATGCGCCAACATATGTGTATCATAGCAAGTATATCTGGATCGTATGGTGGCATGTGATGTCATACATACATATCATCCGTGTGACACGTCGTTCCCTTGACTGTGAGTAAAATTTGTCGCATACGCAGCCGATATGATGATATTCGTGTCATATTCGTGTCATAATGTGTCTCACGAAGCCAGTTGAACGAGATCCAAAATTCGTCATGGCCCAAAACCCAATATTGATCACTCTGTGTCATCGTCACGGATCAATAACCTGCGCGGGAATGATAGTGAGACATCGGAGTCAAGCTACGGTGAAGGAAACACTAGACGGCATGGCTACGGTAACCTCGTTTGCCAACACGGTCCCACGGTCACATCTATGATATCAAGAGAGGCAATCGCCGAATCCTGCCGTCCGATATGCGCTTTCGTTGTAGTACTCACAGTCCCAGTCCCAGTCACTGTCATAGAAAGTTCCTCCGATGGACGGTCGTCCTAGTCGTTCTTTCTTCCGAGGGAATATCATCTTTCTCTCCCATTCCGATTCCTGCGGTGTTGATGGAATTGAAGCGTTCCATCTACCCTTCATCTTCATCGCCCTCAGTGTCAGCGTCAGTGTCGCTTTCCTCCGCTCTTGACAGTGCCTCCACCTCCCCCTCGCGGAGTTTAGACCCAGCAAGTGCCGATGCCGATCGTTCAAGTCGAAGCCATGGATTGGAGGAACTCGGTATTCACCTTCCTGTTGGGTTACTCAGCCATATTTCCTCAACGAATCTCGTATCGAACATGAACGTGAACGTTGTTCGTGGTGGGAATGCTGGAAACACCACGGCATCTCCCAGCATTCGCAAGCGGATCTGGATCGTTGACAACAGTGGGTCTATGGCCTTGCAGGACGGCCACTCAGTCCTCGTGAACATCGACAAAAGCGTGGAATGTTCCAGATGGGCTGAAGCCCAGGAAACAGTCCAGTGCCATGCGGAACTAGCCTCTCGGTTACACACGCCGACGGAATTCCGATTACTTAATCCGAAAACATCCGAAGCTACTAGCGTTATTCACAATATACTGGGTCGAAAAAGTGCATCTCGGTGGCAGGTAGGGTCTAGCCACAGTCGACGCAATCAACAAAAGGATACCCAGCGCATTCAAAGGATGCTGTCGCAACAAGAGCCAAAGGGTATTACTCCACTACCAAGGGCTATCTCGGAAGTCCGCGATCACATTCTTCAATTGCTTCCCGAACTACAAGAAAGCAATAGTCGTGTTGTCGTCATCATCGCGACAGATGGATCCAACTACGAGAAGGATACACTCGGCGACCATGTAGACGAAAATGGACGACAGCGCGAACTACGTGCCGCATTAGAATCGCTAGATGGTCTCCCAGTGCAGCTTGTGATTCGATTGTGCACGGATTATGAACCTCTTGTAGACTTTTACAACGACCTCGACGCTACTCTTGAAAGCGTACCGCTTGACGTCATCGATGATTACTCCAACGAAGCAGATCAAGTATTTCTCCACAATCCATGGCTCAACTATGCTCTTCCGTTGCATCGTCTTCGTGAAATGGGTCAAGTTTCGGATCTGTGGGATCGACTAGATGAACACCCATTTAGCCAACGAGAAATCAAGGATTTCTGTGAGCTCATGTTCGGCGTCAATTTGGCACCTGCCGCAGAAAACACCAGCGGAGATTCACAGTGGTGGACGGGGTTCTGTGACGCAGTTGAATCATGGCAATCTCACGAGCATTTACAGCTTCATCCTAAAGACAGAGTTATGAAGCCGTGGATCGATACATCTCTTCTCAGGACCCTCGGGTGATCGGTAGACGAGCATTCGAGATTTGACCGATGGATAGAAACAGATGTATTTCCTCCACCGCACAGCTGCATCGTGGAAGCGACAAATTCATGACAATCTGAAACTACCAGTGAATTTCAATCCGTCGACGGAGTCGCCACAGCCAATGACTGCTTTTGTACTGTCGTGAATGTTGTCAAAACGTACACTTTCTCGATCTGCAGCATCTCAATTCTGCGAACCCCCGGCTAGATTATGCGATAGATATTAACCAATCAAACTTTTTGGTGCTATCACTCATTGCGTATCGCTGCAATCATCCTCGTCCACCTCCTCGGTGCTGCCCACCTTTTGGTTCAAAGAATCCAGTAAATTTCCTCGCGAAGCGTTGATGTCTACTCGAATTAAGTCGACCTCGACATCTTTCGTTTTTTCACGGTGAAACGCGTACATTTGTGGGATGTCAAACGCCATTTCGGCCACAACCGATGCCTCATATCCCCACTCCCTAAGAATCTTCATCAGAAAAGGTCGCGTCGATCGCTTGTGGAAGGAATAGACTGCTACTCGGGCTAGTCGGCAAGCCGTCCTAAGGAACTACCGGTAGAATAAAAATGAAAAATACAATTGGAAAACCAGCTTCGAGGACTACATCACTGTCAGTTCCAGTCGGACTCACCTGAACATCGATTCCCGCATTGTGCTTAGTACCGAAGGGAGGATTCGTGAGGACAGTATCGACGATTCCGTCTCGGAATGGCAAACCGTCTGATCCGTCGAGGATAATAATAGACTTTGTGTCGACCCCTGCTTGAGATGCCCCCGTTCCTCGACCACGACCACTCCGACGACCGCCTCGTCCCCTACCGCTTCTTTCACCATTCCCTGACGTCTTCGTCTTTTTTGTTTGAGATGCACGAGTTGTTACTCGTGCTTGTAGGAAAATAACAGAATCCGACAGGTCCACTGATCCAACGTTGTCTTGAGCGATCGCTATGGCCTCTTCATCACAATCCACGGATATTACCAACGACGAAACAAACGCTGCACCCACAGTTAACATTCCTGTTCCACATCCCAGATCCAAGCATATCTTGTCCTCGCCTAAATCTCCGTTGTCCACCGCCAGCTTAACGACCGACGCCACTAGGTGAGCGCTGGTCGGATATTGTTCTAGCGCGAGCTTTGGGGACGGGAATTCACGAGCAATTGATGAAAGGGCAGCCTCGAGGTGTTTCAATCTCATAGTGTTCCTATTTTTGGTGTCACTGTCATACACTATGCAAACGTTAGATGATGGGATATCGGGAAATCCCCAAGGCTTCTGACTTCTGAAGGTGGCCCGACGATGATCAGACGGCAATATGTTCAGAGTCGAGTGAGTCCTGGATTCGCTGACGTCAGTATCGTTGTGATTCGCCAACGTAAATGACGTACCCGACGCAACCGGACGAATCACAAAAACATCTGTGTTCCCGCCAAAAACACCCCTCCAGCAAGTTCCTTGGAAACGTGTTCTTCAACTTCATTTCGTCGACTGCTTCAGGATAAAACTCGGAGAATCAAAGGCGAGTCCCTCAGGGGTCTTGAGGCTTATGGAATCTCTCCTAAACTAGGTTACATCATTGGTCTATTTTCACCACGTCAGTATCCTAAAAACACATCATTGGCTCCTCTGACATCTTCCCAGCTGCCTTTGCCACGAGAGTCTGATGGTGACTTTCTTGTGTCTCGCCGTTCAGCGATTGCGTGCGTCGAGAAGTGTTGAAGACAAGGCGCGAAAGAACGAGTGAGGAGGGGGAGTTGCGCTGGTGTCTGTCAACACAAGACACTCCATAAACGTTCAACTTCAGGTTCTTTACAAGGTAACTGACAACAACCGGCTCCGTCGCAAGGCTCCTGTTTTTCTTGCGCATCAGGATAGTCTCACATATTGCGTCCCTGTCCCCTTCTTGCCGCATACGTCAGTCACGCTGGTTTTATATACGATAGTTGGCAATAGAATCCGCGAATTTCTGTCACAATGAAGTCTTTTCTTCTCGTCCTTCTGGTCGCGATTGCGACTTCTATTCATGCCTTTTCTCCGAAGAGTTCCGTTACTGCCACGCCTAAGCAGCTCATCCAGCAGTCGGTGAAGGAAGAGTCATCGACCGCGCTTGAAGCTTACGCCATGGGTGGTTATGGGTATGCTAATGGAAACGGACTGATGTACCGAAGTGGAGGCTACGGTCGCTACGGTGGATACTACGGCGGCGGAGGCTACGGTGGATACGGAGGGTACGGTGGATATGGTGGATATGGCGGCGGGTACGGACGTGGATACTCACTGATGCCTGATAGCGCGGCCCGAGGATATGGGGGGGCCTACGATCGTTATTATTACAACTCACCGTATTCCTCGTACGGCGGTTATTATGGTCGAGGGTAAGGATACTGTGACTGCAGTCTCTTGTATGACTTTTCGGAGCGAGTTGTTCGGTTGATGGGATTGCCGCGAGAATCTTTTCTTATTCGATTCTTTTCTCGTCCTTTTCTTCATTGCAGGTATGGAGGATACGGAGGATACGGAGGATACGGACGATACGGCGGCATGGGTTACGGGGGATATGGTGGATATGGCGGTGGCTACGGAGGTATGGAGATGGCCCGTATGAGAGGGGCGGAACGCATGAACTACGGTGGCTACGGAGGATACGGTGGCTACGGAGGATACGGAGGAGGCTATGGCCGTGGATACTATGGTAGCGGGTTCTACGGGAACGGCTATTACGGAAACGGAATGAACCGTGGTTACTACTACTAAGCCTATACATCTCTACGTTATTTTGAAGGGTGAAAAAATGAGATGGAGAAGTTGTGAAGCTGCTCTCTTCCTTATGCACTGCCGTCCCGACTATTTATGTGCTTAAACCTTGTGCGAGTACCTGATTGGATCTAGATCAGTCAGTTGGCGACGCAAGCTTAAGGCTCTTGTCGGGGAGGTACATCCAGCAGGGGTCGCTTCGTGTCGAGAGTCTTTCTTTGATAAATTAATATTCATGTGAACTACACGAAAACTTTGTGTTTCAACTTTATGACGGTCGATTCGTTGTCACTGTCTAGGTCTAGATTGAAATCAGGATTCCGTTAGATTGGTAAACGATTGACAGATTTACTTGCAGTCCAGTCCAGTCCTTCCTTTCACAACATGCTCGTCTATAACCTTGTACTGGTCGTGATCACTGTCACAATTCTTGGAGCAAAACCGTAACATTTTTTTGCGAAACTCATGTTGGGTTTCGGAAATGTAGTGACGTACGTCCCCCCTATGCTTCTGAGTGACAGTTTACAGATTTACGATCAACATCGATCAATGTTCGGTTTTGGGGGGCATCGTGACACTTTCCGGTTGCGGAACAACAAGATACGATAGAGCGTCCACCGTTCCTTTGGCGTCGGTGACACAGGCAGTCACAGTCACAGTCGCAGTCTCGGTCTGTATGACACAGGGTTCGACACATACCCTGCTTTATTGCTGTTGTGACTGGTCTTACATGGCCATGAAGGCGGGTTTGTTATTGACAGTGACATTTCCTTTCGTCATCGCCTTGTCGGCATGTGCTTTCCAAACGAGAACAACCAGTCGAACTACTAGGGAAAGGCAACTGCTCACCAAGATCTTCTCTGCCGTTTCGATCGAGCGAACTGCCATTCGAGAAATCGGTGAATTCCAAAATTGGGCGGTCCTATGCGGCGTGCAACCTGAAAATGGGTTCTGCTTGGTAGAGAGTGACGTGAATGACGGCGACTGGCGATCAGTCTCATCCTCCGGTACAATCAAAGACTCGCGAGTCCTTTTCGTACCTTCTGAAATGATATTTTCGGCTTCCATCACGGCGCAGGAATTCGATGGATACGTCAATGGTTGCCTGCAGACATTGCAAAAGAAGGGATTCGCTCATTTAATTCCTGAATTCCTGCTGTTTCTCAAGGTTATCATTGAGTACGAAAGAGGGGAACAGTCCCCGTATTATCCCTGGTTTTCTTCGTTGCCTCGAAAATGGAATACGGGTTCAGCCATGGATGACTTTTGTCTCTCATGCCTCCCTCCGTATCTCAAGAAGCTGTGTTTAGAGGAGCGGAGCCATCTTTCTGCGTTTCGAGATGCGCTTAAAGAATTTAATTATCTTGGCGACTGGGCAAAGGCAAATGAGGAGTTGTCAAGGTTCATCTACAACGTGGTGTTGACACGCTCGTTCAAATCTCAAGATGGCGACCGGAAACTCGTCCCAGGTGCCGACATGCTCAATCACGGATATCCATCCAACGTCGCTTTAAACTACGACTCAGATGGAAACTGTCACGTGATTTGTACCAGGGATATCCGACCAGGGGAGGATCTAGTCCTTGATTACGGTCACACAACGAATCCCTCGAAGCTGTTTGCAACGTACGGCTTTCTGTTTCAGTCTCCGGCAACGTACTGCAAGATCCTTCATCCCAGTCCTTCGAAGGAGCTTGTGGCTGTCGGGTATAGCCCCGAAAAGCTCGTGTTCGGCACTCAGAATGGCGAAATAGCGCCGTCTGTTTGGGATGTGCTTCTATATTCTCGACTCGAGACAAGGTCTGCGTCTGCCAAAGATAGGAATGCGTTCTTCCAAGCCCACATAAATGGGGACCAAACTGCGAAAGCATTGATGCATCAAAAGTATTTCAAGGAGACATGTAGCGCACTATTGCTTCATGTGGACAACATTCTCGCAGAAGTAGACGAACTGACTTTGCGAACAAACTCGTTTGACTCGATAAAGCATCCACGTCTACCGTTGATTAGACGGCACAATCAGATGGTGATTGATACCTTTCAAAAGGTGAAAGCAAACATAAATGAAAACTTTATGCCGATGAGTGGGTGAAGCTTTGCACGAAATCGAACATCGAAACATAAGGCAAAATGCTTGCATTCACGTTCAGATTCCGGTGTTGTAACGAGAGTGGCTGATAACCATGTCAAGATCGGCTGATAGCGACTTATCCACTTCCAGGTAGATTGACATCTGTTTCAGGCATCGCAAATATCTCCCTCTTAACGAAACTAACTGTAAGTTGCGCGAAAGAAATCCAGTCTCATTTATCCTTCCACGTCTGATTGGCGAGGCTTGGCAGATGTGGCATTTCATCGAAAGCAAGTTCACGCTGCCATCGGAGGTGCCTGGTTTGTATGCCCGTATCCAAGGTCTCCAACTCCCTGGATGCATTCCCCCGATCCCCCGTATCCACCAGTCTGGTCGAAGAATTCCTCTTTTCCTCTTGGCATTCAGCAATTGGGACCCTCTTTATATGACGTGATGCACGACGATATCCGGGGCTGTATTCACGGTCACAGTCACATACAATCATGAGCTTCCCTCGTGGGATGAAATTCCGGTATCATGCATCACAGTCACATGGTTGCGTTTGTAGCGCAATGACGAAGTCCTGCGTGGTGATTTCGTCGACAGTTGATATAGCTCACAGTCCAATTCCAAAATCCAATGTCACCATCATCGAACTGGATATCGTCTGATTTCTCCTATACCGTTTATTTTTCTCGTCCTACCGCGGAAATGTTGACTGTGAGCTCTGCGTCCGTAGAGGTGAACAAGCACCCGAGTTTCGTCTCCCCAGTAAATGTGAACCATCAAATCACAGGTCACACCTGCCACCCAAGACACAAACGACGACGACATGCCGTACTGTACTGTAATCGCACATTGCTCGTCACATCACCTTGCAGTCCTACTAGTCCACGGATGTTCGTCGACGTTCGTGCGAAGCCCGGCGATTTTCGTTGGGGACGGTGGGAGGTTGCTCGTACGGAAACTCTTCTCGCATAAATTCTGCCGTTGTTGGCGGTTGCAGGCGCGTGACAGTACGGTTTCTCTCCGACGTACCAAACACCCTCACTGTTACAGTTGCAACCTTGACCTTTACATTTACAGCCATAGTCACAGTCACAGTTACGTAGGATCAGCGTGTTACAGTCGACGATGTTCAGACGCTTTACTGATCGAATGGCATCCGCACTCTCAGCTGCGACTGGGACTGGCTCTGGAGATGTCGCGAATGAAAATGAAGTGGCGCGATTGATGAACATGGGTTTTGGTCGTGACCAGGCAGTGGAAGCGCTTCGCAATTCTAGTGGGAATGTCGAAGAGGCGGCGGAGTGGCTCTTGGTCCATGCCACCTCCTCGAGCCTCTCGCCAGGGATGGTTGATACAGCTGCTGACATCGAGCAGCGAGATCTGCAAAAGGCAATTGGTGCTAGCCTCCAAGATTCGAAACGCCCTTCTGACCGCACGCGCTCAGCGGCATCAGTGCGGGCTGGACAAGCGGCGGTGGCACGCTTTGATGGCAGTCACGCCGCTCTCACTGCCCAACCAACGCTAGAAGCCAAGATACCATCCCAAAGTCATCCAGGTGTCAAGGTACCGAAGAAACTCAGTCAACACGACAACGATGACGTTATCATGCGTTGCGCGCAACGAGTTGCTTCCAATTCCACCGTGGTGGACACGCTCTTGAGATCCTTTAGGCAGGTCCAGAGTGATTCGACTAATATGAAGTTTCGGTCGATCGATACTTCCACGATTGGTTTCCAGAAATCTCTCAGCTTTCCTGGTTCAGTGGACTTCTTCCACGCGATGGGGTATCATCCGCGGCCATCCAATCCCAAAGTGTTGGAACTCAGCTATGTGGATCACGCAACCTTGTACCTAGGAGTGTCGGCACTTGAACAAGTGCAAGAAAATTCACCCGAGTATAAACAACACAAGGCTCAGATGCTTTTCGACGCTGAAATACAGCAACAACTCGATGGTGCCGGGTCTGACGAAACGGCTAAACGAGCCGCCTTTCAAAGAAAACTACCATCCGAACCAACCACAGCAGCAGGCCAGATTTCCATCGAGCTTGGACCTTCCAGAAGGGTGAAACGAAAGTTTGATGGGGACGATTGCTTGGAAGATGTGCTTCGTTTTCTGGGTACCCACGCTTCGATTATTCCTGAAAAACTCGAACGGAATGAGTGGTTCTTAGTCAATCGGAACTATGCCGAACCTATTGCCTACAACATCCAAGAACTCAAAACGAAAACGCTACAGTACATTGGTTGTTGGCCGTCGGGAAGGCTTGCTGTGGTGCCTCTACCGCCAAAGTCATCGAATGATCATATTGCCTCCAGAGGGCTTGGAGCGGCTCCTGTTAATCTGTTGAAATTATGATTTACTGTTAGCGATTCTCCCTCTAGTACCTGAGCTGAACTTGCGTAGATTTTTATCAAGTGTAGGATCAATTCAGAATAGACAAGGTGGCTCATCCATTCCCGGCAATTTGCAGACCTGTCGCGTCCGTCTGTCCGTGTATCAGTGGCTTACGTACGCACGAAATGAGCGCGCCTGGAAAAATATGCATCCAGGTCAGCCAAGAAAGACCTTGACGCTACCTTCTCGTTTATGAAACTCCATCTGCCGATCATTTCCTTGCCTTTGCATCTCCTTACCTAATCTGGATAGATAATCTTGGTGCTGTGAAACCGAGAGACGACATCTAACTTGAAAAAAATGTATAAAGTTTTGGCGCTGCTGCTTGCCACGCCCATCCTATCGGCTGCCTTTTTGGTACCTTCGGTTCGATCAGGAACAAAGGTGACATCGTTTGACTCGCCGTCAAGCCATTGGGGAGTTTTCCGGTTTGATCAAAGCATCTCATCATTGCAAGCTGCAAATATAATCATCGCTGGAGCTCCTGCCAGTGGGAAAGGCACTCAATGTGAGGTCATCAAGGAGAAGTTTGGAGTCGTTCACCTGTCCACAGGTGACATGCTTCGTGCCGCCGTGGCAGCTGGAAGTGACGTCGGAAAGATGGCTAAGGACTTTATGGACAGTGGAAGACTGGTACCCGACGAGGTCATTATTGGCGTGGTGAGTTCTTTCAAGTACTCTTGTCGGTCGAGGTCGCCTGCGTGATATTCTTGACCTCATTGTAGCCAAGCTCACCTCCCATGCTGACTCACCTCACATGCTGACTGTGGACATATTTTTAGGTCAAGGATCGCTTGGCTGAAGTAGATTGCAAGGAAAAAGGATGGCTCCTGGACGGTTTCCCTCGGACCCAGGCACAGGCTAGCGCTTTGACAGACGCTGGAGTTTCTGCCGACTGTTTTTTGTTTTTGGATGTTCCAGATGAGGTACTCGTCGAACGTGTAGTTGGACGCCGTACCGATCCCAAAACTGGAAAAATATACCATATGACCTTTTCTCCCCCCGATGATGAAGAAGTCTTGAAGCGACTGGAGCAGCGAAGCGACGACACAGAAGAAAAGGTAAAGGTTCGTCTGGAACAATTTCATGCTAATGTTGAAGCTGTGAAGGATAGCTACACGGAGATCATGGTCTCTGTCAATGGCAACCGTTCTCCTGATGTGGTTTCGAAGGAAATAATCGAAGCAATCGAGGCAGCGACTATGAAATCCGCGTAGAGGACTCCCGGAAATTCGCGGTACGACGCCTAATAGGGCTCGCAGGAGTAGAGTTTAAAGTGTAACTGGCCGCGATTTCACGTAATCTAATGTAGCTCTAGGACACAAAATGCACAGCGATGCTGTAGTCCCTGATTTTTCACTCTTTCGTTGGCAGATAACCGTGCACAGTGTTCTGAAGAGCGTTTTCGCAAACCCTCGAAGGGCATCAATCTCTCGCGTAATGAAGGGGCGCCCTCGTGTTCGTCAAATCACTGTATTCTAGAGTATGGAAGATCAAACGATACCCTTATTTAACGCGGTGACTTCTTCGAACGATATCTCCTGCACATCACAAATGAGAGTCAGAGAGGACAAGGTATGAGAATGAAGTAACTTGTCGATCCACCGGGAGGGGTTTGTGTACGTACCTGTTCCGTTCCCGCGAACGAATTGTCTTCGGTAAGAAATAACATACTAGGTGTGATTGATTGGACGGCAGCGACATGCCGTTTCGCGAGAACGAGAGAGGAATAAAGGTTGATTAGAACGGTCTTTATCAAGCATTGACCCCTTGCGTCACAGATGATATCGAGACTAAGGACTGCGTAGGTGCCAGAGTCACTTACCAGTGGCATTCATGACGTTCTCTCATGGGTACACACGGGCAATTCCAGTAGCCATCTTTCGCTTCTGCCACTTTGTCTTCACAGTCAGTAGGGGTCAGTTGAGAATGACGGTGAGTAGGCGTATATTTATTTTAGGGCTGCAGTCAGTACTAACCGTAACTGTAGCAGTATCTGTAAGTTACGTGCGGACGCACCTTCATAAAAGCGACACGGACAGAGAGGTGATCCGAGCGAAACCTTGTGCTCAGCAAGACCCTTGACTACTACTGCTGCTACGGACTGGCGATTATGAATCATGGGAGGTAGGTGTGAGAAGAGTTGAGAATAGCAAAGGGGAATCATCGTGGCCTTGCAACAGTCAAGTCACCTTGTCAGAACAGAGCTTGGTTCCTGTATTCTTCAGATACTTGTTGGTGAATGCTGTCATGGCCTTGGTGGCCTTTTCCAGTGCGACTTCCTTCTCTTCTGAGGTCATTTGTTTCGATTTCTCGAATAACTGTGACCCCGTAAGCGATGATCCAACGTTATGACTCCATGGATGGACTGTAACAGTAACAGTACCGGTAACCTGATTTCTTCGAAGACGAGAGTGTGGAGTTGGTGCGAACGGCCTTACGGCCGGTAGGAGGTTGAACAGCAAGGCAAGGCATATAATTGAGTTCATAGTGTGAACGAGAAGATGGAGTACTAGAATGAAAACGATATGAAATTGGGAACGAGACGGGTGGTGGTTCCCGTTTGTGGTATGTACGGTACAGTCTGTATCGGCTTGACTGATCTTGATGCTCGTGCCGTCACAGTCAAAACTCATAAGCAGAAAGCAAGGAACCAACAGTTGAAATATCCAGACGTACGGTGTCCAGTTGTTGAAATGACTCGTACTCCTTCCTGCCTTGGTTGACTCGTAGGTATGTGTCGTAGGTCTTGAGTCGTCTTACTCAAACCACACTCTCCGTCACACAACTCTTGCAGGATAAAAATAGGTTTGA
>Ga0194115_10005855_pt1 | contig 12624 bp, 17 predicted proteins | sample TA2MahsurfametaG_3_FD_148656 | JGI IMG/M metagenome (GOLD analysis project Ga0194115, IMG submission 148656) | Freshwater microbial communities from Lake Tanganyika, Tanzania - TA2015002 Mahale S4 surface | ecosystem: Environmental > Aquatic > Freshwater > Lake | place: Tanzania: Lake... | reverse complement strand
AATCGCACCAGTGTTTCCGTTAATAGACGAAACACCTTGAACTGCACCAGTGAACCCGTTGAAGCTAATTACATAATCGCCTACTGGTCCAGTAGCACCAGTGTTTCCTTGAATCCCCTGTGATCCAGTAGCACCAGTGGCCCCTACAGAACCACCTATAATAGAAATTACTACTGGCCCTGTTCCATTATAATTTGCAAATGAAATTCCGCTACCAGCAGACACTCCATAGATGCTCTTATTGACCCATCCATCACCATTGTAAATATAATGAATGCCACCATAATCGTAGGTATCACCGCTTGAAGGATTGCTTGGAAAACTAATTGGCATAGGTCATATATTTATGGTTATAATACGATCCATAATTGGGATCCATTTTTGGTTACTGAAGTGTAAATTACGCCGTCATCTAAATGATACCATCTGTCTCCTGGATTTGGTGATGCTGGTGCTGTTAAGCCTTCGTAAAATCTAGGAGCAAAAGAATTATCATCAGCAAATTTTAATTGATTTGGAATTGTTAAAACTTCTGTACTTGGATCTAATCCAAAATTACTAACTGATTTTAAATCTGTTGCACCATCATTTGATAATTGTACAGATCCATCAAGACCTTTTGTTGTAATAGAAGAGCCACCAGTAGCATCAACTCGTACATTAGAACCAACTCTAGTAACAGTTAGATTGTTACCAAAGTCAATCATTCCAACGCCAGTTCGGACAACTACACTTCCATTGCTCTTAACACCAAGACCGCTACCACCGCTGTTATGAAGCGGATCAGTAATTCCGGGAGCTGTTGGAATGAGAGCAAGCTTATCGTTGATGAACTTAACATCAAACGAAAGTTCTTTTTTCTTTTCATCGTAGCGTAATGGATAGACAGCTTTGGCTACTCCATCTTCTCCCGCAGGACCTTGCTCTCCTTGGGATCCCTGTGGGCCTTGTGGTCCCACTGGTCCAATTAAACCTTGTTTTCCCTGTGGACCTTGAAGACCAATTTGACCTTGTTCGCCTTGAGGACCTTGTGGACCAATAGGACCTTCTGGACCAACCTGACCTTGATCTCCTTTTGGACCAATATCCCCACGATCTCCTTTTAGTCCTTGAACTCCATCTTTGCCATCAATACCAGCCGGACCTTGTTCTCCTTGTGGTCCCTGCGGACCTTCCATTCCTTGAGGACCTTGTGGACCAGCTGGACCTCTTTCTCCTTTAGGACCTATTGCTCCATCTTTGCCAACTGGACCCTGTTCCCCTTGAGGACCTTGTGGGCCTTGCTTACCATCAAGACCGTTTCTTCCCGGTTCTCCTCTATCTCCTTTTTCACCGCGCATACCTTGTACGCCGGGTAATCCTTGCGGTCCTTGTGGGCCAGCAATGGATTCTATAAGAGTATCTGGTCTTACTGGTTTCTTTAGTTCTTTCTTGACTGGTATTCTTTTTTGTTCAAAAATTGGCTGAAAATATTCGTTTAGATCTGAATTATCTATTTTAAAAAAGATAACATCTCCAGATTCCTCTTTTACAAATAAGTTATTATTACCTGTTCCTATTTTATAGGTCGAAGAATACCATTGTGGAGATACACATTCGAATATTGTATCTCTCTTCAGATTTGCTATGTTCTTTTTAAGAACAATTCTTTGACCGGGTGAAAAGTTCATTATTTATAGTGTCGCTCAACAACAACTTCTTTCTGAATTTTTACTTTCTTAATAGCACTTCCTAGAGAGTATGAATTTGCTTGTACAGTAACTTTTTTATTAAATTTCTTAATATTGATCTTCATATTTGCATCTCTAGCTACTTAATTTATATCAATCCACCATCTTCATTGGTAAGATCAAATCTTCCTCTACAAAGAGTGTCTGAAAAAGTTGTTCCTTTGATTACTTCTACATTATAGAAATGTCTTCCAGCAGGCAAATTGTTCATTACATCAGCTTGGAAATCAAAGTATATAGATCCTACTGTTGTAGTATTATTTTCATCTTTATTTGGCTTAATGAATGTTTTTGTAATATCATGAGTTAATCCAGAAATACCGGAAGCAAAAGAATATGTAACGCCTGTTAATCCAGCATATAAAACTAAATTATCTAATGATGGAGTAGTTTTAAATATTTTAAATTCAATTTTATCGAATGTTGCTGATATAGCAGTATTATTTTGATCAAAATAACTTATGAGAAAATTAAAATTATTTCCTTTAATTCCTGTAAGATCAGTTTGTGGTATCATTTACTTACCTTTTGCTTCTTCTTATTTATCTTTTTAAGCTCTTTTTCTTTTTGCTTATTCATCATTTCTTCGACACCTCTATCGTGCTGTATTTTTGTTACAATTTGCTGATATGATTTGAAATTATTTTCAATTCTTTGTTTGTGTTCTGGTGGAAATTTATTTTCACAAAGAAGTTTATGACAAACTTGTAATCCTAAGTGAAATTTTCCTACTGTATGAGCAACTGCTCCTAATTCATCAAGGATACCCCATTCATATGCAACTTCTTCAACAAATAATGTATCATCCTTTGGTTTAGGAATTTCAAGAGCCATTTTAGCGTATTGATACGCAGATCTAGGTCTATTATGCATCCTATGCAATCTAGCAAGCTGATATAATGGTTCTGCTCTGACTGGTCTTACTTCATAAGACTTCATAAACATATCATAGATTTCTGGCCAAGGATGTTGCAAGAAAACCTTACAAATTGCCACGCGGTAGATTGAGAAGAAAATTTCTTCTTCCCATCCACCCATTTCTGCTCGTTTTGCATATGCATGCATCGCCTTTTCCCATTGATGCGAATCAAAGTAGCTTTGAGCCAAATAAAATTGATATCTTATATTAGTTGGATCATCCACTAAAGCTTTTTCTAGTAATTCTGCATCTCTAGCATATTTTTCTTTAGGATCAATTCCTATATTTCTAGCACCTTCTGTTCTAGCATCTATAGAATAATCTCCTATTAACTTTTCAATTCTATAAGGTTTTGGTTCTGAATCAGGATATTCGTGGAGAACACCGACATATCTCCAATCTCTATTGTTCTTAAAAATTTGAGTTCTCCACCAAGAAAATTCTCCTCTTCTAAATTGAAGAGTGTAGGCATCTGCTTGTGGATTTTCTGGAAAAATAAAACTACCAACAACCTGATCATCAGCATCAATAACCCAAGCATAATCAGCTTTATCTTTAGCATTTTTGAATGCTTCAGTTCTTGAACCTATTTTATCTCCATGATCACCGAAGCCCTTCCAATCAGATTGGTAAATCTCTCCGGGAATACCCTTCTCGGCAAAGAAGTTACGAATCATATCCTGGGTTCCATCTGTTGAACCAGTATCAGTGATGTCGTAGCGATCAATGTACTTGTAGATTGATTCAAGGCAACGAAGAATGACATGTGTTTCATTCTTCACGATCATGCATAGTGTAATTGTAGGCTTCATACTGTATCTATTCTACTTTTCTGGATGATAAAATCAAGTGTTATTCTTGATCCAAGTTTCAACATCTATCTTTGGTTTCCAACCAAGATAGCTAATACTTTCTATATTTGCTAATGTGGTCTTGGCTTCACCTTGCCTTGGAGGTAGATTTGTGGTTGGTCCTCCTACCATCTTAGCAATTTCATTTACGGAATAATTTTTACCAGTACCAACATTAAAAATTCTGGTAAGTAAATTTGTATCACCGAAATCATGATTAGCTAATAGAATATTAGCCGCAACGACATCAGAGACATGAACAAAGTCTCTTCTTTGTTCTCCATCGCCAACTATAGTAAGAGTTTCACCAGCTGCCTTCTGTCTTCCAAAAATTCCAATGACTGGGGCATATTGGCCTTTTATGGGTTGTCTTTCTCCGAAAACATTGAAGTATCTAAAGATGTGAGTTTCAAGTCCATACATCTTTGAATATAGCTTGCATAGTTCTTCTGCACCATATTTCGAAACTGAATAAGCATTTAGGCAATCTGGTGGAGCTGCTTCATTGCTTTTTCCGGTATTACCATAGATTGCTGAGGTGGATGAAAGAAGAACTTTCTTTACTCTATGCTTTCTAGCTAGCTGAAGAACAGTACCTGTACCCAAAACATTGATCTCTACGGCCTTAAGAGGGTCTTCTACGCAATTCTGTATTCTTGCTTCTGCCGCGAGATGGAATACTACATCCACATTGTTATACATGTCACTAGTCATTACATAGTCTGTTACGCAATGATGATTGTAGTTTGCCTTTTCATTAAAGTAAAATTGATTGTGAGCGTCAGAAGAAAGATTATCAATGACATTTACTTCGTGACCGTCTGCTATAAGACGATCAACGAGATTTGAGCCAATGAATCCACAGCCACCAGTTACTAAGTATTTCATTTAAATATCCTTATTAATTATTTAATATTTTTAATTTCTAATTTCATTTTCTTTTTCTAGATGAATAATTTTTATATTTTCTGCGCTATAATTGATATATTTTTTTTCATTAAAATGAGATTTTGGAAAGCAATAATCTGGACTTAATTCTTTGGTTGGTGGATTTTCATAAAAATATTTATTTAGATGGCTTTCATCATGATATAAAGCTATAATATTTCTTTTTAAATCTTTTTTAATATTTTTATATAATTTTTCACACATATTTGTAAAAAATAAAGAAGATCCCCCCTGAAAACATCCCTGATAATATATTTTTCCTTTTCCTAATGGAATGTATGCTGTAGAATTTTTATTTCTATCATAAGTGTAATTATCTGGAGACATATTAAAAAATCCCGGATGTATTACTCCTACACTATCGGAAATTAATTCATCAATATTAATATCATTCACTACTAACATATCAGAATCCATATAAAAACAATAATCATATTTTAACAATTTATTTTTATGTTTATTAATATATTCATATCTCATTAATGTACTTAATGGCCATTTTAAATGTTCCATGTGTACTTTTTCAAAATTTGCTGTTGATGTATTATCTGTAAAACATAAAAAATCAAAATCAAATTTCATATGTTTATTTAATGATTCGTATAAGTTTTCTATAAACAAATCATAATATTTTCCAGTTGCTATAACAATAAATAGTATTTTCATTTTTTGCTGTATTCCACAAATTTTTTAGCTATGTCGATATATTCTTTACAAACAACAGACCAATCAAAAGTTGATTCTGCATATTTTCTAATATCTATTCTATATTTTTCATTATTTTCTATAGTTTCAGAAATTATATCGACAATTTCTTCGTCTTTTTGCTTATCGATAACTTTGACAAACGGTAATGATAAATCTAAATTTGCTGCCGCTGTTTTTGATATTACTAAACTTAAACCAGCAGATAGTGCTTCGGTGACTACTAAAGGTGCTGCTTCGCCATCGCTTAGTAAAACTAAACATCTATAGTCTGTCATATTATTATAAAGATTTGGTTTAGTCCACACACCAGCATACTTACAAGTAGTATTTTCTTTAAAAGAATGATCGATAATAGGTCCAACAAAATCAATAGAACAATGCCCATGACAAAGATTTGAAAGATAGCTCTGTCTTTTTCTATTTTCTATTTTACCTAAACATAAGCCATATTTATTTGGAGTTGTAGTGAATCTAAATTCATTTGTTCTAGCTCCATTTCTCAACACCTCAACAAAACCTGTATAACCATCGTTGACAAATAAATTTTTGATATCTTCCGATAAGGCTATCATTCCTGGACTTGTTTTTACGCCATCATAAACTGCTCTCCAGCCATCTGAGTAGTGTGGAAATCTTTCTTTAATATAGCCGTAATGTGTTGTAGTACAAAAAGGTTTTTTTAGCATTCTACTGAGAGGACCAGCAAAATCATCATATTGTAAATGTATAAAATCAAAATCAGACGAATTCAATGTATTAGCAACTAAGGTTAAATCTTTAGTGTTTGTAAAATAACACTCATGACCTAATTTTCTTAAATATTCACACTGATCCCAAATTAAACTTTCTACTGCTCCCCAGTTATCTGGGGGAATGTTCATTATTCCCGGACCTATTTGACATATTTTCATATTTTTTCCAATATTCTTGATTTTCGTAATATTCTTTATATTTTTCAAAAGATAAAGACTTTAAATAATCCCATAAATCATGGTTACGAGTACTTAAATTATTTCTTATACTTGGTGGGTGTTCCTGATGATATACTTTAGAGTTTAATCCACTAATTTTATAATTTAACTTATAAAATCTATACAATCTTTCATGATCTTCTGGTCCCCAATCAATAAAATTTTCATTTTCCATAAAGGCTTTTATATACGATTCTGTTTTTAGAAATTGGCAGTGACCAGCCATTGTAACATGAATGTTATTATTAGTAATAATAATATCATTTAGATCTAAACTTTGTTTGAATTTTTGGGTATCTTTTCTTTCCGGAAAGACTCTAACTTGATCGTTTTGTTTATATCTAAAAGGATATAAAATATCAATATTATTATTTAATATAGCAGACTGAGCTTGTTCATATGCTTGTGGAGGTAAGATAACATCAGCATCATAATTAACAGTAATAGGTGTTTTCACCATTGCTATCATTTCATTTAAAATTTTTGTTCTATGAAATACTGGTGTTTTATTTTCTTGAAATCTATAAGTTATTCTAGGAATATTATCAAAATTTAATTTTTTATCGCTAGAATTTTCTGTTATAATTATGTGACCATCTGTATGTTTTAGTAAATAATTTACTGTTGTGAGTATATTAGAATGTCTCTCAGGAGAGTCTATTCTTATAGGAATTATAAATGTTAAATTGCTCATGATATATGGTTAAATAATTTTTGTATACCGTTATCTATGGTATTTTCCTTTATAACATTTAATGCTATATTATAATTTTCTTCGATAACTTTTATTCTGCTATCATAATACTTTTTAGTAATTTTAGATGAATCTAATTCATCTAAAAAAATTATTCCATCTGTATTATACACATTTCCTATATCAGGATCTCCCCAATAAATTGGTATAGTTCCTGTCAAAAAACAATCATTTATTTTTTCTGTATAGTATCCTTGCTCAGAGCAATTTTCTATTGTATACGAAAAACAATAATCTCTTAATCCGTCTTTTTTATCTTCAATTTTATTATTAAACATTTCACCAAATTTATCTGCTTCAAATGTTTTTCCTATTGAGTGGCGAAGTTTATGTCCCTGTGAAAAATCTTTGCCAGAAAAAATCATAGAAACTAATTTTTGTTTATTTAAATTTAATTCTGGAGAAACCCCACAACCAGCTGTTGGATTTATGTAAATAATATTATCTCGTACAAGATATTTTTTATGACATGTACCTATTATATTAAATTTATCTGTAAAATTTTTATAATTTAACAATTCATATACTTTTGGAATTATTGCTGATGGTTCCGATAAAAACAAAATACATTTTTTATCATTATTAGTATATACTTGTCTAGTATCAATTAATAATATTACTTCCGCCTCATCAATTAATGAGGTTTTAGTCCATCCATCTACAATATAATTGTGATTTTTCCAAGTTATTGGATCAACATCTGATCCAAGTGGTATAAATTTTTTCATATTAAAAGCATATCTTTTCTATAAATTTCATGCCAATTTATTGGACCTGTTACATTATACCATCTTTTAGGTGCAATTATTTTTTTATCTAAATTTTCATTTAGCCAAGATCCCCACCAAGAATAAGAACTATTTGATATAATATGATGATCACATAAAGACATCAAAATCAAATCTATTTCTGTATTATTATTCATAATAATATTTGGAATATGTTTAAATTGCTCTGCACACCACTGTTTATCATCAGTAAATAAAATATAATGGTAGTCTTTTCCAAATTTTGTAATTGCTTGTTCGTAATAATTTTTATCGCAAACATAATGGGTATCAGCTGCAACTAAATAATCAGTTCTTCTAACATGTAAAGAAACAAGTTGTTTTCCAATTTTTTCTTTAAATTGTTTTATAAATTCATAACATTTTTTTGTTTTATCTTCATTAAACACAAATATATTTTTTAAATCAAATTCAATTTCATCAATATATTTGTTATTTTGAAAATAACCTTTTAAATCTGTTCCATCGTTAATTCCTTTTGTTTCGATATATGCAGCATTACCTCTTTCATCTAACATATGAGGCTGATTGATACCATCGGAATTTTTTGCTGGAAGATTAAATATTTTAGCTACTAAAGGTTGATTTGAATAATCAAATCCTATTTCATATCCATTCTTTTTTCCTGCTCCATAAAGAAATGCGAATTGAAACATTTGATTTCCTAGTCTACCATATTTTCCTAGTAATTTAAAAGTAATCATGGTCTAATCTCCAATTCACATTTGGTCAAAAATTCCCATTTGTTTGCGCTTTCGGCTGCATCTGCTTGATAAAATACTGGCTTATTCGGTGTAAGCACATTAAAATGTCGTTGCAAGAATGCACAACCGACATCAAAAGGAGTGTGTCGATTATAAACTAAATCTTTAGACATAATTGTAACTTCTTTTCTATATCGCTCACTTGTGTATAGGATTGCATGGGTTGCCAGAATACCAGCAATCCTCTTGTAATCTGCACTGTATTGCATACAGCTATAACCTCTGTTTCCTATACTAACGCCAAGATATAGCGCATCAGTCTCGTCTGGCAAATCAATAATAGAATTGAAATTTTCCTCAATCACTTCAGCATCATCTTCAAGAATCAAAAATGGTGTTTTGAGATCTGCTAGTTCAAAGATGTCAATATGCGATTGAGCACATCCAACATAGTGCTTATTTGCCTGAATCGTTTCAGGAGGAGATGGAATCACTCTAGCAGACTTTCTAATAGTGTTCTTGAAGCCTAGCTTCTCAAACATCTTAGTCATTCGTTCTGCGTTTTTGGTTGCCGTGTCTAGATTGATCCAATATACTGGTATTTCACGAAGATCTATGTTCATAATTAATAAATTTATTAGAGTATTCTAAAAGTTCTTGTGAATTTGTCAAGATATAATCAAAGCGAGATTCGACTTCTGCAATATTCTGCAATGCAAATTCAGTCATTACAGGATCGTCTATGAAGGCCAGAGTAGTCTTAGTCTTATCCTTGCTATACAAGAATACGGCTTCGTCTATTCCTCTGCCCCAGTAGACTTCTACTGGCTTGGTAACATTTCTCTTCTTTAAAAACTTGTAAACGGCCTCTTTTATATCAAGAGGCATATAATCTTCATTGCAAATATACATTATTTTTTACCGATATGATATTTTTGAATTAAAGTCCAATCCTTCTTTTCCGAATGGGGAAGAATCTTTATCTGATTGATTCCCAACTGGGGTTCCTTATATCTATTCGCATCTACTGGCTGTATCAGGCCCCATTCAGTCAAAAGTTTCACGATTACATTTCTACGGCCCAGATCATTTTCGTCCATGTCGCTCTTGAGTCCATCAAGAACAAACATTTCCTTGAAATGCATAATGGCATATCTGCCTCTTTTATGCAGAATATGGCATGATTGGTATAGCTTCTTTTCTTGCTTAGAAGAAACTCCAATACGAGTAAGAGTTTCCTTTACCTTAAGAAAGTCTTGTTCAGACTTTAGTTTTACTTCTACACCCAAACCTTGAAAAATATCCTCATCAATTATACTCATAATATCTCCATACAAGGATATTTATTAAATTTTGAATGTTTCGATATGTTTTAGGATTTCCTGCTTTTGGTCTTCGGTAAGGAGTCTTTCATACTCTGTAGCCTTACGGTAAGAGACATCGTAATACTTGATGATGGCATCAATTACATCACTCTTGTCCTTCTTGACCCATCCACTAAACCGCTTTCGCTTGCGAATAGACCATTTTAGGTAGTCATACTGCATTCTCTTATCCAAGAATGGGTGCTTGTTCATCTCATTGGCATAGGCCACGGTATCCATGAAGTAGGAAAGAGACTTGTTAACTATAAAAGGAACATAATCCTTGCCCTGTGGGTCAAGGACATCTTCTTTTGTATAGTTGATGGATTCTAGTACCTTACCAAGATTCATTGCTTGATTCCCTTATCAAGAACACAACAAATCCCACAAATAGGACATCTGCAATTTGCGAGATTATCTTTCTTCCACTTGAATCTTTTTAATAGTGGAGAAACCATACCAATATACTTTTTGTCAATGTAAGTAGACATATAATTTTATTATATCCAAATTGTGAATCACAATGGGGTTTTTTTGTCCTTTTTTCTTCGTATATCTTTATACAAGATAATTTTCTGATTCTCTCCAGTAGGTTTTACAAACTTTTCTTTGAGTTGTTCAGAGTTATTCCATTTCATTGACGATGATTTGTGCTTTGGAAGTCCAGCAGTTTTTCCGATGACTTTCCAATTATCTGCACGATAAACTGCTCCGGTATTTCCACCAGCAACGAAAGTAATCAATACCTTTAAGTCATTTCCGTACTTCTCTTTCCACGCAATTGGGGCTAGTTCTCTGAGTTGTCTTAAAATTTGTGTTCCAGCATTCTTGACAGATTTTGTCATGCAGAATCTCCAATTATTCGCAATACAATTAAAGATTGATCTATATTCTTTCATAGACAATCCCATGTGAATAAGTATGTCTTTCGGAGGTGGATATACGGAAGAACCCAATCCAATCATACCAATCGGTTGACTACCAAAGTCATCATTTTCATAGATTAACCAATCTATTCTACGTCCCACAGAGGAATTTGTTGGTACATAAGAGTGATACTTTTCAATAATATACTTTACCAACTCTTTTTGTTCTTTACTTGATACTTGAACAAGAATCATTTAGACTTTCCAATCTTGAACTCACAATTCATTAGAATCTCCACCATCATCGCAGTCATGTTAATCTCATGATCGGCAACAAAAGCTGCCTTGTACTGATACTCTGCAATGATTGTGATGGCCTGTGGAATGCTCGTAGGAACTAGCATGTCGGATAGATTGTCATAGACTTTACGGAAGATATCCGTGCTGTTATCCATGTTCTTCACGATCCACTCACGGACTCCCTTGAAATCTTTCTTTGACATGCAAGCAATCAGCTTGGCAACATCGATATCCTTGACATCGGATAGTACACCAACATCAATCTCTCCAGATACAGAGTATCGCTGAAGTTCATTGAGAACTCGTCTGAAGTCTGGAAAGTGCTTGACTACGAGTTGCTGAACAGATTTTTCATTGTACTTAATCTTCTCTGTGTCAAGAATCTTGCATGTACGCTTGTACATTTCATTGGCAAGTTTTGGGCTTTCATCTCCTGCCATGCTGCTGAAATTAATTTCAGTGCAACGAGAGTGCAAAGGCTCAATGATTCGATACTTCCAGTTGCATGTCATGATGAATCGGCAGTTGGCTGCAAACTCCTCAATAGCCCCGCGCAAGGCAGGCTGAATGCTCTGGGCATTGCTGTAGTCGAACTCGTCTAGAATCACTACCTTCTTGGCATCGGTCAGAGATACCGTGCTGGCGAAGCTACGAATCTTGGTTCGTAGTGTATCGATGTTACCATCTTCTGAGCAGTTGATGAGAATATAGTCGCATCCTAGATCTTTGCAGAGAGCCTTGGCAACTGTGGTCTTACCGCAACCAGGTTTACCGACAAACATCATATTCTGCAACTCGCCGCTCTTGATCATCTGGCTAAAGGTTGACTTTAACTCAGTTGTCAAGATACAATCAGATAGCGTCTGGGGTCGATACTTCTCGACCCACAGGAATTGATCTGCGTTCATATTACTCTCCAGTCTTGCTACCAGATTCCAGAGCAATCCAATAGGTGAGGTTTAGATTCTTTGAAGTAAACTTGGTAATTACCTTGCTGCCGACTTGAACATCGTAGTTGCCCGGAATGAGCTTGAGATTTTCCATCTTTAGACGGAACTCAAAATCATCACCGTAGTCCGAATCTAGGCAGTCTTCGGTAGAACCAAGGCTGATAGAGTAGCTGTTGGTAGTGCTATCCTTGCTGTCGCAGACCTTGGCAAAGACTTCGCCATCTTCAGCATAGATCGACATATCAGACACCTGAAGGACGCTAGAAGCCTTCTGTAGTTCCTGAAGCTTCTTCTCCGTCAGAGAGAACTCAAGAACCGATGCTGGCATGTTGAGGGCCTTCGGTGGTTGGCTGGTAATAAGCTTTGGCTCACAGTAGAAGTACTTGACCGACGAACCAGCCTCATTGGAGATTTCCATGTACTTATCATGGAACTCTAGTTCTGGCTGCTCAAACAGCGTAATAATTCCGAGAAACTGGGATAGATCCCAGATACCAAATTCCTGTTCAAATGTCTCCTCTACCATGGCTTCTGCCACGATATTCTTATAGGATGACATCGTAACAAGCCTGTTTCCCGGACGAATCAGCAGATTGCTGTTGATAGCCGAGAAATTCTTTAAAATCTGGATCGTTGGCTTGCTAAGAGTTAGTTTAGTTGTAGTTTTCATAATATAAAATTCACCTTTCAATCAGGTATTGTCCTGCAAATAGTCGAAAAAGTCAAGGCCCCCGTCACGCAAATCATGCATTAATTTCTTCGTGGCGTGAC
>Ga0194115_10005853_pt1 | contig 12625 bp, 6 predicted proteins | sample TA2MahsurfametaG_3_FD_148656 | JGI IMG/M metagenome (GOLD analysis project Ga0194115, IMG submission 148656) | Freshwater microbial communities from Lake Tanganyika, Tanzania - TA2015002 Mahale S4 surface | ecosystem: Environmental > Aquatic > Freshwater > Lake | place: Tanzania: Lake Tanganyika... | reverse complement strand
TGTGCTCGCCCTTGTGGCAGCCAGTATGGCTTCATGTGAAGCTTTCAATCTGAAGAGTAAGTGGCATCTAGTTGATGGGACTGGTTTGGACTACCAAAAAAATGATGGAAGACAGGATACCCCGTGCGTACGCGCGAGAATCCATGAATTTCAAGTAGTGCCAAAAAATATGTCTTTGGAGCTATTTTGGCAGTCTCGATGACAGTATCATCGTATCATCTAGTGATTCCCATGGGTCCAAGTTGGAGGTAAAGACGGCGTCCGATTTAGCCTTCTCTAGTTGGAAATAGACTTGGATGGTGACGTTTGATCATTGTCGGCTTTGTGACGCTTGACTGTGGTCGTTTTGCCATTCAAGTCTATGCTGGAATCTATACGTCTCTCTGCTGGTGACACAGGAATTCCTTCGATGGGTATTCTTTTCGGCTATCGGTTCCAAACCTTTTTTGAGGGGTTGGGATAGTCAGAAGCTTTCTCCAAAACACTTCGCACTGTCACGCTTTACAATTAACTTTTTCGCTATTTCATGGATCTTACATTTCTGTCTCTTTGTTGATATTTATCACCGCAGCACCCGCTGCGTTCCTTTCAAATCCTTTCTCGAAGCAAGTTGGTCAGGTAAAGGATGTCCAACCCTCAACCGCCCTCTCTATGTCGACGATGGACAAGGCAGAAACGATTGGCGGCGTCACGTCTGTCGAGGACTACGTGAAGAGCCGTGGTGGAAACTTTGCCATTAAGAAGGTTTTGATCGCCAACAACGGTATGGCTGGGACGAAGTCTATCTTGTCGATGCGTCAATGGGCCTACATGGAACTTGGTGATGAACGTGCCATTCAATTCGTTGCCATGGCATCCCCCGAAGATCTAAAGGCCAATGCCGAATTTATTCGGTTGGCGGACTCCTTTGTTGAAGTTCCAGGCGGTGTGAACCGAAACAACTACGCCAATGTTGAATTGATCACCAAAATTGCTGTCGAGCAAGGTGTTGATGCTGTCTGGCCAGGATGGGGACACGCTTCTGAGAAGCCTGAACTCCCGACCGCTCTTGCTGCCAAGGGTATCAAGTTCATTGGACCTACTGCTCCTGTGATGAGTGTTTTGGGAGACAAGATCGCTGCCAACATTCTTGCCCAAACTGCCAACGTTCCCTCCATCCCATGGAGTGGATCTTTCGGAGGACCCAATGACGGTCCCCTGGTCGCTGAGTTGACCGAGGAAGGAACCATCCCAAAGGAGACTTTCGAAAAGGGTACTTCTCGCACAGTCGAAGAGGCTATCGCGACTGCTCGTCGCATTGGATACGAAAACGGTATCATGGTGAAGGCTTCCGAAGGTGGAGGTGGTAAGGGTATTCGTTTCGTTGACAACGAGGAAGACTTGAAGAACGCATACATCCAAGTCAGCAACGAAGTTGTTGGATCGCCTATCTTTATCATGCAGCTTTGCAAGAATGCTCGCCACTTGGAAGTCCAGATTGTTGGAGACGAACACGGAAATGCTGTTGCATTGAGTGGTCGTGACTGCTCGACTCAACGTCGTTTCCAAAAGATCTTTGAAGAGGGTCCACCGTCTATTGCCCAGCCCGATACGTTCAAGTTCATGCAACGTGCGGCTCAACGATTGACTCAAAACATTGGATACGTCGGTGCCGGTACCGTCGAGTACCTTTACAACGCCGATACCGATGACTTCTTCTTTTTGGAACTGAACCCCCGTCTTCAAGTCGAGCACCCTGTGACGGAAGGAATCACCGGTGTCAACATGCCTGCTACACAGCTTCAAGTTGCCATGGGAATCCCTCTCTACAACATTCCTCAAATCCGTCAGTTGTACGGAAAGTCAGATATCTACGGAACGGACAAGATTGATTTCATGACCGAAGACTACAAGGAAATTGATTCTCACGTCATTGCTGCACGTATCACCGCTGAGAACCCTGATGAAGGTTTCAAGCCCACTTCCGGAACTATCGAACGCATCAAGTTCCAGTCTACCTCGAATGTTTGGGGTTACTTCAGTGTTGGTGCCAATGGTGGTATCCACGAATACGCGGATTCTCAGTTTGGTCACTTGTTTGCCAAAGGAGCCAACCGTGAGCAAGCTCGTAAGGCACTTATTTTGGCCCTCAAGGAAATTGAAGTTCGTGGAGAAATCCGAACTACGGTTGAGTACCTAGTTGAACTTTTGGAGACCGAGGACTTTATCAAGAACACTATCGATACCTCTTGGTTGGACGGCTTGATCCGAGAAAAGACTATCCAAGTCGGACAGCCTGATGATTTGACTGTCATCTCTGCTGCTATTTTCCGTGCCTACCAACACGTCAAGGTAAATACTTTTTGCCGACACCTTTTGCTGCATCGGCCATTTTTGTTCTAGTTTGCTAACATGCCACAACCTCGTACAGGAACGAACCGCCGAAGTTTGCGAATCTTTGGCCAAGGGACAGGTTTCCACCAATGCGATTCCTGGTATTAATTCGTTCAACACCGAAGTCGCATACAAGGACATGAAATACCCATTCCACGTGAAGCGATTGGGAAGTGAGGTTTACCGACTGACTGTTGGAGATAGTGTCATTGACGCGACTGTTACCGAAACCGCCGAGGGGGCTCTTCTTGCTACGTTTGGAGGAGAAACCCACCGAATCTTCGGAATGGACGAGGCCCTTGGTCTTCGCCTTGTTCTTGACGGTGTAACGATCCTCATGTATGTATATAGTGCGATGTGTGGATCTCTTTGCTTCCATGACTCTGTTGCTGATATTTTCTTATTTTCGTTGCAGGCCCACCATCTTCGATCCTTCTGAGTTGCGCACGGATGTTACCGGAAAGGTCGTTCGTTACTTGCAGGAAAGTGGATCCGAAGTATCCGCTGGAAAGCCCTACGTTGAAGTCGAGGCGATGAAGATGATTATTCCGATCAAAGCCACTGAAACGGGAAAAATTACTCACAACCTATCGCCTGGGTCCGTCATCTCTGCCGGAGATCTATTGGCCTCCCTCGAATTAAAGGACCCTTCGAAGGTCAAGAAGATTGGAACTTTCGAAGGAAAGCTTGATATTCCGGCATCACCTCTTGATCTTGACGCGAAGAAAGTTATCTCCAACATTCTTGCTGGATACACCGGCGAGACCGAAGCCTCAGTCGCTAGTGCGTTTGAGACCCTGGAAACTCTTGACGATGCCGCGTCTTTCGTCGCCAGCTCGATCAATGAGTACCTTCGCGTCGAAAAGATGTTTGCGGGAAAGCTGAAGGACGATGTTGTCCGTGAAATGGCCAAGTCGAAGAAAGACTCTCTTGAAGTTGTTATTGCCGAGAACCAGGCTCACATGAACTTGAAGGAAAGAAACGCCCTTGTCAGAGCCATGCTTCGACAAGTCGAGACCTTTGGTGATCGTTTCAAGACTACCGATATCCCGTCAGACCTCGAAGCTGCCTTGAGCGAGCTTGCTGGACTCAAGGAAAAAACCTATGGAGAACTTGCTATTGCTGCCGACAACCTTCTCAGGCAATCCAAGGTCCCTCCGTTTGCTGAACGCGTGGCCGAGTTGAAGAGCATGCTCGTAGATTCTTCCACCGATTTCGTCGCCTTGTCCAAGAGCCCAACTCTCTCGGCCGGTGTGGACCTGTTGACTGCCCTTTTCAATGACCCCGATGAGGCTGTCAAGCGTGCGGCTATCGAAGTTTACATCCGACGCGTATACCGAGCCCATCGTATTGGAGCTGTTGAAATCACAGAAACGAATGGAAACCTTGTTTGTGACTTCAGCTTCCAGTTCAGTGATATCGAACCTGCCCAATCGGTCGATCGCCAAGGACAACTTGTCGTCGTTCCTTCACTCGATACCCTCAAGTCTGGTATGTCTTCAATTCTGGATAACTTCGGAAGCAAAATCGGAGACAAGCCCACAACTGCTGGTGGCTCTCCTATCAATATTCTTCACATTGCATCTATCAGCGGACAAGTCGTGGATGCCGCAGATATCGAAAAGATTGTCACCGCAGAAGAAGCCAAGCTCAACATGGTTGGAATCCGAACCGTGAGCGTCCTCATCCCTCAAGAGAAGAGCGACCCCTACTACTTCTCGTTCCCTCAATGTGACGGATATCGCGAAGACCCCTTGCGACGTAACATGCGCCCCACTTTCCACCACTTGCTCGAGCTTTCTCGTTTGACGAACAACTTCAATGTGGAAAGAATCCCTGCGGTTGGAAAGAATGCTCAAATTTACCTTGGTGCAGAGAAATCCGCCAGACCTGTCCGTGGAGGACCCCAACAAGTTGTGTTCCTTCGTGCCATCTCCCACAGCCCAGGGATGGTCAGTGAAAAGGGAGCTAAACGGTTCCTACTTCAGGGATTGGATGAGCTCGAACGCGCTCAAGCTAACTCTCGCGTCTCTGCTCAATCATCTTCCCGCATTTTCTTGCACTCGCTTCGAGAACTTGAAAACTCTACCCCAGAAGAAATTGCCAGTCTCTTCTTTAGCACTATGGGCAAGTTGAAGAGCTCTCTCGCGACCCGTTTGTTGAAGCTTAGGGTTGACGAAATTGAAGTCAAGATTCGCCTGTTGACGACCGGCACTGACGGTCAACCTATCACCCAATCTCTCCGACTTGTGGCCTCTTCTGTTGAAGGCGAATGGTTGAAGTCATCCGTCTACCTCGAGAGACCCGACCCTGTCACTGGGGTCGCTACTGAATATTGCCTCGTTGATCCTGAAGGAAAAGCCGGTGACATGTGCTTCATCGACCCGTATGGAGTGTCAAATGTGGTCCAAACCAAGCGTGCAGTTGCCCGTCGTGTTGGCTCTACGTACGCGTACGATTTCCTTGGACTTTTGGAGGTCGGATTGATCAGCGAATGGTCGCAATATCTTCAAGAAACAGGAAAGCTGGATGATATTCCTGCCAACTTGTTTGAAAGCCAAGAATTTCTTGAGGGAGCTGACGGGCAAATTACTCTTGGAAGCCGCTCCATTGGAACGAACAAGATTGGCATGGTCGGATGGTTGGTCAACATGAAGACTCCTGAGTATCCTGAAGGTCGAAAGGTTGTTGTCATTTCTAACGACGTCACTGTTCAAAGTGGATCCTTCGGTGTCGAAGAAGATGAATTCTTCTACAAGTGCTCTGTTTACGCCCGAGAACACAAGCTGCCTCGCATTTACATCGCATGTAACGCGGGAGCTCGCATTGGACTTGTCGATGAACTTAAGGAGAAGCTCAACATCAAGTTCGTTGATGAATCGAATCCTTCCAAGGGTTTCGAATACCTATACTTGAAGGACGCTGACTACAAGGCCCTGCCTGAGGGAACGGTGATTGCTGAGCAAAAACCAGAAGGATGGGCCCTTTCTGATGTCATCGGAACCAAACATGGGATTGGAGTAGAAAACTTGCAAGGATCCGGTAAAATCGCTGGAGAAACGTCTGCTGCCTATGACGAAATCTTCACCCTCTCCTACGTCACTGGTCGCAGTGTTGGTATTGGAGCGTATTTGGTCCGCCTTGGACAACGTGTGATCCAAATGAGAGAAGGGCCAATCATCTTGACTGGTTACTCAGCCTTGAACAAACTTCTCGGACGTGAAGTCTACAACTCGCAAGACCAACTTGGTGGACCCCAGGTCATGTACCCCAACGGTGTTGCCCATGAAATCGTCGAAGATGACCAAGCCGGTGTCGCTTCCATGATTAAATGGTTGAGTTATGTATCCAAGAATGTCGGTGCTCTTCCGGCTGTCCGCGACTTTGCTGACCCCGTCGAACGAACCGTGGAATGGCGCCCTACTCCTACTCCGTACGACCCGCGCATGATGATGGGAGGTGATGGATCTCTTGGAGGGTTCTTCGATAAGGGAAGTTTCAAGGAATACCTCGGTGGATGGGGTAAATCTGTTGTCATTGGAAGGGGACGTTTGGGAGGTATCCCGATGGGAGCGATTGCGGTTGAAACTCGTCTTGTTGAGCAAATCGTCCCGGCCGATCCTGCGGATGCCAACTCTCGTGAAGCCATCCTCCCCCAAGCTGGTCAAGTGTTGTTCCCGGATTCTTCCTACAAGACAGCTCAAGCTATTCGTGACTTTGCCAAGGAGGGACTTCCTGTCATGATCTTTGCCAACTGGCGTGGATTCTCTGGTGGCTCCCGAGATATGGCCGGAGAAATCCTCAAGTTTGGATCTATGATTGTTGATGCCCTTCGAGAGTATGAACACCCTGTCTACATGTACATTCCCCCTCACGGTGAGCTTCGTGGTGGATCTTGGGTTGTCGTGGACCCTACCATCAATGAAGACAAGATGGAGATGTATGCCGATCCCGATGGACGTGGAGGTATTTTGGAACCCGCCGGTATTACTGAGATTAAGTTCCGAGACTCTGATCGCATTAAGATGATGCACCGATTGGACCCGACGTTGAAGATGTTGGATGCTGAATTGGATGGAACAGCCTTTGAGGATGCCAAGGATGATATCCTTGCTCAAATCAAGGCCCGGGAGGAAGCCCTGAAACCTGTCTACCTCCAGGCGGCGACGGAATTCGCTGACTTACATGATAAGACTGGCCGAATGAAGGCCAAGGGGGTCATTAAGGCTGCAGTCAAATGGGAAGAATCACGTGCCTTCTTTTATTGGCGCGCCAAACGTCGAATGTATGAGGAGAGCTTTGTGAGTCAAATGATGGCGGCTGACTCCAGCATGACCAAGTCTGGTGCATTGGATATCCTCCAATCTCTCTGTACCTCCGTTTCCGATTTTGAGGGTGATAATGAGGGTGTCGCTACCCTTTATGAAACTGAAATGGGTACGATGAATGCAAAGATTTCTTCTATCAAGATTGAGGGTATCAAGGCTAAGATTGCAGCCTTGGAGGAACAAATGAAGGCATTGTAAAGGAAGAAGAAAAATATTTATCGGACTACATGATGATATGAGAATAAAAATTTAAGAAATTGCTTCGTTGAACTTCAGGCTTTATTCACTGTAGGTTAGGTTGAAATGAAAAGGCTGATACTATAGGATCCGCTCTCCCCTTGAGGTGTTTCCAAGTATCTGGTCTGTAATTCTCAATCTTCTTCTTTGATGATAAAGTTAAGTTCCCTATCTGTTGACGAGTTCTGCTATGAGAGAATCCTCTGGTTTTCTCCCGTCTAAGGTGTTTCCTCTAAGAATCTTGTCTGTAATTCACGATCTTCTTCATTGATAATAAAGATCGTATCTCCCTCTTGGACACCGACGATACCAATATCTTGTATCAATTTCAATAGGGATGTAATTGATCGATCTTTTTCAATTGCCTTCAGAAGTAATTCTTCATTAATCGTCACAGCGGGTAGACTATGCATAAACTGAAGGAATCTTTGAATTTCCAATTCACTAAATTCATCCTTGGATTCATCCTCACGTTCCCCCCGAAAGACGGCTGCCATTAATTCTGCAATGATATCATTCCGTAACACATGTCTCATTTCATTCATTGTAATACGATTCTCTCGGACTAAATCAACCAGATTTTCACTATTCGAATCTTGTTTCGTTGCAATCTCCTGTAATGTTCCTTCCATATTGGATAATCGTTGAACCTCCATCGTTAAATCATTGACATTCGATCCCAAATGGATATTTTCCATACATAACCTATTCACATCTTCCCGTATCCGATTATGAACCTGTCGTAGAGCTGTTCAAGTTACCAACCAACCAGCAAAAGAAGGCGATACAAGGAAGATATAATAAAACACAGTCGTAGTGTAAGATCCGGAAAGCCAAGAAACAGACACAACAACAACAACAGGTCGACAATAATGACATAACAGACATCGAAAGATAGCGATTTTTTGGACTTACTTTCCAAATCTTCCAATCGTAATTGTGCGACTCCTACCATACATGCTACTAATGCTCCTGCAATACTGGAAGTATATAAATCCATCCCGAACATGACAATCATATTGACTACCAACGATACGATTGCTGCAATCAGAATTAATCTTGTCGATAAAGATAAACCACACCAGATTGTATCATCTTTTCTCTTGTTTTCCTCGTTTTGTACTTCGTCAGTGAATTTTTCATCAAACACTCCCAACGGAATGAGACTTTCCTGTGCTTCCATCATATCATTTTTGTCGTTATGTCGTCGAAACTTTCTTCGTAGGGAGAATGCAATTTCCTTCCGACGACGACGAAGATAGGCACTTGCAATAAATTCCGTTGGTAACATCGGTCGACTCGTCGTACGTTCCTGTTGTTGTTGTTGTTGTTGTTGTTGTTCTTTCATCATCTCTTCCATCTTGTTTTGTTTCCCTACAAAATGATGATTAGAGACACCTGAGATGGAATTGACAGTGAGAAAGAACAAGCCCTTTATTTTCTACTTGTTGAAAGTATTGTTGTTGTGACGGTTGGCCGAGAATCTTCTTGGCATTTTTTTTCAGTTTATTGCCGGTATATACGGCGTCATCGACTTGGCGAAAGTTTTCAGCGAGTCTTGGATCTTAAGTACTCCTATAGCTACGTACGGTGCCTATTCTTAGTATCAACGTACGTCATTCCAACTCTGTGCTCATTCTACCGGTAGTCAAACCAGTCAAACTAACGTAGATAAAAGACTCACTGCCACTCTGTCACATCTCCTAGTTCATGGCATACGCAACCACCCACTAAAGATTTGGGCTTTATTCTAGCTGTCAAAAGAGGTTTCGGTAGCTGGCCAGATATTATTCTCCTTGGGTTTTTACAAAATTGGGAAATTCTCCGGGGGGGCGGGGGGAGCATAGCCAGGGCAAGTCACATTATACGGGTATCGCTACATGCCCATCCGTAAGGCATCGACCATAGTCCATTCCTTGTCTGGTACTACTCTACTATCGACCATGGATGATCCTGTAGTCGTCGTCAATTCCTGCGTCGTCATTGTTGCTGCCACAGGACCATCCGTCCTCTTTGACGAGAGGAGCACGGGGACCTTCTCCTCCTCCTCCTCCCCATCTTTTTTGGATGTAGCAGCAAGATCCATCATTCGAGCACAACGATCCTTTAACCATTGATAAAATTCTCCCTTTTCTTCTTGAATGATATGGATATGATCCATCCGTTCCTCTCTTCGGACTTCTTCTGCGACTTCTAATAACATAGACCATACCCGTCCAATGACGACACGGGTTACGAAATTCACTAGAGAGGTCGGTGTCGCAACTAATTTCGCATCAAAAGACATGATATATTGTAATAAGATCGGTTCTTGTCCAAATCGTCTTTGAACATTCTCATAATGGGGATAATCCTTTGGACAGGCACGGAATAAGATCGAACCATCAAAATCAACTCGTTCTACACCCCCTTCCAGAACTGGTATTTTAAAGGTATCTGGGAGGAGAAGATATTCTTGTTGACTTTCAGAACTCTCACCCGATGTAGTACTCGTCGAATCAATGGACTGCATTTTGGCAATGATACAACCCGTTTCTTCAATATCATCGACCGCAGTAACGTCCATTAATACTTCTCTTTCGGACATGGGCCATGGGACATTACAATTAATTTTAATGACTTGATGACCCTTCCGATCATTCAAGATTTGTTTCGATTCCTTTACACCAATTCGGATAGGTTTCTTCCAACTTGGGATCCATGTCTCATATAACGTCGATTCATTCAATACGGACAAAATTGGTACTAACATATCTTGTGGGATGGGTGTTTCAATACGACATGTTAATTTCCCTCCAGCTTCGACTTTGAAAAAGATGTTCGTATCGTACTTCCCGTGTGTCTCCGTCCGTTTCGTCCAATCATCAATAGGGGGTGGTAATAGGAAGGCATTCACTGCTTCTTCCAATAAGCTTGAAATCTTTAATAATTTCAAATGCCATCCCTTCAGATATTGTTCGGGATTCCGTATTCGTCTCAAGACTCGTGCGGAAGCTAATAACTTTTCTTCGTCGAATAGAATTTGTGCTTGACGTATTAACTCGTCGTCTGTAGTAGTCGTAGTCGTAGTCGTAGGGATGATATCATTTTCTGGCTCCGTCACCATCGTCATTATACCAGTTGGAATGAGTCCCTCACTGGGTAATGGACTACAACGGATACCCAAAAGAGTCACGACAAAGATCCATGCCAACACCAACCACATCTGTGTGACACCGATGACATTGAAAAAAGAGTTTCAAAATCGCTTATTCTCGGGATCGGAGTGAAAGTACGTGTCAAGTGTATGTGACATACACACGGAAGTACGGTATTGGGCGAGCCACTGATTTCTATGTACAATCGTGTGGACGGTGTCAGAAGCCTTGCACGGGAAGATCCTATAACAGTAACTGCAACGTCAGCCGAACCCCTGCCATACGTGCATATCGAGAAATCTTCATTCCGAGGAGAAAATTCTGGAGATGACGTCGGTCCATGGGTATGTTGCGTTGAAGGAAAGAAATGTATGGATATTCGATAGCGGCTTGATTATCCCAGTCAATTTGTCAGGACCCCTTCATCATAATAGACCATCAAACCACCTGTTGTTTTGGTAGAGGAAGGAACACCAAGCCGAACCCCTGCCATACGTGCATATCGAGAAATCTTCATTCCGAGGAGAAAATTCTGGAGATGACGTCGGTCCATGGGTATGTTGCGTTGACGGAAAGAAATGTATGGATATTCGATAGCGGCTTGATTATCCCAGTCAATGTGTCAGGACCTATTCATCATAATAGACCATCAAACCACCTTTTGTTTTGGTAGAGGAAGGAACACGAAACGTGATGGTTCGAATACGCTGCAAACACAAAAAGCAGGCCATGCGAGACGACGATGACAATAACTACCATCGATTTTTCAAGACTAGCGTCACCATGAAGAAAGCTTTATCGAATCAAGAACACAACAATGTGTGGATTATTTGCGGCGGATCTTATCTTCTCGTCGAAGAACTGACGTGACAACAACCAACAACAACAACAATGATGGGGCGGGGTTTTGATTTCGGCAGGTCCTTACGTATACGCCGTCACGGAAAAAGAACGTCTACCTTGGACGGGTTCATTCTCCTTGATATGTCAGGGACAATGGATTTTGATTCAATCTGTACTTTGGGTTCGTAGGTCGCTTTTGGACCATCAAAAATCACAATGCAAACTGTTTTTCATGGATCGATGTCTCTCGTGGGTGGTATGGGTTTTTCTTTACAAAATGGGAGGTAGTTGTCGATAAGTTTCCTTCATTGGCACCACAACAACAATGCTGACGCCGTGGCGCTACGCCGGTAACATGATACGACGCACAAGATGTGACTCTCTGTCGGAAACATAGCCTCCTTTTGACGAACATTGAAGAATTCAACCTACTAGAACACGTATCGATGCTGTTAGCTACACGCATGGGACATGGAAGAACAGTGTCAGCATAAGGTGACTGTATCGAAAATAGAATGTCGATGGAGACTCACAGTTAGGTATTTTCCGTGACTGACAGTGACCAAGAAATGCGGATCGGGTCGACTACTATGGAAGAGTGAGTCCCGCAGCAATTTGGCATCGTGATTCGGTTCCGGGCCCCATAACCTATGGATGTCGAGTTGGCCTGCTCGCAGTGTTGATGGCTTGGCGCGCTTTCGTGTTTTTGAGGGATCGCATAGTTTTTTCGATTTTCCATCCATGTGATCGGCCTCATCGTCTCACAATGCATCCTTGTTCCCCATTTCTTTCTCAACAGAACAACCACAACCCTGTTTACAATCATATTGTAGTTCCGTCAAAATTAAAATGTCATTCCTATTGAGAAACCGGAACAATAGTGGCGGTGGTGGTGGCATCATCGTTCCACCGAATAGTCGCTTTGCTACAGGATCCTCTTCGACGACCACTCAAGGATCCACGACTGGAGTACGGTCTGGAAATCAAGTGCTCCTTCATCGACAACCCACTTCATCGCAGCGTGGTGGTTCATTGAATCAAGCTCAAAAACAGAATCAAATGCAAGAATCGCAGGGCGTCATTTCCATGAGCGAAGGTACGAACGACCGTCGAACAGAAATTTCTATGCCATCGGTCCAAAGCTCACGTCGTTGCTTTTATTGACAATCTCATCCTCCCGTTCCTCTACATGAGTAGTGCTTGCAGATTTGAAGGTTCTTGAGCAACAACAACGTGATTCTCAGCTGAAACTCGCCAACGCCCGACAGCTCATGCAAGAACGCAACCAACAGTCTTGTGTTTTGGAAACCAAACTAGGATCACTTACGTACGCGAATGGTGAGCTTCGCGCTCAAATCACTCAATACCGTGAGACACTCTCTGTGAGCAATCGATCCCTCAGTTCTCGCAAACTCATGGGCGACCGTGCCAACACGAACATTCGCAACTTTGAAAAAAACCTAAAGAAAGGATTGATATCTTCTCGAGTCAACGCAGCCACATTGAGCAAGATCGATTCCGTCTTCATCCTTTTGGAGGCCAAAGCTAAACATGTGACTCGTATAAAAATAACACTAAAAGGCAAGATTGCTGAGCTGGAATCAGATTTTGGTACGCAGGTCCGAGACGACGAGACTATGAGAAGCACTGTCAATCAGCAAGTCGTTCGATTCCAGGATGGCGCCAACCAACTCGCGACGATTCGAA
>Ga0194115_10005850_pt1 | contig 12630 bp, 11 predicted proteins | sample TA2MahsurfametaG_3_FD_148656 | JGI IMG/M metagenome (GOLD analysis project Ga0194115, IMG submission 148656) | Freshwater microbial communities from Lake Tanganyika, Tanzania - TA2015002 Mahale S4 surface | ecosystem: Environmental > Aquatic > Freshwater > Lake | place: Tanzania: Lake... | reverse complement strand
CGCTGCACCGTAACATTCCGTATTTGGGATGATCATCCGTTCACGTTTCATTTCGGAGAGTGTCCGATCGACTAACTCCCCCACCTCAAGGACATTCACCCGACGTGCCATGGTTTGTAATGCAAGACTGTAACATTCTAAATCAGGTAGGACATTAGTAAATCCTTTTCGATAGGCACTATCGGCAAGTTTCAGCACAGCATGGACCTTGGAAGGTGCATGTTTGTCTCTATAAGAGAGCCCAACCAAAAGAACAAAAGAGAGAGAGAGAGAGAGAGGGAAAGAAGATGGATAAACTCTTGGATCTGGCAAATTCTCCAAAACGTCCGAGGTGTCTCATACTTACTCTGCCGTGGTCCATGATTGGAATAAAATTCTATAATCTTCCAATGTTAATTCCATATCCGTTTCACCATTCTCCATGAGTCGTAACATCCGCATATAATGTCCAGTCGCTGTGAATGCTCCTCGACTTTCCTTACTCCAGCTCCATGCATACATCATACAACGATGAGATTCTCCATCCGCATATGGGGGTTGTTTCTTTCCTCCGATGTCGGTTTGGAAATACTTTTGAAAGATTTGTTCTGCCATCGTCCCTCTTAAATATTCATTACTATATGCCCATGCCTTTAAAACTTGATTGATAGCCTCTGTCGGTGGTGGAGTAGTAGTAGTAGCCCCATAATGCGTATCTAGGATATACTGTGCTCGTTGAGGTATACCTGACCATGTACGAGAAATGTTGGACTTGAATCCTGCTAAATGGACAGCCACTGAAGCATTCGCCCATGTCCTCAAAACTGCTAAAATATGATGTGTTGAACCTTTTTTCTTATCATCTCCCACAGGAGGTAATCCACCCTCCACCAGTTCCGATGCTGCGATAGCTGCTTGGTAGATGGTTTCTACTCGTTCTTTGATGATTCCACTTGTTGTTGTTGTTGTTCCCTCAAGAAGATGTCGCTTCGTCAAATCTTGTTGTAAAAGTTTGAGTTGTTGTTTTTGATATTCTAACCATGCATCGACGACGGAAGATCGGATGACTGCTATACCCTCCTCACTGGCCTGTGACGTTTCCTGTAGGTGTTGAAGGATACGTTGCGCTTTGTTGGGTTGGGCTTGCCGAGCATGTTTCAACGCTAGTTGCTCAGATTCACGAAGAGATAGTCCTGATAGATCATCGTCGATTTCTACTACAGGAGCTGATGTAGAGAATGAAATTCTTTGATTGGGAAAGCAATGTCGTTGGTGGCATATACTTGATGAACTGTCTTGAAAGTGATATGAAGGCCTTATGCACGAGTATGGACATCTTGTTCGTGCCACCCATCCCGATGATGAACGAATGACATTCTTTACTACCAGTCTCTGCATTATACTTTTTGATGAGACTGAGCCAACGAAAGCTGACAGTGAAGATTGTGAAAGCTTTAGTGAGTCGGAAATGTTGTGTCAATAATGAGAAATGCAATAGCGTATCGCGTCTTCCGATATGTATTTGTCGCGAGGATCGTTGCTATTGGTCATGAGCTTGCATACGACTCATCCGAGTATCAGTGACCACGAAATTCCCGCGACCAAACGAAAATCTTGCTTCCGACCCTTTCTGTTACAGTTACAGAGAGTTCTTGATTGTGATAATAACTTTCCAGTCCATATCGATTCCAATTTTACAAAGACTTCCCCATTCACACCTTTTGAAAGGAAAATGTCAGAATCGGATTCGGAGGAAAGTGTTCCAGGCGTCCAAGTACGTATCGCCTTGAAACTGGCACCATCCGTCCATGATCGATCTTTAGAGGTCCCATCGGAACCTATCGCCGTCCCTGCTGATATTGGTCGTAAGGGATTGATGGCTGTCGTAAATCATTTCCTTGGACGAACTGTGACTAGTACTGAAGAAGAATCGAAAGACGATGATGATGATGATGATTCCGAGTCGGAAGATAGTGATGAGAAGAAACTCCCTCCTATCCCATTTGAATTTATGGTCGTAAAGAATCGACTGTTACGAAAGGGCGTCGAAAAGGAAGCTCGACAACATGGGATTAGTATGGAGGAAGCAATTCCTATTACGTATTTTCCTGCCACAAAAGCCCCGGATCTATCTGAAGAAAAAGAAGAAGAACCAGATTGGGTATCATGTCTTTCTGCGATTCCAAATTCTAGTAATATCTTGATTTCAGGATGTTATGATGGAACATTACATATCTATCATCGTCAAGAGGATGATGATGATAATGAACAAAGATTGACGAAAACGCATTCCATCAATGTCGCTTCAGGTCCTATCAAGGCACTCGATACTCATATGGTAGATGATGGAACGATGTACGTCGCGTCAGCATCGATGGATCAATCACTATGGATCCATACAGTCTCGCAAGATGGAGGGGAAGGAATCGAATCTCTCTGTCAATGCATCCAAGATGATACATCCTCTGCTATTTCTTCCTTAAATTTCAGTAGGACTTCCAGTAAGGCATTGTTGGCAAGTGGTGATGGAAGTGGAATGATCCGACTTTGGGATATCCAATCCTCAATGGAAGAATCTGTCGACCGTAAGAAGAAACAAAAGACACCGACCGGTGTCAAGACGATGGGGAAGACGACGAATACACTAAGTACAATTGAATCAGCACATTCACAATTGATTAGTGGTATCTCCTGGGGGAATCATTCTGTTGAGAATACGAAACAATTGATTACTGGTAGTTGGGATCATTCTGTCAAACTATGGGATATGGAAAAACAGGATTGTATCTTGACTCTGAATGGATCACGAGTCGTATCATGTCTTGATACATCCTATCATACAGAAGGTGTCGTTGCGACGGGACATCCAGATTGTACTATCCGTTTATGGGATGTACGTATCCAAACGACGAATCAAATTATTTCGGATAATATGACCTTTCGACCATCACACAAGGCATGGATATCCAGTGTAAAATGGAATCCTACCAATGCGTATGAATTAGCCTCGACGAGCTATGATGGGACTGTCAAATTATGGGATATCCGTTCCAATGCTCCACTTCACACATCAAGAGTCTTTCCTAAAGAGGAGAAGGGTCTTTGCCTCATTTGGGCACCAACAGCACCCAATAAGGATGGAGACAATCAGAGACAACATCTATTTGCCGGTGGGTCAGATCGGATCATCAAACATTTGAAACTATAAATCTAGGTCGGAAAGTACTGATCGTATCATCGTTCTTGATACTTTCCGATACTGTGTAGCAACAGTAGAGCCGTCCTTCGACCGTTTAATCGAGGTGGTCGGTTCAGAAATCTCGAAATTTTGTGATCCAATGACAAACACGTTTCGTTTCTATCAAAACCATACCATACTTTTCCTCTATCACATTCACATAGTCACACACTATCATGGCATCCTCAGGGTACGGACCATTTGATGAGTACCATAATGAATTCCGAGGATTAATCCGAACGATTGAAGAACGACTTCAAGAACAACAAAATGGGAATGACAACGTCGACGACTTGTTAAAGCAATGTGAGGATGCCCTGTTACAAATGAAGATTGAAGCACGGGGTGCATCGGGATCTTCCTTGAAACAAGAACTTCGTGATATCCATCAAGCCTGTCAGATGCAGTTAGGAAGTTATCAATCTTTGAATTCACAAAGAGAAGAATTATTTTCTCGACGGACACCATCATTATCATCAGCAACAGCAACAGGAGGAGGGGGAGTAGCTGGCAAGACGTATGGGAATCGGATGACTTCGACACAAAGAATGGCAGAAAATCAAAATATTCAATTAACAAATGCATTGAAATCGATACGAGAAACAGAAGAATTAGCATCTGAAATTGGACAGGAATTAATTCGTAACCGAGAATCGATTCAACGATCACAAGGAAATGTTAGTAAACTATCTGGTATGATGCAACAGGCCAATGGTCATTTACAGGCTATGACGAAAAAGTGGCCCTTTCGTTAAAAGGAAAAACACCTGTGAAAAAATTAAATCATCATCATCACCGGCAGCAGGCACTCTCGTATACCGGGAGTCCAGTAGGAGGGGTTTCTTCAATTCAACCCTGGCACGACGACCATCGATTGCAGGAAGCCTCCTTATCGCCTTGGTCGATAGGCTTACCAATTGACTTCCTTTGGATATCACCGAAGTAGACGCAAGGGACTATTGAGCTACCACGATTTATCCCCATGCTTGGGAGTATCATCAAGAGTAAATAACCTCTAGTAGGAAGAATGGATTGTTACTGGCCTAAATGGATTTGGACACTCACAACACTTTTGGAAGTCATTTTGGGATTAGAATATAGAAATGGAGAGTTTATTTCCGATTCCCGTCTTCACATTCACTGTCCACAATGACTTTGAACAAATACGACGATGAAAGTGGAGGGTATTGGATGAAGCTAGTCATTGACACCTAGTTTCGTCAGACGTGGCAGGAGAAGTGGTTGTGCCGACTCATTCGAGAGACGGCTTGCGACATCGTATCTATACCCCTTCATTTGGATAGGGTTTTATGACATGTGTGTACATGAGTGGCTGGCTCGACATTGTATTTTACAGTTATGTACAGTTACGTTCATGTTCACATTGGCATCAACTTTCTGTTGCATTGCTGTTTCGATCTAGTCGAGCCTTCACTCTCTAGAGGTTAACAGTTCACTTGACCGCCATCCGCCAAGTCCTCTCTTCTTCCCGACGACTAACCTAAATTCCATATAGTATCATCTCAATGGCAGGAGCGACACCATCACAAGCATGGGCAATTTTGAAACGACATGCTCGAGATGAAATTGGACCGTTACGATTGTTAGAACTTTGTCGTGACAATGATCGAGTATCGTCCTTGGTGACTGTCTACAACAACAACAATAGTAATCAAAATGGTGGTCCCAATGACGGTGATGACGATGGTGGTAGTGGTCAAAATCTATTCATGGTCGATCTATCGAGACAACGGATGACATTGGAAACCTTGAATCATCTTATGAGATTAGCTCGTGCTCGAGATATCAAGGCATTTATTACACGGTTAGCTTGGGGGGGGAATAATCATGAAAGTTTTTCTGTCCTCCCCTCTCGTTCGACAGAGGAGGCAGATGAGGGAGCTGGACGATGGTTCATCGATCGGACAGTACCGATTCCATCCTATCATTTGAGTTTACGAGCACCGAAGGGATCTGAAATGTTATTAGAGAATGGAGAGAATGCGGTCGTCCCCGTTCATCGAGAATGGGATCGTATCGAAACCCTATCAGATAGTATACGACGGGGTCAACTACCAGGTATTACAGGTCAGATGATTCATGATGTCGTCGTCGTCGGACAGGGTGTTTCGATTCTGGCACTCCGATTCGTCTATTCGGCATTATGTAGGGATACACAAGCGACAGTCGGACGGAATTTTGGTATGACCGGGAGGAAGGGTGCAGGACATCGTCGAATGAGATTCATTACGTCTGTTGATCCAGTCCGGGTAGCATCGGTTATCTCAGACTTAGATCCCACGACGACATTAATCATTACGATTGCAATGACGGGGAAGGAAGAAATTTTGACCGCAACCGGCCTCCTACAATCCTGGCTTTTCAAGTCTTTGGGTGTATTGGAAGGTCGACGTCCTGTCGATCAAATCCTTGCAAAGCATATGATCTTTATTTCTGCCAATGAACGAATTGCGATGGGAAGGAAACCAGAAATTATATTCGTCCTACCAGAACATTCACGATGTGAACCATTTGCAAACTTCACCTCGGCGACGATCGTTCCGTTGTCTATCGTCTTTGGTTGGTCCATCGTAGAACAATTTATTCAGGGTGGGCATGATATGGATACTCATTTCGTCGAAACCAATCCTCGACATAATATTCCAGTTTTATTGGCACTGACCGATGTTTGGAATGAATCCTTCCTACAATCTAGCGGCCGTGTGATGACACCCTTTTCAGAAGCCATGGCTGCCTATCCAGCCTTTTGTGCCTCACTTGAATCACAAACATGTGGGAATGCAGTCGGATTAATGACACAGGTCGGTCCTCAAGTGATTGACGGAGGAATGTACGGATGTTATGATCGATCTCTATATCAATCGAACAAGGTCCAGCCGACTGAATTAGTCACGATGCTCGACCCACAATTGGCCCTCAATACGACGAAGTTATCGGATAAGGAAGAAATACAATCGGCACAAGATGCGTTACTATGTTCCTTATTCGCTCATGCGGATGAATTGGCATTTGGAAGTAATACCAACGTCCTCCCCAACGATCCCAATGGTTCATGGTCAGAGAATATGAGAGAACGTACCTCGGACGGAAATCGTCCAAGTGCACTCATCCTCTGTGGTCGACTCGATGCCTTTGCTAGCAGAACATCGAGCTGTCGTCAAGGCCCGACTATGGGATTTTGACCCCTTCGTTCATGATTCAGGTTCAGCATTGAGAAACCCTCGAAGTGAAAGTTTAAAGACCGTATTGAAGAATATGATCATTCAAGAAACTAATGAGGATGAGGATGACGACGGTGATACCACCGTAAATCTTTCCACAAAAACAATCTTACGTCATTATTCAAAGCTGGTACGGGATTTGCAGCGATAATCGAAGTGGATGGGTGATCGTATCATGCTGCATCGATTGTAGAAATGAGGGATATCCCCACGAAGGATGCGACTTTCTTTCCCATAGCGCTTTTGCCAGGCAGCTCTTAATCGCTAAAACACAGTAGAGATAGAGAGGGTGCGTCGGACGGGAAGAATATGCGTCCCACGGTACCCGTCCCCCCTGAGGGCCCGACTTTATGAATACATTCCCTTGTTTGGGAAGTTTTTGTGGCACTGGTACAGCGAACATGCGAGCTGTCCTCGTCGAGGTACGTCTATATCGGATACAAAACGATATGCCTTTGTTCGCGAAATGAGATTTTACCCACATAGAGAAGTCATAGAAAGTGAAACAAAAGGTTGTGTAGGAGAAAAGATGCTTGTACAAGGCGTCAACGATGAAAGGACGAGAAGGAAGACGACGAAGGGGACACACACCGGTGATCTCTCCAGTAAAAAAAATCGATTTCTAATAAATATCATAAAATTAAGAGACAAAACTGAGCCACCGCTTCTTGCGCTTGTTCTGGATCGGTGTCAGTGCCAGCGTGTGAGAGGTCTTGGATGGCATAACGTCCTTGCCGTCTAGTTCAGTCATCATGGCCTGGTACCGAGCCTCCATGATCGAATCTTGAGTTGCTATTCTATATACCTCTGCAATCGCATCGGCATCATATACACCCTCATCGGCCTGTCGACGTTGTTCCCTCAATACGTTAGCCCTTGCATGAGTCCGACGCATCAATTTCATAGCATGTCCTTCGGGGATGAATGCCTCTAATCCACGGATTTCAAAATCTGTCGGTGGTGTACCAGCCAAGACTAGGTCGACATCACATCTGGTTTGTTCCTTCATCGCTTCATATTCGACGGAACTATAGAAGACTCTTCGTTTTACCTTCTCGCTATAGTCGTCTCTTGTAAATTAAACATTCACGGTGGGTCGAAAGGTGACGGTCTTCACAGCCATTCTTGTATTCTTTTTGAATGCACTTCCAAGATTTGCAATGGGTAGTACGTTGTGGAGGTTACGTACCTCATCAAATTGTAAGCAACAACGACGAAAGATCCCAAAAGTCAAAGTAGGAACAAAAAAATTATATACGAAATTTACCGCCAAGGTTTTGAGTCGTAGAGGTTCTCTCGCGGTTGGTTAATCGTAGGAAGCGAGAATCGCGGATCTGACATTGCCATTTTGAAACCGTTACACTATACGTTTGGGCTTAAATCCTACTACAAAAGTCACTCCCCCAAAACTGCTGAGAGGACATTGAGACTCCTTTTTTTCGTTCCTGGGATTACGTTGTGAGCATCCATCATCAACATGACGTCTGACACAGAACTTTGCATGTTTCGCATGCCAAAATACACATACATACGTTTTTTACAGTAAATGTCACTCTGAGTGCGTCACGCGTCAACGCCCTTCAAGTTCGTTGAGATTCCAGATTTTATGCCCAAAAATGCGACTGGTACTACCGTAACTTATTTCTGGCCCGACTTTCTTTGTCGTGATCGTGTTTCAACCTTTAATTAACCGAACCATTCACTGCATTTTTCTTCCATTCCCCAGGATGGAATGCCCAGCACAGCGCTAAGTTGAAGGCGAACCAGGCGAAGCGATAGATTAGCATGAATACGTATCGTATAGAAAGCGGCAGTAACAGTACATACCTACCCAGCCCTCCGTAAACAATCCCACATCCCACCCAGTTGGTGGTAGCGATATGTGATACATCGACGCCATGGTGCAACAAAATGAAGTTCGATGGGGATGAGAACAGCGATGATGATGATGATGTGTCAGAAACAGAGTCGGAATGGAACGGAACTGAAATGGACGATGATGATGAAGAAGATGAAGAAAACGAAGACTCATTAGGAAGGCAAAGTCGATCCATTCTTTGGTTGTGTCAAGAGGGCCAAATCCATGTGGCACGACGACGTCTAGAAGCATTGATAGGACGTGGAACGTCGGATAATGACGCTGCTGCAACATTGAAGAAAGAAATTTTTCAGATCGGTCATGATAAGAATTATCCACTTCATGAAATTCTTATGGGAGGGACTTCCGATGAAAATGCCTCTGCAATGACACTTGCGATTATGGAGATCACCAGTAGGTATCCTACCGAACAACGGCAGATGTTATCGGCTACGCCACCAAGCCATTTACGAACACCACTTCATTGGGCTGCATGGGGGAATGCTAAAATGGAAATCCTGGTGGCATTAGTCAATGGGAATCCTGATGCATTACTCGTTCGTGATAAGAAGAATCAAGGCCATCGGACACCGGTTGAAATATTGAAACGATACTTTGGAAATAATCCGGACTTGACGGATAGAGATCGTAGAAAGATTCCCTATCTAGAAAGGGCAGCAGCAAGTTGGATGTCATATCAAATTGGACTTGCCGTCCATCTGGCTGCCAATCGGTATTTTGGAACCGCGGGACAACGAGAACCTTCTGTAGTACTCGTTCCTTTCTATCCACGTCATCGAAGACAATCAGGGATGAAACCAAAGTCTTGGTTCCTTTTAAGTATTATCGGTTATCTGATACAACGCGAAATGAAACCATTAGTATTGAAGATTCTATCCTACGTGGGTGTCAAAACTGGAACGAAGAGGCGATCCATCACATCGTCGTCGCAGCCCCCAACAAGGCGTAAGAGAGGAATCGCGTCACGATAATTGAATAGACGAATGATAGTTGAACAGGTCATTTTGTCGACGATAGCAAAAGTCTCAAGTACTGTACTCATTTGAGAGTTAGCGAGATCTCTAGATGGTTAGAGGATATTTTCTCTCCGATGAAAAGGAGCCTTATCGTGGATGAAAGGAACTACTAGGATTTTTGGCAGCATAGATTTTCGCATGGCGTGATATCTGATCGCCCCTCCTCGCGACATTCTTTTTTTGGTCCAACTCAAAAAATACATCATCCCAAAATTGCGATTCAAGTATGGTACTACCATGAGCGCCTACTACTAGTAGATTCGTTGCTGGTTAAGGTCAGTCTAGTCAGTTCACTTTATGCGGCAGCTGATCCAGCGCACACTTTCTCCTCTACAAAGGCTACTGCTGCTGCGGTTGTTGTTGCTGTCGGTGAGACATTGCTCACTTTTGTCTGCAGTACTCCAAGATCGTTCCCTCCTTTTTTTCGTAGTAGTCGTCCATGCACGATCATGGCCTCCCTTTCATCTCTTAATGCAGTCATTTGAGCTTCGATGATGGACCCCTCACAGCATTCAAAGTAGGCATCTGCAATCGCCTCCGCATCGACTACACCCTCCTCATCTTGAAATTCTTGTTCAAAGATGACAGCACATCGTGCTGCCATCCGAATCTGTCGTTTCTTCCTAGAAGCACCAGGTGTCTTCGATTCCAGTCCCCGGAGATACGTCCCTGGTATTTGAGAATTCGCCTCGATGGTCGCCATCTGTCGAATCGTCGTTATTTCATCTTTATTATACCACATGGCATTCTTTTCTTCCTCACTATAATCATCGATATGAATTGTGGGACATGACTGGGTGGAACGTGCAAAAGTGATTGCCTTTCTTGAAGTCTTTTCCTTCTTCGAGAGGACTGGTGATGAGAGTGCAGACTTCGTCTTCATCGTTGCAAACGAGTCGCCGCTACTTGTGGATGTGGATTGATCATCCAACAGGGATCCAAAATTGAGTGTACTAAGAGGTGCCATGACGTATTAAACAGAAGTAGGCAAGGGAAGAATATGAACAGGAAAAGTGATCTTTGTATTCTATGTTTCAATGCCCTCGACAAGACATACGAAATACCAGATCAGAATTGTGACACAATTCGAAAGTGGATTACGATTACCAATCCTACTCGGGTGGCGCTTGACAGTCTTCGGGTTTTGCACAGAATGTCTTCGGTTGCTGTGTTCTTTTCTCGTCGAGGAAGCGAACAGCGATTCGCACATGCAAATCCATCCCAGCCAAAGAACTTCAGCGTCACACAGTGTCACTACGGGCCGCCGTAGGATGTAACGTAGGAATTCACCAGTCATCGGAGGAGTCAAAGGACTTCCGGAGGAATTATCCTCCTCCCACCAAGTTTTTCGACTTTTCTCGACTTATAGGAGACACTTGTCAAGTCACAGTCATATGTCTCACCGGATCCGGAGGGTGACTGTATCGTGTCGCCACGCTATAGTACTCGTGAAACTTGAGTCATAAACCGATAACGTGGAAATGTACCGTACCGTCCGTTTTCACCAGTCTCATCGAATACATATTGTTAATACATACATAATCATGAATCGCTTGCAATTGTCGCTGTCAATCGTCACAGTCAATCCCGCAAAGCGAACAATTGTGGATGACTTGTCCGACTACCGTAAGCAAGATCTTCCACGCGTCCGTTTCGAGATGCAACGTTGTTTTCTATCGTAGTTGAAGGTTGGGTAGTGGGGAAGTCTCGCTTTCCTCCTCCTTTCGCCTTTCGAAGCGTAATCCGTATGCCTTGTCCACTCATCCGTCATCTTTAACATACTCCTCCGAAACCCCAACAAACGCTGTTCATAACACAACAAACCCAGAAGAAAAAGAAGAATGATTGCTCACGTGCTTAAGTCGCTGATCCTGTTGGCAAGTTATGTATGTTTCTCTTCTGCATTCACCGTCGTCCAACCGCCTCGAGTTATGAAGTCTATATCGGAATATTCTACCACAAGCCTATACATGTCCGACCAGGAACGAAGTCGATCAACGAAGAAGGGAGTTTCGACGATTATTCAGGATAAGACTGAAACAAAGGCAGAAGAACAAAAGAAGAAGGAAGAAATGTGGCGTGTCGTCTTACATAATGATGAAGTCCATACCTTCAATTATGTGATTCGAAGTTTATGTAAAGTCGTTGGGACGCTAGATAGGAAGGCATCCTTTGAAATTTGTGTACAGACACATGGAAATGGAAAGGCGACTGTGACTAAAACATGGAAAAAACAGGCAGAACAATTCTGTCTAGGATTACAACGGCAGGGATTGACTGTCAGTATTTCTCCCGATGAAGATTTTGAGGGTGGCCATTCCGGTGGTGGATTGTAAATATATACTAGTAATAGAGGTTTCCATTTGGGATGGTCTTAACTTGATTCTCCTCGTCTGAAGAATGCCGTGTTGGCGTAATTGTCGTGTGACGATGAGCTAGAGACTCGTGTTGGAATCCCTAGCGTGTCTAAACTTTCAAAAGCCAGAAAAATGGAAATGGCTGCACAAACAGTTCACTATACAGTATCTACATCTATCACCAAATCCTTACCCGACGCACTGTTGAGAGTATTCGTAGTACCAAGACCACTGACACGTGTATCACTCATCACATCGACCCCGGGTGCAAGGATCTTCAAATATCGGTCAAAGTATAAACTTTGTTTGACCAACAAACCAAATTCACGGGGTAATTTCAAACCATTATTCTCTGTCACATCCACAATCTCTAATAGCATCGAGGTAATTTCATTCTCATCAAAATTGATACTTCCTGCAATACTCCCATCCGACATTTGTGTTAACATGACATCCGGTTGGACAGTCGACATCCGATACATGACACCTTCAATATCTTTAGCAAACTTATCAATATCCACGGTCTCATCTGTCGCACCCATCTTACATAAGGCTTCTGCCATTCCACGATAATCGGCAAGAGCTAGGGCTGTACTTAATTCATTCACAGCACTAAAGGTCTTGTCGGACACTCGACCGACAATCCCAAAATCGATAAACCCCACTCGGCCATCATCCAATAACAATAGATTCCCTGAATGGACATCGGCATGGAAAGTTGACATTTTCATGACAGACATCGTCCAGACATTCAAGGCAGTAATGATTGCCTGTTGACCCATTTCCGGATTCTTCGTCGCCTTGACAATCGTTTCTTCATCTAACATACTAATCCCGAATAGACGTTCCATCGTCATGACTTTCTTCGTCGTATATTCTCGATATATTTTTGGTGCCGTCGCTTCCTTTAATAATTGAT
>Ga0194115_10005845_pt1 | contig 12637 bp, 7 predicted proteins | sample TA2MahsurfametaG_3_FD_148656 | JGI IMG/M metagenome (GOLD analysis project Ga0194115, IMG submission 148656) | Freshwater microbial communities from Lake Tanganyika, Tanzania - TA2015002 Mahale S4 surface | ecosystem: Environmental > Aquatic > Freshwater > Lake | place: Tanzania: Lake Tanganyika... | reverse complement strand
ACCTCTTCTGGAAAAAAAAACGAGCCTGCAGAGCCTCCTCTCTGATAACACGACTTTTTCCTTCAATGTGACGGAAATTCCAGTCAGGATCGGGACATGTAGAGAACACCGTCCGAGCGAGCTCTCTTTTTTTTCTGCTACGGTTCGTGTGTGAATTTGTGCGTGTTGTGAACCCGTAGAAAATAAAAACTCCCAAACCAAGCTTCCCTTCTTCATCCTCCGATCTTGGGGCGACCTACTTCACTCGCCTCGTTCAAAAAAAGAGAATCGCCTCGGATCGTGCTGGTAGTGTTGGAGTGATCCAACCTTCCCACATACAGAGGATCCACTAGTAGCCTCCACCTTTCTTCTCTTCCGACCAGTGGATACCTTTGCAAAGGTTATCTTTTTTCATTTTAGGCTTCTTGTACGGCACAGGAAACCTTCATTTTTATTTTCAGTCACTCCTAGTACGCGAGCACATAATCACGATGAACTCTCAAACTACCCGACAACTACTTCGTTCTCTAAAGGCGATGGAACATCATTCGACGGCACTCCGTTTTGCCGTGGTTCGGACACAGTCCACATGGACCCGACCTTCTAGCAATGATGGGAATCATCCCTCTTCAAGGTCCTCAAGGACGTACAGTTCAGCGAACTGGCGTGTAAATGGTCAAAAGGTTGCCTTCCATATCAATGATCTAAAGAATAAGGGAGAACAACACTTTTCTGAAAAGGTTGAGAAGAAAGTACTACCAGAATATAAACCACTTCGGCAATATGAATCCGATCTTGTGGTCGTCCTGGATATGGATGAATGTTTGATTCATTCTCAATTCCTTCAAGGTCCAGGTGCGAAGTATACACATCAAGTCCAACGTGCAGGATCTCTAGGGAATTCAACGGTAGATATCTTTAATATTCGATTACCAGATGGGGAACAAGTTCGGGTCCATGAACGTCCCCATTTACATGAATTTTTGGCTCGAGTATCGGAAAAGTATGAGACACATATCTTTACTGCCGCCATGGAAGTCTATGCCAAACCGGTCTTGAAGGTATTGGACCCTCATAATCAAATCTTTACTCATTGTTGGTATCGTGAATCTTGTGACTTTGATAAGAATTTGGGTGCCTACGTAAAGAACCTTGACCCCATGTGGGGACGGAATCTCAAACGGACTGTGCTGGTCGATAATAACCCACTCTCCTTTTTGGCGAATCCAGATAATGGTATTCTGGTATCCAACTTTTACAATGATCCAAAGGATGTTACACTCCCTGCTGTTTTGGACCTATTGGAAGAATTGGATGGTGAAGAGGATGTCCGTCCATTATTGGATGCTCGTTTTGGATTGAGAAGAGCATTGAAGGATTTAGGACGTGGCCGTCCGTTTGCACGTCCACAACTTGAACAACAACAACAGCAACAACAAAACACTACTTCACAGGAATCACTCTACATGGCTGCCGTCGCCGCGAATTGAGGAGGGGACTGTTTGGACTCCCTTGTTTTGTTTTCCCTCCCTCTCTTAATGAAATATCTTTTCCCAACGCCTCCAACAACATTTTTGCTTATAAAGTCGCTATTTTCTACAGGATTACTGCATGATACCATAAGGTCGAACTGTAATAATCCAAATTCCATATTTCTTTTATCATAAAAACTTCGAGTATATTCGTAGATGCTATTGGATACAGTCGGATGTGCCTGAAAGGTGAGTCGTAGACTTCAAGTTGAAGTAACGTTTTCAAGATCAACCTAACCACGAATCACAGCTAGACCCATGCAACGAATTGTCTTTGAGGACTTTTGTATACTTCTAAGTTTCATACTAGTAGTCTAATAGCATTATCCTCAGCTATATCTCTTTCGAGGATAGTTCCAATTTAGATACCTTTTCGGTACTTGCCATGGCAAAGTCCTAGTGGTGCGCCATGTTCGAAGTACAGTATGTACGAAAATGTATATTGGTGTTTGTTCTTTCGTCATTCATGCCGTGTCAGAATTATTAACGGTTTACGGGACATATGCTTGATACGAGTGCAAATGCAAAAAGATTTGAGCTTCGCCATGACCATGTATATATACCTCTTTGGAATTCAGTTCCAAGTGACGGAAGTTTGGCGCTCCTCATTTTCTTTAGAAAGTACCATTCCAGGTAGTCGATCCGACGAATAAAGAACAAATGGTCGATCAAGTCTGTCGAGGATATATATATACCTACTACAACTACTTATGTTTCCACAATCTCACATTGGCGATGACTGTGACAGTGATTTGCTTTTACAGTTAACTGTAATGATTTCCCTCCACAACGCTAACAAGAACGTGTCGTTTTGGACGATGAGGGTATATGGTACAACAAGCATCAAACTCTTCCACATCAACGTTTAAGGTTTGGAGAGAAGAACGTCCCAATATGGAAAGGACAGTACCAAAGATTTCTAGACGCGAGCGGTGGCAGGGATATAATGAATCCCCCCTGGTAGTATGTGCAGTATCGAAAAAGAAACAACCAACTTCCCTGCAAACAACACCAACAACAACAACAACAACAACAACAACTTCCAGTGGGATGACCAAGTCTCGACAACAACTCCAACCGTCAGAATCACAACGGGTAACACCATCGCCTATGGTTACGCAAGAAGGTGATGCCATCTTGGAGAGTACTAATTCACTGTCCTCCATCGAAAAACGACAGTTATTCCAGTCGCCAAAGAAAAGAAAATCATGTACTTCGAGTCCCACGGAATATAGCACGATAATGTCGAATCCCCATCCTCCTTCAGAACATCAACATCAACATCAGCAACAACGACAAAGTCCTATCGTCTCACCAGCCCGACGGCGTCTTTTCCGGCCGTGTCCTCCAAAGGACGATGTCGTTAACATCCAACATCAATCACCTGAAAAGGTGGTTGATTTACCAACGAGAAGCCATACGACACGGAAGGAATCTTTGCAACCAGCATCTAAAGTCCGGATTGTTAGTCCTACTAGGAAGATCGTCGAGAAGCCATTATTTGGGATTCGATCTTGGGAATCAGTCATGTCAGTGAACTCCATTCCATCATCATCGTCCAGACGATTGGACAGTCATTCCGTTTGTGAAGGTGGGCAAACTTCGGTCAGTTCATCGCCGGAAGAAGAAGAGACTGAGGTACAATCACCTGCAGCCAAGAAAGCCTTATCTCCAGAGTTGATATCATTGTTAGCATTACCAGTGACGATGGACAAATCCAGTAAGCGTCGACGTCCAAAGACTCATGGTGATATTCTGAAAAAAGCCAATGCTCGAAGGAAGACATTAGGAATTCCTCGACGAGAAACATTACCACGTCGTTGTAAAACTCATACTCGTCGAAATATCATCAGTCTTATGGAAGAATCCGATGATGATTTTTATTTCGATACACTTCGACATTCTGAAATTATGATGAAGAAGAAGATTCCCGATTCTTCTGTCGCAACGACTTCGGTGGTTGTTCCTACTACTACTAGTACTACTGCCGATCGACGATCATCATCACCATCATCATCGTCGTCATCATTTCCGCCCATGGCCGAATTGGAACGTAGTACGGATACCAAGGTTTCGGCACAGGCGCATCGAGAAGCATTGTCGGTTTCCCCCTTGACAGAATCAGAACCCACGGATACCAATCTTACTTTGCAGACGGGTCGAAGAACGTCGTCGACGTCCCGTGTGGTAGAATCGGAACCTACGAATAGCAAAATTTCCGCGCAGACCGATAAAGACAAGGAAAGCATGGTGGTCCCGATCAGGCCTAAACGTGATCGATCGCCCAAGATCAGAGCAATTGCGAAGAAGCCCATCAAGGGCAAGATACAAGACGTCCAAGACCGCCGCCGTATAGTCCGTGCTCAGATCCAAGAAGCTCCCTCTGTTCAACCCTCACCTTCATCAACACCACCCAATGAACAACTCCACCGTGTTACTGCTCAAGAAGACTCGCCTTCTGTCGATGATGTTATGACTCCTTCCGATCAAGAGGAAGAAGAAGAAGTAGCAGCCGATCCTTCTGAGGCTGTAATCAATGTGACAACATCCACTTCCAGGTCTGTGGGTCGAACACCCTCCAAGGCGAACAAGGTCAGATTCGCACCAATGACGACGACATTTTCATTGGAGATTCGAGTAAAGACTTCGTCTCGACCACGACGAGGAAAAGGTGAAAAATTACGCCCCCCATCCTTGAGTCAGTCCACAGTACAAACGATTGCCAACGAAATTACTCGAGCCTATCTCGCACAGGAGGCGACGGCAGCCGATGACGAGAGTACTGATGGTCACGGTGATGAGGAAGGGTCAGAGACTGAGATCTTGCCTACCAAAGGGAAGGATGATGAGCAATGTGAAGCCATCTACTTGGATCCACAAATCCTACAGGTCAGTCAAACTCGTCTCAAGGAAGCACCATCTCCGCGGACCAACGATGCAGCCCACGATGATGGTTATGACACCCGATCGGCGGCGAGTGAGATTACCATGGATATAGAGTTACTACAAGGAGCGCGTGAGTTCACGGTTAACCGGGAGAGATTGAAATCACCACCGGAGGCATTGAATGGTGCTATTTCGACGAACCATGATGTCCAGGACCCAGGCCCAGAGATTCAAAATGATGATAACGACGATAGCGATGATGATGTTGAGGAATATCAGCCTCATAAATCAAGACGGCTAGTAGATCTTTCTCGTCCAAGGAATACAGACCTATCGACTCGACCACCGAAACGATCCGGACGACAGCGAATGGGTTCAAATCCAACGGGTGGCTTATTCGGAAGTGTTTCATCGAACCGAGAGGTCGTCGAAACAGATCAGAAACCTTCCCCGGTACAAAGACGACGTCGTTTCTTCCGAAGTACAGATTCTCTGGCAGGTTGTTCCCTGGCATCTTTGAATTCTGTGAAGTCGGCGGCGGTTGAGCGAATCCCGAATAACATAGTGACAGCAACGAAAGTACCGGGAGAAGTCTCTGTCAGTACTAGTCGGACAGAAAGGCATGAGTCATCCCACCGAAGCCTCTTTGCAACATTACCTGTTACAGAGCCACAGAATGATATGGCATTCCTCAATTCCAAGACGACACAACAGTGTGGGACAGGAAGAAATGGATGCGGCAAGTGTCCTGGTTGCCGATTGGAGTATGATTGTTTGGCCTGTTCAGTATGCATCCATCGTCTTCAACAGGGTAGACTCATGGATCAAGAAGAAGGCTGTCTCCGACGAATTTGTCGCCTGTCGCAGGCTCGACCGATGGATACGCTTGGTCGGACATTTGGCATACCGGGTGATGACCATCGGACGTCATCTGCTCATTCCATCACACCGTCATCTCCTCGTTATGGCAATGGTACAGAAATGAGAAATGATGACGACAAAGAGACCAACAACGACAACAACGACGGCGAGACCAGTGTAATTAGTTGTTTTAATGATACTGAATCTGTCTACAGTACGACTTCCAAGAAGCGTCGATCTCGTTCGGCCCGTTTCTGGAGTCGTCATTGGGCAGAAGAACGTCAGAAGACGATGTTGGCGCAAACTGCTGCCGGTGGTGCATCCGAGGACAAAGGATCGGCTGCCTTTCGGGGTAATGGGAATGAGATTGATAATTTACTAGTGGCGACGGGGACTGGTGGGAGCAAGAAACGGGGTACTAGAGGAAAACATTCCAAGAATATTCTTCATAATCTTGCACTCCCTATGCCTACCGATGGTTCCGTCGCATCGGCCATGGCAAGTCGACGTGCACTTCATGCATTAATGCAATATGATGAGGCAGATCAAGATTGGATCTAAACTGGATTACTTAATTAAGGAGTACTATTTGTACAACTGTGATGATCAAACCAGCAAAACGCTTTTGTGTCGACCCAAGATCGTATCATGATCATTCGGGGGAAATGGGTCACATGACATTGGATTTCTGAGAGCTGGACTGGCCTGAGAGCAGAATAACGATAGTTTGTTGCATGTACGAAGTGGTATTGATGGGACTATATAGTGTAAATCTATGATGAAAGATACTACCGTAGTTCTTACTGTTAACTCCGGGTTTATTTGTCGCTTCCCAGCCGGGGCTATTTGGATTCCCGGATCCATTCCCGCGTGGGCTGGGGTCATCGGCCGTTGAGACCGTTGAGAGAACATGAAATCCCGCAACATCGGAAATTCCATACGACGACCGCTCATTGGTCGAATTCAACAGAAAGAAGGGAATCAAGTCAAGTTGAGTGAAGTGGAGAAGTCCTCTATATGTAAAAATCATCGGAAGTACGAACAGAACTTCGTTCGCGGTGGACGGCTGCCGAAACACGTGCCGTTTCTAGCCCGTTTCGTCCTTCGATATCTCGCTTTCGCTCACTCCCAGGGGAATACTTCTCCACTCTAAAGCAAACGAATCAAGTTTAGGCACCCCCCGCGGTATGCCCCCCCCTCCCCCTCCAAGTAAATCATACCTTTTGGTATTCGATTCGGATAGTAGCGATGACGACGATAGCTACCGGATACGTGTCAGAGACACTCCAGTAGTAGTCGGAGGCCGAGGATCTATAGTCCACGCCGATCAAGAAGATCCTGCTTCCAAAGACCAGAAATTTCATGCTACTACTACGAACTTGATCCCTGCAACAGCAGATCCGCAGAATCGCCGACGTCCTCATGTCATTGAGGATGATGACGACGATGATGATCGTGATGAGGATGATGACGAGGAAGATGTAGTAAACACAAGTTCCGAGGTGGAGCTGGAAGACGGTCATTCTAATACTACCTCACCACGTGGTACGAACGAAACTGAAAATTCTGGAACACAATTGAAGTTAACAAAGAATCAAAAGAAAAAACGTACCCGAAGACGGAACAAGAAACAGGCAAAGGCTTCTTCTTCTACCACAAAGGGTCAAAAGGGACATAGAATAAAGTTCTCGAATGTCTCCTGTCGGATCTATCCAAGATCCTTTAGTGATGTATCGGTACCTCTTGATGGTGGATGGCCCCTGGGTATGGAATTGGAACCCTTACTCGAAGGTACACCGGAAGATATCACAATTGAAGAATTCGAAGCGAAGAAACAGGAAAGACTGAAGGAACGGTGGGAAAAACTCTTGCAAGTCACCACCATCGATGACAGTACGCTGGAACAGATGACGAAGAGTCCAAACGATGGTATCCCCCTTTCGTTAGAGACGAGACAATGGGACTATCGGAATAAGGTTAAGAATCCTCTATTCGGTGCCCTATCGGAGAAGCAACGTCAGGACTTACTCCTCGATGCATCATCGACTGGATGTGGTGAAGACAGTCTTCTCCCACCACAAAAAGGCCGTCCAAGATCGCAATCTGTGACTGATGCTGGTACGACGACGAAGCATGATAGTTCATCACCGAAACGACGGGGAAGGACTTCTTCCTTCAGTCATACCGAACATTTCAATGAAAAGTATGATCAAGTGTATGTCCATCAAGTCCGTAATGGGTTGGAACAACTCCGTAATGAACGTTCCAAGTCTGGTTCATCAGGTTGTAACTGTCGCAAGTTATCTGTCTACATCCCACCAAAGAACGGGAGTGGGAAAAAGGCTGCACATCGTCGACTGAAACCTTCCAAACTTCGTGATGAATTGAAAAAACGGAATCTATTGGATGAAAGTAAATCTCGTGAGGAATTGGAACAAATCCTTCATGATGCAGTTGAAAAGGAACCATGTTGTGGGACGACAGATTGTTTCTGTTATCGGAATGGGATTGATTGTCAAGCGGATGCATGTAGTTGTTGGCATGATTCTCATGTCAATACGAAAAGTACCGACCGGTATCTCTCCGTCGAAACGATTACAGCACGATGTGGAAATCCACTAGGTACCATGGTCGTTGACATTGACGGGATTGATGATTATCGTAAACGAGTCTTGGAGGCAATCTATTGTCAATTCATCACTACAGTCCAATGAAGGAAGAAAAGTCACATATGGAGGTGGTCCATATGGTCCTATGACTAACTCCTCGAGAATATGATTCAGCAACTGGCTTCGGAGATCGCCACCATACTCGACATTGGATATGAGAAAACTCGTCGCATTGAGTACTACTTTCCAAGGGAAGTCAGTCACATACATAACTTGAATGATAATAATAACTACTAAGGACGCATAATCGAAACAGACATCATCTGTAAAAAAGAGGTCTTCTATGTTTCTGAGGAGAGGGAGGGGAAGCGTAGTGCCTGCCACGGTACTTAGACGTGAGCGTTTTTTTTTGGTATTTTCAGGCCTTCTCCTTTCTATATCCATTTTATGTTCACCCATACCATATCGCTGCGGGTCTATGTAGTAGTATCATTCGCATTCGTTCAAATAGTTGTCCCGCTTTCTATCCTTTCACTGTAGCAGGTTTGAAAATCGTCCATAGCCCAAACACCACCCTACCATGAGGGGGGATGTATTTCGTTGACAAGTTCGAAAGCCCTCAACATCCACCCTTCCTTAATGGTTCTAAGGAATAACCACCTATCTCAGTGCAAAAATCGCTTCAGTCAGAGGAAGAAAGGAAGGATAGTAGGGGTTCGTCGTGATGGTTGTGGATAGTAGCCTCTGCTGCAACATGACGTTGATTCAGAAAGATTGCTAATGCGAGATTGAAGGCTGTTACCAAAACAGGTGCGACAAGGAAAAGAAATCCAGATTTCATTGTTTCTTTCTTTTACAAAGGGGGATATATATGTGTGATGATGTTGGGGAGTGGAAGAAAACCAAGACAAGAACTCCGAGCAATTCTCTCCTGTGATGAAAATTTCACAGGGAAAAAATTTTATGAGGTCTCCAATAGAGTGGGGGACCCACCGAGTGGCCGATTTTTGGTTGAAGCGGCCAACGGATGAGAATCCAAAACGAGAAGAGTGTACTGTAGTACGTACAACCCGAACTCCAAGATTGAGATGGGGGCATATATCAATTCCAGTATTTCGAGTCACGAATGGATGCCGTACACTGGTATTGACTGCGATGACAGTGACTGCGACACTACTGGAAACTAAGTCAGTACTTATGTAGATATCCATAATTGATACTTCCGTCTGTCCATGTCCAGTGAACACGGTGGAATCATGAGCCACCGAATTTCTTGTTCCTTTTTTCTGCAACCATTTTGCAGGTCTCTCATTTTTCTTCATTCAACCGACAAAACGTTGGTGTGTGAGCGTTCTTTATAGTCTATTCGGATATTGTGTGTCCATATATAACAAAGAAAGGTTTAAAAGAAATTGAGGATGGATTTAGGAGACTTGAATATTGTCTCTATTACACCAAGTCCCAAGGTGGCACATCCTACGAATACGACAAAGAAAAAGAATAACAAGTATGAACGACGAAGACAAAAGGCTGCCAATGCCAAACGACAAAAACAACATTCACCCATCTTGAAAAACAAGATTCCAAAGAATGCCGAAAATGATAGTCCCGAACTTAACAAACAAGGCGTAGATTCGATAGAAAAGACTAGTCCTGCAAAAGACTCTGACGACAAGAATGAAGAACTTACTGAGGAAGTGGATGTGAATTCCAGACCGATTGAGATAGAAAGAATTGAACCATCGTTCCACCGTACCGTACAGGATCAAAGAACAACAGATCATCATCATTTGACGGAAGAAAAAGAATCGTCTCCCATATCTCGTGGAGGAAAGGGTAGTCGACGAAGACCACAAAAGGAACGTGCTGGAGGAGGAGATCAGGCTGAGGATGATGATGGAGGTGAACAACATGCCAATTACATGGCAGAATACCATGCCAGACCGATGGAATTGGATCGTAGATCTGGTGCACGTACATCGAAGGTCATATCAAGAGAATCAAAACATTTATTTACAAAAGATCAAAAGGATTGGACATCGTTGGACTTAAATCCACGACTCATTCAAACATTGGATACGAAATTTCATTTGATACAACCTACCAGTGTCCAGAGTCGTGCCATACAAACCTTTCATGATCCCATGAATAAACAAAAGAATTTCCTCATCCATAGTGAAACAGGAAGTGGAAAAACGTTGGCATATCTACTTCCTATTTTACAAAAGATTTGTTTTTCCGAATCCGGAACGACTCTGAAGTTATCTCGGAAGGATGTAGGTACGAGATGTATCATTTTATGTCCAACACGAGAATTGGCTAGTCAGACATTGACAGTTCTTGAAACAATATGTCAAGCTAATTTTGCTGGATGGATGGTCCCTGGGGGACTTTCGGGTGGTGATTCAAGAAATTCGGAAAAGGCAAGGGTACGGAAGGGATTAGGAATCATCGTCGCGACGCCTGGACGATTATTAGATCATTTGAATAAGACGGAGTCACTCCTTATGAACTTAAAGGGGAAATTACAATGGTTGGTATTAGATGAAGCTGATCGACTATTAGATATGGGATTGGGTGATCAAGTGAAACAGATTGTTCAATTAATTCGTGCTAATGAGGCATCGAAATTACAACCATGGTGGAGATCTGTCCTTGTATCTGCTACCGTTACAGATTCAGTCCAAGCACTTGCGAAAGAACGGATGTTATGTGGTGATCAACCCTGGGTATGGGTCAAGGCGGCAGATGAGAAAAGTCTGAAACGGAAGAACGGAGTAGGGGACAGTACGACCGTTTCCAAAGACAATGATACCAACGAGGGGGAGAACTCAACTACTACCCCACACACGGAAAGTGGTTATTCCGATTCGACACCTCGTCAATTGGCACAATTCCATGTGACTGTGACTGCAAAACTTCGTTTGTCGACCTTGGTCTCCTTCTTGGTACAACGTGTATCACAGGGTGATCGGACTGTCGTCTTTTTGGGGACATGTGCATGTGTCGATTTTCATCATAAGTTATTCCAAAGCATGGAATCATTATGGTCGTCAGTAGAAAATAAGGACGATGATGATACTGAGAAATCAAAGAAGAACGGTGGCCTCTTCGGTGATAAGGCACAGGTCTTCAAATTACATGGAAGTATCCAACATTCAAAACGGAATCAAACATTGAAACTCTTTGAACAGGCGAATAAGGGTGCTATCCTCCTGACGACAGATGTTTCTGCTCGGGGTTTGAATTTGGAGGGAGTCGACTGGACAGTACAATATGATCCACCCTGTGAAATTGCCGATTACGTCCACCGGGTTGGTCGAGTCGCTCGAGCAGGGAAAGCCGGACATTCATTATTGTTCCTATTACCATCCGAAAAGGGATATCTAGATGTTCTTCAGACAAAGGGAATTTCGAATCTCGAACCATTAGCATTATCCGCTATACTGAACAAGGCTGCTTCACTATGTCCCGATTGGACGAATTCTGGATTGAAATTTGGTGGAAACAAGGAAATTTCCTCACGGTCTACCGGGAACGATAACGTACAACGGGGGAGTCGACATGGAGAATATTTTGCAAGTGAAGTTCAACGTCGGTTGGAAGAATGTATCGTACAGGACAATGCTACCGCTCTAAGTAAATGGAAGGAGGAAAAGAAGGTGAATAAGAAACGACGTCAGGATACGGCACCTTCCAAGTCGAAGGAAGGTGAACTGATCGAACTTGCTCGAGATGCATTCCTAAGTTTCCTTCGTGCCTATGCAGCGAAGAGAGAGGCTGCCGTCCGTTCGATCTTCTCGGCCAGAGCCCTCCATGTCGGTCATATTGCACGATCCTTCGCATTAAAGGATCCACCCAAATCTCTCATATCGAAACATAAACAAAATCAAAAGGCGATTAGTGATATGGAAGCCTTGGACAAGGAGGCGAATCGACCAAAGGCATTACAATTCAATGAATATGAAAACAATTCAGTATCCCTTGCCGATCTTGATAACGATGAAGATGGAGACAACGATGATGCCATGAAGTCGTCGAACGAGTTCGATTTCCATAAGGAAAGACCACCCAAGAAGCGACCAAAGTTCAACACTTCTTCCGATGTCTCCCGAATCCAAAACGCCAAGGCACTTCTACTCCAGAATGCCATGAAAATGCAAACGAATTTGATGGATGCAATGTAGAACCAACTCCCGCTCCCGCTGCGCCGCGATGCGTTGGGATAACATCCGTAGACCAAAAGGTTGGAAAAGAATGTCGTTGATATCCAAACGTCGTTAGGACGGTCGATCTTGTTCTGGGACACTTGAAACCCCTTGGGACTGCGGCAATTAGATGTCATCTTTGAAGTTCCCTTTCTTTGCAAGCTTTCCCTTCTTGAAGGATTCGTCCCATAGTCGCATGAGTTGTTTCTCATTGTTAGATGGATCGTCTTCCATATCTCTAACTTTATCCTCGGTACGAATGGTCGCAATCTGATCCTCACTTCGGTACGGCGTTTGGTTGAGCAGTACCAGTACAGCGCAGAATGCACCAGCCACAAAGGTAGTGGTAGGAGAGATAATGTCAAACGATGCCATAGACGAAGTCGTTTCCTGAAAAGAGGGTGATATAGGACTTAGGATCCCAGCAGTCAGACCCGCCGCTGTAAGTGCCAATGCATCTGTCGGTACTAGGAATCCTTCTTCTTCTTCGTTCTCATCATCATCATCATCATCATCATCATCATCATCATCATCATCATCATCATCATCATCATAGTCGTTA
>Ga0194115_10005843_pt1 | contig 12639 bp, 12 predicted proteins | sample TA2MahsurfametaG_3_FD_148656 | JGI IMG/M metagenome (GOLD analysis project Ga0194115, IMG submission 148656) | Freshwater microbial communities from Lake Tanganyika, Tanzania - TA2015002 Mahale S4 surface | ecosystem: Environmental > Aquatic > Freshwater > Lake | place: Tanzania: Lake... | reverse complement strand
TTATACTGCTTTTCATCAAACCCTATAGTAAATGTTTGAACAGGACGAGAAGAATTAGCTTGCATCAAAGCAACTACAGTGCTGGAATCCACCCCTCCCGACAAAAATGCCCCCAATGGAACATCTGAAATCTGTTGCATCTTTACCGACCTAGCAAGTCTATCTTCTAACACTTTTACAGCATCATCATCTGAGCCTTGAAAAGGGTTTACAATTCCTTTTCTAGCGATTTCTAGAAATGACCAGTATTGAACCAGTTCGAAAGACTTACCTCCGCTTTTTACTAAAAGCAAGGTTCCTGGAGTAAGCTTATAAATGCCTTTGTAAATGGATTTCGGAGCTGGAACGTATCCAAATCTTGTATAAGCATCTAAAGCTTTACGATCTATATTATCATTAAATTTATTGTGTGCTTTAAGCGCTTTTAATTCTGATCCAAATAAAAATACTCCTCCCTGCCATCCATAATATAATGGCTTTTCTCCTAATCTATCCCGTGCTAAAATTAAAACATTTTCAATATTATCCCAGACCGCAAAAGCAAACATACCAACTGCTTTTTCGATGGTACTTGTAATGCCCCAGTATTCAAAGCAAGCTAAAAGTGTCTCTGTATCTGAATGACCTCTCCAGTTATGAATATATTTCTCCTTTTCGAGTAATAGCCTCAATTCATAATGGTTGTAGATTTCTCCGTTAAAAACAATAACATATCTTCCGGATTGTGATTGCATGGGCTGCTGGCCGGCTGTTGAAAGATCTAATATTGCAAGCCTCGCATGAGCCAACCCAACACCTTTACTTTCATTACGCCAAACACCCAATGAGTCTGGTCCGCGATGTTGTAGCGTCTTAATCATGGATTCTAATGGCAAAGAATCCACTGCCGAATCGAAAAGCAGACCTGCAAATCCACACATATCAGAGAGTTGATTTAATACCTATAGCGCACCAATACGGTGTACCGCTTCTAAACTTAATATCGACCAAGCCTGCTTCCTTCATCATATCTTGTATTTGCTTACGGGAAAATCGTTGTTCTAATCTAGTCCCAAATCGATCTAGCGCATCCGTCCTCATAAGATAAAAAGATCGATTCCTATAGGCACTTAATGGAAATCTATCTACATCGAAACCAAGCTTTTCAAAAATATTGGAAATTCGCGCAAATGGAAAATAAATAAGTATAGCAATGATTTGAGAAACTACAAACCTTGGCACAAAAGGCATATTGGATATAATTTTCCGACCAACTTCCGAAATTCGATGTAATGTTTTGAACCAAGTCGGTCGATTATCGAAGGAATAATAGAGATACAAAAGAAACGGCGCTCCTCGTTTTAGTAAACGCACAGCATCCATGATGCCAGACTTAGTATCTGGAATATGATGAAGCACTCCAAGTGAATATCCAAAATCCATTGTGCTATTATCAAATGGTATTTCATCAACAGAAACCAAGTGGAACTTACAATTAGGCAAATGTTTTAAGTTTCGCTTTGCTACTTCTAATGCCTCTTCTGCAGGATCGCAACAATGAAGAGTTCCAACTTTTGGTGCAACAAACCTCGCCCAACGGCCGCTACCACAACCAATATCAATACCTGTCGCGGCAGGAGGTAAAATCTCCCAAGGAAAATTTGAAAAGTATTGTTCAAATTCTATTTGAAGATCTTGTTGTGCGGATTCCAATGATTGATCAAACTTTTTCCACTCCTCACCAAAACTTTTTACTACTTTTTTGTCTTTATTGCTCATATGCTTTTTTTTAATCAATTTTCATACTCCAAATATCTTCATATTTTTTGGTCATCACATCGAGGCTAAAATTTTCTCTAATCCGATTAATACAATTTTTCTGACGCAGAAGCCATTTTCTTTCTTTCATTTCACTAAATGCGAGATTTATAGCATTTGCTAAAGCAATTGGATCACCTACTGGCACAACCCACCCTGTATTCCCAATGATTAAAGCAGCATCTCCAGCGTCCGTAGTTACACAGGGGGTTCCACATGACATTGATTCGGCAATTACGTTGGGAAAAGCTTCATCTAGACTTGAAAGTACATGTAAATTTAATTTTCTAAATATTTGCGAGACATTTTTATGTGGACCCTCTAGTGTAACAAAATCTTTAAGGCCTTTTTGAATAATTGAAGAAACTATTAAATTATTATCCCATGTTAGACCATCTCCCACCAATAAACAATGAAAGGTGATACCTTGTCTCTTCAACACTGCTAACGCTTCAAGAAGAGTATTATGATCTTTATAGGGATCGTACCTAGCGACCATTCCTATTAAAGGAATATCGAAAGGTCTACTTTGAACTTTCGAATTCATTTGCATTCCTAATTCGTTAACATCAGCTATAGAAATAGTGTACCCATTGGGGATAACAACTATTTTTTTTGAATTATACCCAAAAACTACATGCTTTTTTTTTGCGTGCTCAGAACATGTCAAAATAACAGAGGGAATGACCCACGATAAAATTCCACATAATTTAGCTACTAAATTAGTACTAAGACTCGTGTTGTTCTTATTAAGCGGCCCCCGAATATTCCATACAATTTTTTTAATTCCGGATAGTTTTGAAATTAATCCCCCTATTAAGTCTGAGTGATACATCCAAGTTTGCACAACATTTGGCTTCAACATCTTTAATAACTTATAAAGATCCCAAAACACATAGAGATTTGGTTTACTCCAACAAATACCTAAGTTATAAACTTTAATCCCTAAATCTTCAAATTGATCAGCATAAACTCCTCTTGTTTTAAGTGAAACAACTACATGTTTAAAATTAATTTGATGACTTGAAGCACAAAGTCGGTACAAGATAGCTTCTGCACCACCCTGATTTAAATCTGTAATTATATGTACAACCTTTATCAATTACTAACAATTAAAAATCTAGTCAACTTGGAATAAATCTAAGACTTTCCTTCAGGGAATTTCATTCGAATAAATGCTTGCTTTTTTCACTTGAATAAGCTGCCAAAATTCCTAACGGCATCCAAAAAATACGGCCTCGTAATATATCATGAAATCCCATAAATACCATAATAGCTATAAGTCCAATAAAAAACGGTAATAATTCATTCTTGTGAGTACTAGTTAATATTTTATTGAATACAACTAGAATAATCATTGTAAACGCAATAAATCCAAATAGACCATTCTGTAAAATTATTTCCAAGTAAGAGTTGTGTATATTCATTCCTTGATTTCGGACTTCAAAGGAACCAACACCCGTACCGAATGTGAGAAAGCTGAGAGGCGAATCATAAGCAGCACTCCAAACCCCATCGACATTTTTTACTCTCTCGTCCAAAGAGTCATCTTCCCATTCTGTCAACTTGTAAAGAACTACTGAAGTAGAGTATTTTTCTGGGTTTGAAGTTAATTGCTCAATTAGGTCGAATAATCCTACTTGAGCTGTTATAAGAAATAAGATTAGAAATGAACTACAACTTAATAAAAGACCCTTAGAGTTATATGGGAATTTTCTACCAGCGAAAACTAAAAAGCTAATTATAACAACAACAGAAACCCCAAATGAAGCAAGGCCAGCTCTCGAAGCAGAAAATATTAATGCAGGTAAGCCTGTAACCAAGAGAAGAAAATCTCCGAAAATAAAATTGCTTTTCCTGAAGATTAAACAAGTCATTACTACTGACAAGGCAAAGGCATGTAGAACACCATTTTTAGTTGGCCCGTCTGAGACACCCGATGCAATCAGAAAAGGAGGATCTCCGACTGCGAAATATCTTGCTGGAAAATAGCCACCTGTAATAAACTGGATTATGATTAATACACTATTGACAAATAGAAAAAAACGAACGAGCTTAATTACCCACTTAAATTTAACGAACTTCATATTGTCTTTAACAAAAACATAAGACAGTAACCCAAGTAAATATGCTTGAAGATTTGAGAAAGTAGCGTACTTAATATTTAGAAAAAAACCTATAACTATTATAAGGCCTAATACATAAATTATGAGATAATCGTACTTAATCTTAAAACTATTGGAGATTTTACCACTATTGATAAATACCATTATTAAGGAACCCAATATCAAAAAAAAACTATGTATTGATCCGGACAAATATCTAAACTCATAGTAAAAAAAAAATACAGAAATTATAAATAACTGCAATAAAATCTTTTTAATTGATTGCATAATGAAGTGTAAATTACCCTTAAAACTATAGGATGGCTTGAAATGCATCTTCTGTCAAGCGCACCATTTTCTCAATACTATAATGCTCGATGATTCGCGTTCTCGAATTCTTTCCAAGCTTAAATCTTTCGGCTAAACTCAAATGACGAATTTTGACCCATGCATTATTTATTTCATCTGGAGAACACTTGTTAATAACTAAACCACATGTTCCAACTATCAATTTTGAATCGCCAATATCAGTAACAACACAGGGCACACCACATGACATTGCTTCTCCTATAGTGTTCGAGAAACCTTCTCCATACACAGAAGAAGACGTATAGATATCCATGAGATTATAGTAGTTTTCTATGTTAGTTTTGGCTCCAATCCACTTGAAATTAAGTGCTATTTTCGCTATGACCATTTCTTTCAACAGTTTTGTATATCTTTCGCATTCTTTACCTATTACAACGAAAACAGTATCTGGATAGGATTTTAAATGCTTAATTGCAGCAGCTATAAAAATATCCAATCCCTTCATAGGATCGTGTCTTGCAATAATCCCTATTATAAACTTATTTTCAGAAATATTGAGATCTTTTAGTAAAATTTTACGGACTGAAGAATTAGGAATGAACTTAGTAGTGTTGATTCCATTATGTATGACACTTATTTCCTTTTTTAGGAATCCATCCTGTAATGCAAAATCTCTTCCAGAAAAAGAGTTGGAAATAATAAGATCAGAAAAGGGTGATAAAAGACATTCAACCCTACGGAGTAAATAAAACATCTTATCATAATTACGGAGATCCATATTTGAAGATCGAATCCCCCAAACTAATTTGATCTTACGGTTAAATATTTTATACCCAAATGACAAAAATTCAGCAGAATCCATGAATGCATAAATTAATTCTGGCTGTAATTTTGATACTTCATTGTAAAACTTTATAAAAAAAGAAAAAGTATCCCATCTTCCCTTTTTAGCTAATGTTATATAACGAATATTTTCTGAAACGTCCTTCAAATAAAAATTATCATTATCGTAAAACGTCATTATAAAAACTTGATGTTTATCAGATAAATTATTTGCCAATAATACAAGTTGTCTTTCAGCACCTCCGCTTCCCAGATTCCGAATTAAGAATAGTAACTTCATTGCCTAAAGAAAATAAATGTTGTTGAATTACTGCACAAATAACAACAAGAACTAAATTAATGTTATCTAAAAATATTTTGTGTTAGTGCTCATAATAAGTGCATAAAACGATGCAGAATTATTTTTAGGCTTAACTACGTCTAACTTCATAGCCTTAAGAACTTCTTCATTGTACTCCTTTATTCTTAAGTTTCTGTCGTCATACTTTTTCAACAATCTAGGAAAAGTAATAAATTTTCTGTGAACGGCATTTGAGTTCTGTGAACCCAATGAAACTAATCGTTTTTTCGTATTAGTATTAAAAAGATGGGTAATCTGCGATATAGTTCTGGGAGTATACTGTCGGTAGCCATGCCATGGAAATGTTGTAATGCAATCCTGACTAGGCATCAAATGAATTTGAATAATGGGTGAGCTACTTTTATTTACATATTCAGCAACCTGCTCAAAAAAAAGCAAATCATTTTCGAAATGCTCCAACGCACTTTGAGTAAAAATAAAATTTACGTTTTCTAATTCGTTTCGAATGGAAGAAGCATCTCCCAAAATAAACTTAAATTTGGAATTTAATCTGTTCTCCTCCCATTCTTTATCTTTATAGATATCAATCCCCGTATAGCTAAAAAGACTATCCTTAACAATTGAATCTATCAATTTTCCATAAATCCCTGTGCCTGCTCCAACCTCAATAGCCTTGATCTGCCTATTTAAGTCTTTTGAAATTTTCTTCCAATCCAAATCCATCCAAAACAAGTCACATAGCTTTCGTGCCGGCGAAGCCATTAGTGAAACTTTATTTAAATTGTCATAATTATTAGGTTTGAAAACTTCTTGAATGATCGACTCATCAATATCAGATGTTGGTGAAAAATTGTTAATGATATTATAAATAAACCATTTTAGCTTACCTATAGGCCCGAGACCATTATCTGCTGTAAGATTCAGTCTCGATGTTGTTGTCTTCATCGTGATCATCAATTTGGAGATGGATAAGCAACCCCATAAATACTCCTGTGAGCAAAAGACTTGTGTCGGAATATCTTTTGAATTAGGGGTTTAAAAGGATAAATATTAAAGGTGTCTATCTGTGCGACTGTAAAACCAGAGCGTTCAAGGATATCCCTTAAGCGCTTGGTTGTTGTTGGGTTACAATGCGAATACTTTTTAATCTTTTCTTTGTAGGATTTTCCGGTGAATAACAATGTAAAAACATCAAGAAACGAGGCATAAGCTCTAACCACTCTTTCGAATACTTTATTCGAGAAAGGTACAAACAGCATTAAAGGCAAAGCATACAAAGTTCTTCCGTACATTAAATAATCATACTGCTGAGGAAAGGTGTAAAAAATAAGTGCCCCGTTCTCCTGCATTTTTTTCTTAACAGACTGCAAAAGAGCACCTAATTCATCATCATGAAGATGTTCAAAGATGTCAAAACACACAGCAAGATCGATCAGATTGTTAATCTCAGGATTCCATGCTGCGACATCCCCTTTGAAATATTGCACATGAACGTTCTCTTCTTCCGAAAGACCTTCTGCTATCTTCAGAGCACTCTCGTCAAAATCTACTCCATAAGTGGTGAATCCTCGTGATGCCATTTCAATGGCCATTGTCCCGATTGAACATCCAACGTCTAATACAGTAATCTCACTATTCTCCTTTCCACTTATACGATTTAGTACATATTTATCTACTAAGGTATGTGCTAATTCTATTCTTTCTTTCCAGTGATTAGTTTTTCGGTTTCGATGCTTATCTACCTGTTCCAACTGATATTGCTCACCATATGAAAATGACGTAAGCTTGGGGTTGCTTTTTGTAGGATTGCTACTCATAAATCTAGTTATGATTTAATTTGTAATTAAAAATTTTGTTTATGTATAACCTTAGCGGGAACGCCACAAGCAATTGAAAAAGCTGGAATATCTTTTGTGACAACACTTCCGGCGCCAATGATCACATTGTTGCCTATATCAACTCCATCTAGGATTCGGCATCCTGATGCAATCCAGGAATTGTCTCCGATCGATATTCCTTTTAGGGATATTCCGCTCCTATACAATGGAACGTTTTCTGATCCGCGATTATGATTAGCTGGAATAATCGTACAATGGGCTGCAATTCTTACCCCTTTCCCAAAATTTACACCCCCATGCCCATATAATATTGAAAAGGGATTTAAGCTACAGTAGTCGCCCATATTTATATCTCCACCGTAAGTCAATACCAAAGCAAAATCATGTATTTCACAATTTTTTCCTATTCTTATTTTCCCGCCGCCAACTGTCTTCAAAACACTTTTCCTTGAAATGAAAGCTGAAGGATCTACTATTATATCTCTGCCAAAAAAACGCAAAGAATAATATAATTTTTTTATTAGGATTTTCAATGACATGCCTTTAATTTAAAGGTGACAAAACAAGTAAATCATACAGTTTTTGATACGCAGTTTTACAAGAATCAAGGTCCTCCTTTGTTAAATAGGAATTACTACCCATATATGCTCTATTTACTTCTCCCGAAAACGAATTAGCTTTAAGGTAAGCTAAATAAGAAATAATTTTTTCATCAAGTTCATTTTTGGATTGTTCAATTTCATTATTTAAAACCTCATGTATAATTTGAGATAGTTTAAGCAATGAATCACAATATTTTACGGTTGGAAAAGCGTTGTAAAAATTCTTGGCGAAAGTTATGACGTTCTTTCTGTCTAAAGCCCCTTCCAAAGCAATTGTTCCGGTTAAGGTAAAAATAATATCCGCTTTTTTTACCAATTCCATTGTGTTTACTGTGTGTTTAATAATTCGAACGCTTGGAATATTTGATAAAGTTTTATAAAACCGAAATGTTTTTCCATCGATATCAGAAGGATGGGGCTTTACATATAGAACATGAGAAATTGGCAGAAACCTTGTTATGTATTCAACCATCTTTAACTGATCGGAATAAGGGGAGCCTGCCACGTCAATGGATGATTCCGGCTGAGTATGTAAGGTAAAAATACAGAATTTTTCATCTATAATCTTATGCTTTTTCAAAAAGTAATTATAGGCGATATTGTTCAGTTTCCTTGAAAAATACTTTTTCAGAATCTGCAATAAGGTATATCGTGAGTACTTGTTTCCATAATCAACAAACATATCTCGAAAATGGCGCTTAAATGAAATTATCTGGCGTTTGAAGAAAGGGTAGTTTATTGAAAAAAAACTCGAGTTAGCAAGTTTGTGAAATCCAGCTTTCACTTTGCTGTTTCTGAAATTGGTAAGTACATTTTTTGCCCATTCTAAATCAATATCATTAGCATCACGTATTTTAATAATACTGCTTGAGAGATGATTGGAACAATAAAAAACCTCATAAGGTGGTATACGCATCCTGGTTGGAATCACAAACGGAATATCCATTGTTTTTGCAATAAGCATCGTAGTAAGCTGCAACACAGAATCCCTTCCAGACGAAATCATAGATATTTTATTATCTTTTAAGAACGGAATCAACTCGCGTCTTATACATTCGATATATCGTATGGAAGTTTCTTCGCTACAGGTTCTCACGTTCCTATCCATGAGAATTATATCATTTATTTTCGGCAAATCTAATGTCTCAATCTCTGTCAAATTCTTTCTGCATATACTTACGTTATCATTAAACCTTTCAAATTTCGATTGAATATCTAGTACCCTTAGATGTGATACCCTTTGCTGCTCTAGTAGATACTTAGCACTGCTTTTTACCGGACATACCCAGAAAATCTCAAATCCAATCTCCTCAAGAGCATCGGCAAAATTCTTAAAATATGAGCCAGGATAATTAATAAGTGCTATTGACTTATTTGATAATTTATTCACTTAACTAAATTATGTATATTTCGAATATATAAGACACCTACTAGGGTAATTGTGATTTCACTATATCTTTAAGTTCGGCCTTAGCCAGCCAGTTTGATATTTTGATACCAGCATCCCCATTACCAAACAAATCTGATGATTGAAATCTTCCTTTATCAATTTGTTGTTTGACCCTTACCTCAATCTCCCCTTCGTCATAATCTGACAAAACTACATTTTCTCCATGTTCACGGCCGACCTGCCGATCCCCAACAATAGCATCAACGCCTGATGATGCAATAGCTTTAACTAATGAATGAAGAATACCCAAACTTCCCTCATGGGCCTGAGCAATTTTCTGGTTTTTAAGGTATTGAAAATTGCCCGATTTTCTAGTTTTAAACGGTCCGAATTATTGGGAGAAGGTCAACTTTCCACCGTTACACCTTTGTAAACAGAAACACCATTTTGAACTTTGACATTATCCCCCGAGGTTACACCAGCATCAATATAAACATCCTTGCCTATTATACAATTCTTTCCAATTTTTGAAGATCCACGAATTTGGACATTATTCCAAATAATTGTACCTTCCACAATATCACTTTTACTAGAAACTTCAGCCGTTTCATGAATCTTGACACCATTAATGATTAATAGTTTTCCCATTGCATAGTTTTTGATTTATAATTAATTAGTTATTAGACTAAGAGTTGTGTGTAATTAAAATTAGATATCAACTTTCATTTATATGATCAAGTACTTCACTTGCTATACCGCTCTTTAACAATTTACCTTTTCTCAGAACATAAATGCGATCGCAATTTTGAACTGTCGACAATCGATGTGCAATAATAAAAATTGTTTTCAGCCCATGGAAGGACTTAATTGAATCCATTACATCTGATTCAGTTTCAGTATCGAGTGCGCTTGTGGCTTCATCAAGAACAAGAATAGCAGGGTCTCTGTAAAGTGCGCGCGCAATGCCAATTCTTTGCCGTTGTCCACCCGAAAGTCGCACACCTCGTTCTCCTACAATAGTATCAACACCTTGTGGTAAATCTTTAACTAATTCATCAAGTTGAGTTGCGACTATTGCTCGGGAAATAACAGAATCATCAATTAAATCTTCAGGTATTCCAAAAGCTATATTCTTACGTAAGCTCTCATCAGTTAAGTAGATAGACTGTGGCACATATCCTATTTGATTCTGCCATAGTCTCAAGTTTTGATGAACATTTTTACCATCGGCTAATACATACCCAGATAGAGGTGGTAAAATACCTGTAATAATATCAATTAAAGTACTTTTACCGGACCCGCTTTGCCCAATTAAACCTACCATTTCCCCCTTTTTGATATCTAATGAAATATTAGACAATGCCATTGATTCAGAACCTTCGTATTGAAAACTTATATTTTTTACACTCAAACAGTCTTTAAACTCATTCGTCTTTAATAATGACAAATCTTTCTTATCAGTACCTAATTTTTCGATAGACTTGAATTCATCATAAAATAAATCTATAACTGTACTATTAAACCTGATATGCTGAGTTGAGCTCATAATCTTATTTACAGAGGGTATCATTCTAAAAGCTGCCGCCACAAATACGCTAAGCGTTGGAAGCATAGTGCCAAAAGAAATTAAACTCATTTTCATATAAATTATCAAGCCAGCTAAAGCAATGACTGCCAATAATTCTAAATAAATTCTTGGTACATGCTGCAAAGTAATTTGCTTCGTAAGAACTTCAGATTTAATTTGATTATGCTTGTTGAACTTCGATAAGAAAAAAGACTCTACTCCCATTAACTTGACTTCTTTTATTCCACCTAATCCTTGTAATATCTGTTGGGCCGCCTCTCCATCACTATACTGCCTAACGTTCCCCCAATGTTTTAGCTTACCCCTAGTAATGACAGTGAATAAAAATCCTGATGAAAGAAAAAAAAACCCTAGCAATAGGGCACCTACAGGCTCAAGATATATTAAGGTACCCGCTATCCCAAGCAACGCAGTAACTTCAATCGATAAATTTATTACAGATACTGAGACGTTCATTAATAAATATGATTCGTTCTGAATATTACGAAGCAGGTGAGCTGAATTTCTTAGAAGATGATATGAATATGGCTGTTGCAAATATGCAAAAAAAAGTTTTCTTGAGAGAGAAGCGGAAAACCCAGTGGAAAAACTAGCTTGTTTCCAGCTTAGAAATACTAAAAAAAAACTTTTACAAAGAAATATTAACACCAAAATAATTAACCCAAAAAATAATATAAAGCTTTGAGAAAGATTCTCAAATTGAGCTAAATAACCGCCAATTTCGGGATATGTCTCCGAAATGTCTTGATTTAAGATAAGACTCATGGCAGGTAGAATTGATCCTAAACCTACAATTTCAAAAATCATTCCTATGAAAAGAAAAAAAACTAACAATAAAACTCTTTTTTTTTCTTTTTTATCAAGGAGGTAGTTTATTTTCTTGAGTGATATCATCTAAATTAATAATTGGTAAAATTTCTGATTCGTTGACTTCAGAAGTAAGATCAGCAGTAAGGCGAAGCAGTTTTTCTTTTAAATTTCATAAAAATATTTTTTCTAGTCCGGGCTCGTAAATTAAGATCTGCCCGGCAGAAAGTTTCTAACCCTTGGCTTTGTATATGCCTATCACTAAACAACTTGTTCCCGATCTCGGCTAAACAGATACCGGTGACCAGCGCTATATGGCCCGTTCCGATGATAACTAGATTCATAAATTAAAACAATTCAAAACTGCACAACATTGTGCGCACCAACAGCATACATTTATTTTATTTTTCCAACGAGTGGCCTATAAATTAAATCCGCAACCTATTGTAAATAATTTGCTTAAATATTTACAAATAATATTATATGATTGATTGGACCACACTAATAATTTTATACTATTATTTGGCTTTTATAGAAATCAATTAGTGAATTAAATTTCAATAAACAACGAAATTCCTCATATTTACTCTTATCTCCAATAAACACAGTTTTCATTCCTCTGTTTTTACCAAATTCCATGTCCGAAGTTGAATCTCCAATCATAATAGATTTAGAAAATTCAATTTCAGGGTAATCTTCCTTTGCTTTTAATCCCATTCCAATATTAGACTTTCTACATTCAGCATTTTCATCAGTTTCTGTGCAATAATAAATTTTATCGATTCTTCCAGATTCTTTCACCGCTTCTGAAAGCATCTTCTCGTGAATTTCATTTAAAATTTTTTCAGTCATAATACCTAATCCTACCCCGCGTTGATTTGTCACAACAAATACACGACCAAAAATTTTTCCCAGACCAGGAATTGCTTGCAGTGCCCCCTTTTTAAATTTAAATTCATCCCTGTTTTTCACATAGTCATTCTCTAGCTTTTCATTAATTACACCATCTCGATCTAAGAATAGGGTCCAGGAATTTTCTATAATTAATTTAGTCAATTA
>Ga0194115_10005839_pt1 | contig 12645 bp, 8 predicted proteins | sample TA2MahsurfametaG_3_FD_148656 | JGI IMG/M metagenome (GOLD analysis project Ga0194115, IMG submission 148656) | Freshwater microbial communities from Lake Tanganyika, Tanzania - TA2015002 Mahale S4 surface | ecosystem: Environmental > Aquatic > Freshwater > Lake | place: Tanzania: Lake Tanganyika... | reverse complement strand
GTCTTGCCGCTTACGTACCCGTTGGGCGCGGGAGAGAAGTGTTCGGCGCTCTCCTCACTGTTGGAGAACTGCGAAAGGAAGGTTTCGCCCGATCCGGGCACCTCAGGGGGCATGCCCCATCGTACTCCCCGACAATCAGCCATACAAGATGGAGGCGATGGTGTTAGGGGCGATTGGTGGGTTGCTCGAGGGAAGATAGAATCCGACCGTATGGTGAACTCTGCAAACTATGGCGCTATCGTTCCCGATTTCAAGCACAAGCGCCTTCGGCTCCTAGTCGCTTTCACAGCACTGACTTTCGGCTTCGGCGCTGCGCATGTTCAATCGAATCAAGTGCACCGACCCTTCGCGGGGGGAACGTTTCGTTCCGATTTGTCGAGCGAAGTTGGTATACGGCCCGTAGGGTCGAAGTCCCAAGAGGGCGATCATCCATCGTGCGCTCCTTCTGTGATCGTCGCGCCGTTCGGAAGCTCGCAATCGCCCAGTGGAGCCAAGCCCGGTGGAGCTGGGAGTAAAGGTCGCTCGGCCGACAGCGTGCTGATCCCGCTCGTTGGTTCTGTGGGCTTGTGTAGTGATGGCGGCTTTACCGCCAAGGATTTTAAAAACTGCATCACGCAGGTCGAGAAGTCAGATTGCAAGAAGATTGCCCTCCACATCAAGAGTGGTGGGGGTCGGGTTGACACCAAGGAGGCGATCCAACACACCGTGCTTGGGCTGCGGGCGAAGGGATATCGAGTCGTCGCCATCATCGAGGACGCGGGCAGTGCTGCGGCCCTGATCGCTTTGGCATGTGATGAGTGGTACGCGCTGCCAGGGGCGCGCTTGGGTGCGGCAGCAACTGTACTGAGCGATGGTGAAAACACTATCTCGTTCGAAAAGGCCCTTGAACAAGACCCAACCCTCAAGGCCAAGTACCAGTCATTCGCTTCGGCGAAGGATGCCGAAGCCTGTCGTGCAACTGGTCGACCGCCTGAGCTCGCGGCAGCTATGAAGGAGAAACAGGCGACCTTGTTTTACACACCAGACATCGGGTTTACGTCGCTTCGCCAGAACGGTTCGAGCATTGAGCTTGACAGTGGTGAGACAATCCTCACGCTGACAACGACCCAGCTCGTCGACTACAAGCTTGCAAAGCCGGCAGCCACCGTCGATGAGGCTCAGAACGAAATTGGCGTCTTCGACGAGGTGTTGTCAAAGAAAATGGCGACAACCATCCAAAAGATGTCAAAGGAAGCTGCAAGTTTGATCACGGCTTGCGATAAGCTTGCCGCGGAATACAAAAGACATTCATTGCCAGGATCGAGACAAAGTGAAGCGAGGCGCGAGAGGATGCGCGACGAGGCAGAGCAAAAGTTCAACAAAAAACTTGACGATCTCGTGCAGTTGTTGAACACGCCGTGATGCCGACTTTCGGCCGGGCATGCTCTGGGATATCCTGTTGGGGGCTATGATCGAAACCTGCCCATTCTGCGGGAATGCCCAGGCAACGAGTTTCGGTAGCAGGTGTTCTCGGTGTGGTGCAAAGATGACCGAGTCATCGAAGCCGGCCAGCGATGGGGCGGACAGACGGACGATTCGAGGGGGGGGACGCCCTTCACGCGCTGGTCCGAGTTTGTGGGTCCCGCCATCTCCACCAACGGATCCCATAGATCCGCCCGATCCACCAAGTCCGCCTCCGCCCCTGCCCATCAAGTACAAAGTTGCAGTTGGAGTTGGTGCGTGCATGCTGCTCGCGATTGGTGTCCTCGGCTACCTCTTTTTCACAGAGCTCACTAAAGAAAGGAGTGCAACTCGTTGGAAACGTGCGACATCGGAAGCTGTTTGGGGCGAGGCCAGTGTTGCCACCTACGAATTCTACCCACTGTCGTGGTTGTGTTTAAGCGAATTCGACAAGAGGTTCTTGAAGTGTGATACAGAGTCCGAGTTACTCAAGCGGATTGAGGAGCAGAGGAAGTATGTACTCGGTGGCCCCGCAGCTAACGAGTTGCTGGACGAAAGCGCAAAGCTGCGCACGAGACGAATGTTGCTTCGTCTAAAGGGCAAGAGCGAGGGGATTACGGAGGATAAAGTGAAGTTCATTCGATTGGCGTTCGAGTCTGCTGAGCTCGAACATCTGTTCAAGCCACCCAATCTTGCTGGAGGTGATAAGCCAAAGGGCGAAAGAGTTTTGGTAAAGGATTCGTCGCTTGACAAAGACGAGAGCCCAAGGGATGAAGACGTGATTTGGGATCCAAAAAAGGGCGAAGTTTCACTGTGGGGCGAACTGCCTTGGGATAGAGAGAAAATAAAGGGAGTCGAAGATCGCAAAACATTTTCGTGCGAGATAAAGGTTGAGTTTAGCGATGGCTCGCAATCGGAGTTCCAAGTTGAGATCGTGGTGCATCCTGTTCGACAGGTTGAATTCTACCCATTGCCCTTTGGCTTTGCTGGAATGATCGTTGAAAGTGGTGACAAGTTTAAAAAAATGGTGGATGATCTTAAGAAGGAGATCGACGGCCTTGACACACGAGACAATCTGGAACGGATATGGGAGTATCTAAAGAAGCAGGGCATGAGGTACCAGAGCCATACTGGGGGTGATGTGTTTTCACAGCGAGTGAGACATATGGAGGAGGTGATCGAGGCGAAGGAAGGAAACTGTGTTGAGTTGAGTGTTCTTTTGGCAAGCCTTGGGGCGCAGTTCCCCTTCGAGACGGGTTTGTACTTCACGCCAGGCCATTGCATGACACTTGTTGTGGTCGGTGGTTCTCCCCGGTATATCGAATCAACGCAACTGGGCGTTCAAGGTGATTTCCAGCTACATCCATTGCCCGAAGGATTTGGATATACTGTGAAAGACGCGAAGTTGGCTGGAGTCAAGTCTTTTGAACCATAGTTCCCCCAGTGCCACGAGTCCGCGGATAATGATGTCAAGCGCTGCCTCCCATGTTGCTGTTTTAGGAGCCAATCATGGCCCTACTCCCTGAGGTCACCTGCCCTTGGTGTTGGCGGAAGTTTGCCAGCTGGGATGTCCTGTTTATCGCTGAAAGTGTCCATCTGAGGGGCGATGCGATCTCTGGTGCCCTCGAGGGTGTCCGATTTAAGGCCATGCGGTTCGATGCCTCTGGCCATGCGCTCGACCCCGATGGGGCACGCTGCAGCAGGATCGCGTGTCCCCACTGCCATGGCGAACTGCCGAGGGCGCTGCTCGAATTGCCGCATCTTCCGGTGTCTATTGTGGGCGCTCAGCAGTCTGGGAAGACGAACTTGCTCGCCGCAGGCTTGTGGAAGATGGCCCAGAATGCCTCAAGGTGGGGCCTTGTCTGGACAGATGCCGATCCGAGATTCAATGAGGTTCTGCACCGAAACGAGTCCATGCTGTTCGGTGTTGAACAGGGTGACACGATTGTGACGCTGCCGAAGACGGATGTCTCTGGGAATGACCTGTATCGGGAGGTGACCATCCATGGGGTCGTGGAGATCGCTCCACGCCCCTCTTTTTTTATCGTGGGTGATCAAGGATCTTCACGGCAGATGCTGGTCGAGTTGTTCGACAACGCCGGCGAACATTTTGTGCCTGACCATCGGTCATCGCGTTACGAGGCAAGCACCCGTCACCTGCAGCACAGTCTGGCGCTGCTCGTGTCATTCGACCCTCTGCAACATGTTGCCTTCCGACAACGTCACGCGCCACAACATTCGGTGGTCGGTGCGCGACATCAGCGGCAGGACGTTGTGTTTTCTGAGATGGTCGCAAGAGTGCGACGGATGCGTGGTCTCTCTCCAAGCGCCCCCATCACACTTCCAGTGATTGTGGCGCTCACAAAGGCTGATGTTTGGGGGGCGCAGGCTCTTGGGGATGTGTGGAATGACCACACCGTGCTTGACCGTGGAGAGACCGTCCCTTTCTGCGAAGTGATCGCCCTTGCAGAGCGTGTGAGTGGGTGCGCGAAACAAATGCTGAGCGAGGTCGCTCCGGAGTTCGTTCATGCGGTTGACAATCTTGCGTCGAAGGCTTGGTTCCTGCCCGTCAGTGCGCTGGGCTGTAGTCCTCAGCTGATCGATGGAGTTAGCGCACTCCAAGCGTCCATGGTTCGTCCGCGTTGGGCTGAATTGCCGTTTGCAGTCGTCCTCCATGAATGCAGAACTGTGGGGGTGAACCAAAGTCAGGGCGCTGCGGCTGAATTGGTCTGATGAAGCAGCTGATTCACACCTCCGCGTCACGAGGTCTGTGGAGTGAATGGCCCGGATACGTCACGGTTGGATGCTCAAGTGGAGTGCCGCAAGAGTTCATTGAGATCCTTGAGAATGAATCTTCAGACGGTTCTAGCCATCATGAAGTTGTGCGGGTTTGGTTCATTCGAGAGACCCTTGTGCTCTCTCGTATCGTGACGATCGCCAGAGACTTTGGTCACCGTCAGGCACGGTTGGCGCATCACCTGATGGTGAGTCCTGCGCAAAATCAGTGCGAGATTGGGAGCCTCGCACTGATGGACGACCAGTTGTGGGTCAATGAGTGGACCGACCCTCCTCGGCAGTTACCCGAGATCGACACAGTGGAGTTGCGAAAGCGCATCAACGCTCGGCACGATGTTCGATCGCAGCAAGCAATGGTTTCTGATTCGTGGCTGAGCCGCGCACAAGGGCTTCCGCGTCAGAAAGTTCAGGGCGTGATCAGCGCGCTCCATGCGCCGCCTGAGGTGCCGATCCGAGTCGCACTTGCATGTTTCCTTCAACGTTCATCCTCGTGCAACAACCTGTGGGTGTCGACTACGACAAGCGCTTGGGGCGGGCGATCCCCATCGTTGGTGGTACTCGCGTTCGGAGAACCACTCCCACGCGGCACGGCTTTGCTGCCTGAGTGCACGAGAAGGGGCGCGCAACCGGATCCATCGAAAGTGATATCCCGACCCATCACTCGTGGCCCGACAGTTCGGAACAAGCTTGATGACTTGCCACCCCCCCCGACCGTAGATCCTGTGTCGGTCATTGTTGATGACCCAGTCGAGGCGCTCGGTGACACGGGGGATTTGGGTGAGAAGCCTCCGCATCCTGTTCCAGCGTTACTACGGATTGTGCTTGTTTCGATTCTCGGCGCGTCAGTCCTATTTGTGCTAGTCATCCTGTTCATGATGTTGGTGGTGTGAGCTAAACTTGGGCAAAGTGACTTCGATCATGGTGTCGCCATCAAGTCTCCATCAAAGGGTTGATCAACTCCGCGAGGCAGTGGGTCGAGTTCTCCGCCAGGCAGTGGGTGGGCAGCCCATCGCGCTCAGCGAACTCAAAGCGCTGCATGACCAGCGCGAGGAGCTTGTGAGTGACTTGAATCAAATGTTGAAGAGGCTCGTTGTTTGGTATCGGGATGGGCTGTGGATCGAGACCGAGTCGATCAATGCATCATGGGGTGACCCCATTCGGGCAAGCCTTGAGGCACGGCAGCCGGAGCCGCTTTGGGATGCGTGGAGGGATACATGCCTTCAGTCAGGGCTTGGCGAAGTTTGCCCGATTGACACGGCGTCCATAGAGATCTTGGACACTGGGTTACCGCAGGCGTCTAGGCTGCGGGGCCTCGCGCAGGAGTTGCGGAAGGTCATCCTTGGTCGCGGCACCACGCTCTCACAGATTCAGGTCATGCGGAAGCTCTTCCTCGCGGTACCGCACAATCAAAGCGTTCAGCGCCAAGTAGCCGATTTTGAAAGGCAGTCGGTCGAGCGCGTAGCGAACGAAGTGAAGAGCGCCATAGCGTCAGGTGATCGTCAAGTTCTTGCCGATGCGGTTGAGTGTGCCGAGACCCTCCGGTGGACTTCCAAGGGCATTCTGCCGCTCATTGATTTGGCAAGGCGTGAAATCAGCACGATCGATGAGGCAACTGCGCTGCAGGTTTTTACCCAACTTGCGCAGCAGGTGAGCACTGCATTTGAGTCGCGAGACCTCTATCGGGTGGGCGAACTAAAAGACCAATGGGACAGTGAGCGTGCGGCTCGCCAGCGAGATCCACCAAATGAACTCCGCATGCAGGTAAGCCCCGCATGGGATTGGCTCTCTGTCGAGCGAAAGCGCCTGTTTACAGAGGCGAGTTTTGAGCAGGATGCCCGGCGTTTGCGCGATGCATTGGATTCACACTTAGAGCCATTGGAACTCGAGTCCCTTGAAGGACAACTTCTCGCACATGGTCTTCCCGTTCCTGCTGACATCGAGTTGCGGATGAACAATGCCAGAAAGCTACGGGCAGCCGCTGTCACGAGAGCGCATCGTCGGTGGATCGTGGTAGCGAGCGTTGGTGTCATTGCATGTGTGGCACTACTGGCATTGGGCGTCCAACAGCTTTGGAGTTATCGAAGGGCTGAGACGTTGGCTGAGACGATCAGGAAGCGCATCGATGACCGTGACTTTGTCTCTGCGAAGCAAGAGATAGATGCGCTAGACAAGGAGATGTTGGACTATCAAGCAGTCAAGAGCGTCTTGGCACGATTCGAACTTGAGAGTGGTCCCGCCGAGGCGCGCAGGATGTTGGCACAGGAGAAAGTGCAGGAGATTGACCGTTTTCTTGAGGAATGTCGGCAGATTCGTGACGAGAGTGCCCTTGCCCAATGTGAGCAGACGCTGGATCGTTTGCGGGGACTTTCCAAGGAGGCAAAGGCTTATCGTGAAGAGCCGAATCCCATACTGAAGTTGGATGCGACATCACGTGGGGAGTTGGAACAGCGAAGTACGGCTCTTGAGAAGGAAGAGATCAAGTTGACTTCGCAAAGGAGTCGACTAGCCAGCCAACAGGTGGATGAACTTCAGCGGCGGTGGAGAAGTGAATGTGGCAGCTTCGACGACCTGCAGCAAAGCAAACAAAGTTCAGAAGCGGCGTTAAGCGACTATCTCGCTCGCATTGAGAAGTGGGAAGTGCAACAAAGGCAGGTTGTAGCAGCCGTAGCTAGCCTCGAAGCACAGCATGGTCGTGTGACTTCATTGGCGGAAGCGGCGGAGAAGAGCAAGAGGACAGCGGAGGAGAGGCTGAAGGCATTGAGGGACTTCGAGCCCCTCTGGAAGGGGCTCTGGGTGTCTGACTTCCCTACAGTTAGCTCATGGCTTGAACGCGCACGAAAGATCAGCGTTGACTACCGTGCGATCATTGTCGCGCGCAACATTGAGAAGGAACTCCAGTCTGCCATCCGCGCCGCAGAGCAATCCGCGATACTTGAGAACTTTGGATCACGTCTGCAGGCGATCGTGCAGCAGTTGAGTTTCAAGCCAAGCGACGGCGTCCCAGTTGATGCGCAGGTGGGGATCGATTTGGTGAAAGACCTGACAGGGCTGAAGGACGAGAACCCCGGGTCGGCGATCCAAGAGCCACTCACGGACTGGATTGCTCTGACCAACAGTCTCACTGCGAACGCGAGCCAAGACCTGCGAGATGGTCTCAAACAACTTCTGCTGAACAGTGGCTGGCTGGATCTGGAGCAAGTCGAGTTGAAGGGGCCTCCAGGGGTACTCTTCTGCCGCCAAGGAAGGGGGGTACAAGGACCCATTCGTCAACTAAATGATCTGGCTGAGTCTGCAGCAAACTTGACGGAGGATTTGAAACTTCGAAAGCGCTATGGACCTCGGTCTGTCACGGTCTTCTGCGAGCCACTGACGCGTGAGTACAACGGCATTGACTCAGTGAACGATCGAATTGTTCTCCGCAAAAGAGTTTTTGACTTGATTGATGCGACGATTTCAGGGTCAGATGTGCCGATGGCTCGTGCCGCAATCGCCCTTCGCCTACTCGAGTGGACACAGCAGATGTTGCTCGATAGGCAGGGCGAGGACGCACAGTTGGATAACGAGATCTCAAGTCTGTTGATTAAGCATCGGGATGTAAAGAACGCGGACTGGCCTGCAAAGAGTATTGCGGGCGACAGCGAAAAGCCGGCACAAAAAGCGATCTCCGATCTGAAAGGCATCGGTTTGAAGAAGATGGCAGAGGAGTTTGAGATGAAGTCCCGATCAGTCTGTGATGAGTTAAGACCCCTCGTCTTTCGTGGTTTCCTGCGGGCGCCAGACGGGGAAAACTTTTATGTGCCTAGCCCCACGAATCTGCAAGGGGAGTACCTGTATGCGTCGGTTGACCAACAAGGACGCGTCTGGAGTTTGACATCAATACGTCTACACAGGGGTGGTAAGATCCCTGTGACGAAAGGAAGAATTCTCTTTTTGTTTCAACGCGATTAGGCGGAGGCAACAATGAGTTCGCGGGCGATGCATTCAACCTCGACCCTCCCATGTGTGCTTCGGTTTTCGGATGCCGATGTAGAGGCACGCCTTGGGCTCCCGAGAGGTCGACTGACAAATCCAAGCAATTTTTCTGGACTCCTTGCTGGATCGGTTCTTGTGTTGATGGTTTATTTTGCGGCGTGGATCATGAAGGGCAGTGGCGGGTTCGGGGCGACCGTGTGGCGCTGGCTCACTGACTTTCAAGGAATTCCAATCGCCATCATGGTCCTCACAGGGTGGTCTGTTGCCCTCCTGTGCCTGAAGTTGCTGAAGATTCGGGCTCAACGCAAAGCGCTTGAAGCTGTTGTTATGCCATCTGATGCCCAGTGGGTCCTCCACGCCGCATCCGCCGAGGAGGTGATTCGGAGAGTGGGAGCGATGGTCGAGGACGCAGATTCGTTCATGTACTTCAAGCGTGTTCTTGGTGTTTTGAAGGCGATGCGGAATCTCGGACGCGTGAGTGAAGTCGAGGATCTCTTCGAAGCGCGAGCTAGTGCAGACGAGGCGGTGCTCGAAAGCGGCTACACACTTGTGAAGGCGTTTATCTGGGGTGTTCCTGTCCTTGGTTTTATCGGGACTGTGATCGGTCTCACACAGGCGACTGGAAAATTTGGCGTTGTATTGAGGGATGATCGCATGAAACAGGACCTCAATCAGTTGACGAGCGGATTGGTTGAGGTGCTCGGAGGGCTTGATACCGCATTTGTCACTACTGGTGAGGGTCTTGTTGCTGCGTTTCTCCTTTTCATGTTGATGACGGTTGTGCGTCAGACAGAGGAGCGCCTCCTCGATGATGTGCGTGACCACTGCTACCACCAAGTGGTCATGCGAACGCGGTTGTTGCCGAGGCAGTCGGAGGTCTAGTGCGACGCACCCGAAACCGCACCAGTGAGGCACCAGTCAGTTTCTTTTCCTTTCAGGATGTAATGATGTGCATGATCGGAGTCACCATCATTATCACGCTGATTCTCACGCTCCAACTTGGGAGAGTGGCGGCGGCGGTGGTATCTGATGAAGGTGCAAAGTCTGAGCGAAATGATCAGCAAGTTCTTCAGTTGACGAAAGTTCGGGATGCATTGGTCAAGCAACTAGAAGGGCTCGGCGGACTTGAGAAGGTGGCCGCTGAAGAGAAGCTTGGGGAGCATGCGGTTGAGTTGGAGGATCTGGAGCGCCAACTCCAGGATGTAACGAGCAAAATCAGGGTCGAGCGCAACCTCCTGAAGCGTCTCAATGAAAGTATGCGGGGTGATCCAGAGGTCAGCAAGGCAATGGCGCTCGAAGAGAAGATTGAGAAGCTTCGGGGGGAACTTGACAAGACGCAAAGAAAGAGTCTCATCACCTATCTCGTGAGCCCTACGGAACCGCTTCGTCCCCTGATTGCGGAACTTTCCAGTTCGCGCATCGTCATCTTTGAACAAGGGGGAAGCGGGGCTCCGATCAGTTTTGATGTGACAGATCCTGAAATGGCTGCCAAGTGGTTGCTCGACTACTTTCACGGTCGGCCGGCGAGAGCGGAGCTCTATCCGCTTCTTGTGGTGAAGCCCAGCGGTATTCCGATCTACGAACATATCCGAATGATCATGGACTCTGATGCAAGGTTTGTAGGTGTTGATAGTGGCGCAGATCTCATTCTTGAGTCTGCGTTCATTGACCCGACGTTCCGATCGCGCGAGGCAGGGGGGCAATAGTGGCACGAAGTTTCCGACGGGTTGGTGAGGCAGATGGCAGCATGGACTTGCTGCTTGACACCATTTGCAATATGTTCGGAATCTTTATCTTCGTTGCAATCCTGTTGGCAGTGGTGAGCAAGCAACGCGTGGCGATGGTCGTGCGGGAGTTGGAGTCTCGCGAGCAGCAGTCCGCATCCAGTGATGCGGTTGAGACGCTGCGTGGTGAGATTGAGAGCCTGAGGCGCGATAAGCAGGGACGAGATGATTCGCGTGCTCTTACGCTCTCGAAGCGGGTGGATGAAGCGGCAGATCAGCGACGCCGAGTCAGAGCCATTCTCGATGAGCGGAGGCTGCAACTCGCTCGCTATAGAGATCAAACAATCCCAGGGGATGAGAGGTTGCGAACGCTCAAGGCTTCGCTGTCTCTCTATCAACAAGAAGTCGTGCGGTTACAAGAGTCGATCCGTGAAACAGCGAAGTTGGGCGAGGTCACGGTCCGCACCCCCCGTTCGAGGAAGTTGGAAAACCGTATCCCGGTGCAAGTCGTCATCGACCGCGATCGTGTGTACATATTGAATCCATGGTGGGAGAACACGAAAGACACACATCCATGTGATATCTGGACACACTGGCATGAGAAGGACGTAGACGCAGCGGGAAGTGCTTATGTGATACACAAGTGCGTAAGGGGTGGGGCGGTACACATTGAGCGCCATGTGCTGCTCCGCGCGGATGGCGGTTTGAAAGCTGATGATCCAGTCGCGCTGCGGAGCGAGCAGGTCTGGAAAGACTTTCTCGATTGGCTTGATCCGGATCGTTACCTCGTCAGTATCAAGGTCACTCCAACTGGGCACGGGGCGTTTGGCTCCGTCCGAAATGCAGTTGTCTCAAGGGGTGTTTCGTACCAAGTGTACTCCATTCAACTTGATCCGCTGTATCACGATGAGATTGTTGAGGGCACCCCGACCGGACAATGATGATTTGGGACCGTGTTGAGCCTTGTCTGAGGCCTAACGGATGGGATGCATTGAGCCTTGGTGATCGCGTGCGATAGCCTCCAGAAGGGTCGCATCGGCATCCGCACCTACGGCAAATGTGTCTATCGACGTTTTCGCTTTCGATTGCCCGTTGAGTTGGAGAAGCTGTTGGCGGGCGTCACCAGCCATGATTCCGTCCGTCATAAGAAACAGTTGATCAGGTCTCGGTGAGCGTTTGAAAGCGAAGTCAAGGGCGGTAGTCGGATTTGTTCCGCTAAAGATCGGAGTGGTCGGCAACAAGCCAATCAGCTGTTCGGCATCACGTGTTCCAAGAGTCACCCAATCATTGAATTGTGGAAAACAGAAAGCCTGCTCCGAGAAAAAGATAATGTATACTCGTGTACCCGGTGCGAGAGATCGGAGCAGCCGTATCAATTCCTGAATGGCACGATCGAGTTTGCCGTCATCTCCCATAGAACCCGAGTTATCGATGACGAATGCGAGGTGTTGTCCCTGAATCTCGGCACCGAAAAACTCAAGCCGCGATCTCCTCGGCGTTGCGCCACCTGAACCTCCGGGATCGTCTTGAGTGCGTCGGGTAGAAGCTTCTCGGATGGCGGTGTCAAGGGCATCGCCCTCAAGATGCTTGCCACCCCTCATCACCGCTCTTGCGTCCTCAAGCGATGTTTTGCGGTAGATCTTGCTGCCCAGTTGCAGCGCCGTTCCGTCGTCAAACACTGACCAACTGCCCTGTTCGCTCTCCGACTTTGGCGCACGGATAGTCACTTGACCTCCATCGCCATCCGGAATGGTGCTATCGCTACTGTTCGGAGCAGAGCGTGCGCCCTTCGCCGGTCCTAACTTGTAGGTGCCACTTTTGGAAAGTTCGATACTGAATTCACCAGGTATATTAATGTTCGGGGGCTTACCTGGAGAACCAAAACTTCGGTAAAAGCGGCACTCGGCGGCTTTGGAATCGATGATGAGCAAACTCTGCTGATATCCACCGGGCGCGACATCGGGCTCATTGTGTTGAGCACAGTTTATCTGGGTCCATGCACCCTCCAACAGGTCAAGTTGACTGACTGCCACTGGTAATGTGTTGGACGAGTCGTCCGTTTCGAGGGGCTTGATGTCGACCTGTGGTACAGCAATCTCTCGCCTACCTTCCGCTGCCCCGACGATCGCCTGTTGGGCGTCGCTCGGCGTTGTGTTCGCAGGTGCCGAAGAGTCACTCCTCGGGGGATTCGGGGGCGATACTGGCGGCGCTGGGATCATGGGCGCTTGCGGCGTCATACTGCGACCTTGACTTGCCGCATCGCCTGCTTTCGCGGCAGCCTCAAAGCGATCCTCCGTGGTTGGTTTGCCGACCTCGATGGCACCTGTAGGCGCGGTGCTAGAGACCCGCGTTTGGGGTGGGCTGGTAGTTTCCGAGGAGGTTGGCTTGGCCGTCGGCAACGATGTTGGCGACTGGGTAGTTTGGGCGGGTTGGGGCTGCTGTGCGGCCGAGTCCGTCTGGGTTGTGCTTTGCCCACCTTGGCGCGCAGTTTCCAAAGTCCGTTGACCTACAGACTCTGCGGGCGTTGCTTCAACCTGCTGCAGTGACGAGCGAGCGCGCGCCGCGGTTGGGTTAGCACTGCTTGTCTGGACTGGTTCCGGTGACAGTGCTGGCTTCAATGAAGGCGCGGATGGCGCTCCTGAACCTAGCCCGCCGCCTTGCGAGCCGCCGCCTTGCGAGCCGCCGCCCTGCGAGCCGCCGCCCTGCGAGCCCC